>MPMF02071318.1_pt1 | contig 32864 bp, 16 predicted proteins | sample 1617271 | NCBI WGS metagenome assembly MPMF02 (sample SAMN05944812, study PRJNA350692) | marine metagenome | biome: marine; feature: ODZ; material: water; isolation source: 120 m water sample prefiltered with 30 um filter, filtered on to 0.2 um... | place: Pacific Ocean | collected 2012-04-09... | reverse complement strand
CCGGAGACGTCTTTTCGGCTGTGGCCGGGATTCTTCCGCACGGTTGGCCTGCTCGCCACTGCGATGATCGGGGCCATGGCGGCCGAGCCGGCCCGAAATGTGATGGGCAACGTCGGTAGGGAGTTTCTCGGCCGCCTGGACGGGGGGCGCGAGAAATTGGTGGCCGGGTTGGTGGTGGTCGCGGTTCTGGCGAGCCTCGTCGCCGGACTGGCCTACGCCCTCGACGGGTCGGACATTGTTTTCGTGGAGGTTGCCGGCAGTTCAGGGGATCGGGTGGTGCAGGGGGCCGTGGGATTGCTGGGGCATGAGCCGGCCCGAGTTTCATCGATGCTTGCGGCGGTGTTCTGGCTTGTAGTGGGAGCCGCGGTGCTCGTCCACCGGATTGCCGCCCACCGGCATGGATCAGGGTGATGGGGCTGAGGGGCGCAATGGCGTGGGGACGGCGCGTCCCGGTGGGTTTGGTATTGACGGGGTTGTTTTTGGCGGCGCTCGTGATCCGGTCGGCGCCGGTCATCCGACTGGACTACGCGCCCTGGTGGGACGGTATGGGATACGGGTACGCGGATATTTGGATCGGCCAGGCGGTGTCGCTCGCCGAGGGCGACTTCTCGGTTCTGGACTATACCTTGGAGGGGCTGTTGTTCGTCCCGGTGCAGGCCCTGGCGCTGAAGCTGTTTGGGGTTGCCACCGGGATGCGCGTTTGGGCGATCTTCCTGGTGGTCGTGAGCGCCGCAATCGTGCCGATCGCGGGGCATACCGTCTACCTGGCGACCCGCCAGCCGCTGGGAGCGTTTGTTACTGGCACGCTCGTGATTTACGACCCGGTGTTGGCCTGGTACGGAAACAACGGTTGGTCCGACGCACAGACATTTCTTGCGGTGGCGCTGGCGTGCTGGGGGTTTGTGCTCTGCGCTCGGAGGCCGACTCTGCCGCGGCTCCTGTCGCTGGGTGGACTGCTGGGGATGCTGGCGCTGGGCCATACGACATGGCTGTACCCGGCCATGCTCTGGGCTCTGATGGCGCCTTTCCTGCTGGCGACGCGAACACGCTGGTTCCCTGCCGCTCTCGATCTGGATGATTCGGGTTCGTGGGGCTGCTGGGCACGGCGATTGGCAGTGCCGTTGGGCTACTTTGTTGCCGTCGCCGCGACCACGATCCTGGTCGCCAGCGTTGGACATGAGACGAGAGATGGGGTTGAACGGGCGGGACTGTTCAATGTTGACCAGAACAACCAACGGGTGCTCGTGATGACCTACGACCCTTCGATCGGGTGGGACGATTGGAAGCCGTCGGATACGGCTCGGGTCGTCCTTACGAAATTCCCGGCGAGATTGCCGGAGTTGCTGGCGAGTTTTGTGCATGGTCACGTCACCAACGCGGTTCACCTCTATCGTTGGGTTCTGCTGGTGACGGTGTTGGCGACGAGCCTGGTGATCGCCGGGCGCAGACCGGTCCCCTGGCCTTCGTGGTGGGGGTTAGTGGGGCTCGCGATACCCGGATACTTTCTGCTGGTCGAACCGAGGGTCGAGACTTCGGCGGTCGCGCTGGCCTACCTGACACTAGGCATTGTGTGGGCGTACATACCCCTGACCCGGGTTCTGATAGTGCTTTTTGGCCCAATCCTGGGAACTCTGGTCCTCTACCTGCCGCTTACGACGCAACCGCGCCACAGCAATGCGATTGTTTTCCTGGTTATTCTGATCGCGGGCATCGCCATTGGGCTGGCGACCGATCGGGTCCGGCGATGGTATACGGCTTCTGGAAGCGGACAGTTTGAATTCGGGCAGAGGGTCCTTCTGGCGACGGGCCTGATCGTGCTAGTCGGGCTCGGTAGCGCGCGGACGACGGACGCTATCGAGGGGCGAATCGCCGAGGGGCGTTATCTGGAATGGCTTGGTGACCAGATGGGTGAGGATGCGCTGGTTCTAACGGCCGCCAATGCCGATCCATGGCAGGTGATGGAGTTGACGGGCCGGCCGGTTGTATATGACGTCGAGAACGGTGCACGGCTGGTGCTGGAACCCGACGGGCCCGAATGGGGCAGCGAGATGCTAGGTGAATTTCGGGCCTACAGCGACGAGGTAGACGTGCTGCGGGCTCTTGAGGAACGGGGCTACCGGCTGTGGTTCTATGCGCCCTGGCAAGGAGCGGAGCGGGAGTGGTTCGATCCAGCTGTCACTGGTTCGAGCCCTCCGGTACCCGTCGAATTGGTCAGAGTGACCGAGTATCCAGAGCAGGGAGGGCGGGCTGCACTAATGGTGGAGACCAGATTCGGGCCGGGACCGAATGATGTGGATCTCGGGAAGCTTCCATACGGACGCGCGTCGGATCGCGGTTAGGTCAGCAACTGGCCCGGTGAATGGTGGTCGAACCGGCTGGCGGGCATCATGGCTCGGCAGCGGTTGTGGCTGAGGACTGCTGAACATGCACATCCGACGAGGACAATCGGGGGCCACCTCGGGATGAGATCGGGCTGACATGCTACTGTTAGCGGTCAAGATCGATAGGTAGCGGAACAGCCTGGTAAGAGGGCCCGGATCGATGGAGAGTTGGCGCACAAGATGGGTATGAAGATCAGTTCGTCGCGCAGACTTGGAAGACTGGAGTTGGTGCTTCTGCTGGTGGCAGGACTGTTGGTGGTGATCGTCGGCTGTGACTCGGATGGGGGGCGGGCGGATTTGAGCGGCGGAGCGAGGTTCGAAGGGTTGATAGTGGAGACGGCCCTGTACTTCCCCGGGGACGATCACAATGTCGTCAAGCTCCGCGGAACCTACACGGGGGGGCGACCGTTCGAGGCTGATTTCCTGGGATATTTCAACGCGACTGGAGGCAGCGAGCGCTGGGGCGGGCCAATTTCGGAATTGTTCGAAGAATGGCCGGGGACGCTGGTTCAGTATTTCTCCAACGGGGTGTTGAGTTATCGACCAAGTTGGGGGATGGAGTGGCGGCCGGCATGGGACCTGTTGGAGGAGGGTGCGGGTAGGGGGGGGGTCGAAGATATGCCAACCAATGCGAACGATGGTGCGGTCGTCGGACCTGGGGAAAAAGTGGTCTCGAACGTCTCGGTGGAGGGAGTGGAAGTCGGCTTCCGGGACGTATACGAGCGCCTGGGTGGCGAGGGTACGTTTGGATATCCGAAATCAGCCGCCCGTAGCGATATGCACCCGGATGCCAGGTTGTCTATTGAAGGTCCGCCCACCGATGTGATCCGGCAGTATTTTCAGTCGGCGGTGCTGGAGGGTTATGGCGATGCAACCCAGGCTCCAACGTTCCGGCGACTGGGCGAAGAGCTGAGGGCGCAGATTTATCCAGACGGGGAGTGGGAGAATCTGACGGTGTTCTTGCGCACAGCTCCGTTGGGGATAGGGGAGTCATATCCGGAGGCATATGTGGACTATTTCGCCGCGGAAGTTCGAGAAGATCAGGGGGCCGGAGGCGTCCTTGTTGGAAGGGTCCGGCACCCTTACGCCCTCTCATATCATCCGCAGCCCCATCTGCTTTACCGGGAGGACGATGGCTGGTATGCATTCTTCCTTGATCTTGACGATGGCCTGCTGGCGTACTCGCGGGATGGGGCTGATTTCAGTTCTCCAGAGTCTGTCACGCATATTCCGGTCGCAGCCGGGTTGGCGATGTATGAAATTGGTGGGGAGTTGTACTTCCTGTACGCAGACCGCAATTTTATGCGGGTGTTCCTGAGGCGAGCGCAGGTTTCGGGGGGGGAGGTGCGGATGGCAGAACCACTCCTGGTAATGGACAGGGACGTGTCTTTCGCGGCGGGGATTCCGAACATGGCGATTGATCCAGTGGGTAGGCCCTGGGTAGTGGTACGGAGCTATGAGAGCTTGCCCACAGGTGCAGTGGTGGACATATGGGTGACGCACGCGACGGACGCGTCGATGCGGGAGTGGACGCAACCGGTAAGGATTTCGTCGGACGAACAGGCCTTGCGAGGGGGGGCGGGGACGAGCGGGTCGCTGGCATTCGTGGACGAAGGTTTAGTGATCGTGTTCGACATCGACGCCAAGATCGGCACCGGCAGCAAGGTGGCCGGATATCAAGATGACGGTCAGTATCACGGCGAGATGGCCGGATATGCGGGGGACTATCGGGATGTTGAGAATCTGGCGACCGCGAACGCCGGACAGTTCAAGGGCACCCACGATTACGCGCTGATATCGGACGGGAAGCGGGCCCATCTCGCCTACCACCGCCCGGCAGCCGAGGGTCAAATGATGTCCTATCGATTCTGGACTCCGGATAGTTCGTGGTCGGAACGGTTGGATGTAGGGGTTGCCCAGACCCATGCCACGGCGATGACACTGGACAGTGAAGGCAACGTATGGGTGTTCTACGGGATCAGAGCGGAGATCAAATTCAGGGTACTGAAGAAGGGCGAAACGGCATTCGGGCAGGTGCGGTGCGTCACCCGGATTCCACACTTGCGGGACATGGGAAGCCCGTGGCTGGCCGCGGCGGCGGCGACACGCGGCCGGGCGGGAGTCATGTGGATGGAAAAGCCCGGGGAATTCTGGGAGGTGAGATTCCAGACTGTGGTTCTGGAAGAACAGTCGGAGGACGCGGACTGCGCAGGATAGCTTGAGACCACCTCGCGAAAACCGCACCTTGGTGCGTGGGTCGGAGGGGTGGATGGTACAAGCGGTCTCCGTATCAGTGTGATATCGATCGAACTGCGCGAATGGACCCGGCGAATTGGAGGGGGCGCCCACAGGCCGGAGCCCGGCAGGGCTCAGATTCCGCGGATCCAGTGGCCGATCAGAAAGCGGAGAAAGGCGATGCCGGTGGGGATCGACAGGGCTTTGCTGCCGCCGCCAAGTCGGGGGCCTTCACGGGTAGGAATTTCACCAATGTCGAGGCCGAGACGGAGCGCCCGCGCGGTCATCTCATACTCGATGGTGAATCCATTGGACTGGGGGCTCATGGCAAGGAAGGCTTCGCGGGAGAAGCCGCGAAATCCATTGATGGTGTCAGAGACGAAGGGGCGATTCCGGCCCCAGCCGATGTTTAGGGCTTGCCCGAAGAAGATGTTGGCCCACTTCCGTAGCGGGAGCAGGTCGTCGTCCTCTTCGTTTTCCGATTCAGGCAGGAAACGGGAGGCGATTGCCATGTCGCACCCACCGGCGAGCAGTTCAAAGAGGCACGGGATGTCGGCGGGATCCTCGTTGCCATCGGGGCTGAACAGAACGATGTGATCTCCGGTGGCAGCAAGGACACCCTCGCATATCGCAGCGCCGCGCCCACGGACGGTCTGCTCGACTATGCGGATGCCGTTGTCCTCGAGTATCTGGCGGGTGCCATCAGTAGATCCGCCGTCGACGGCAAATAGCTCTTCGGTCTCGATGGTCTGAATGCTCTGGAGCAGAGCGCTCAGGCCGTCGACCTCGTTGAGCGTCAGGAGAATGACGGTTCGCTTCACGCCGGAGGATTCTCCTTGTACCAGGCCACCGTCCGGGCGATGCCCTCCTGGATTGGAACGGCGGCGCTGAACCCGAGAGCACGGGCTTTGCGCAGGTCGCCGCCGCGCCGAGGCTGGCCGGACGGTTTGCTGAGGTCGTGGCGCAGTTGCAGGTTAGGATTCACCACGGCGATGATGATCCGGGAGAGGTCGGCGATAGAGATTTCTTCTTCGGTGCCGATGTTCACGGGCTCCGCATTGCTGGTGGACTCGGCGACTTTGAGAATGCCTTCGACGAAGTCGGTGACGTAGAGAAACGAGCGGGTCTGCAGACCGTCCCCCCAGATCGTCAGGTGATCGACGGCTCCGGCCGCGCGGCGGATCAAGGCGGGGATTACGTGGCTAGTGGCATGATCAAAATTGTCCCGAGGACCGTAGCCATTGTAGGGGCGGACAATGGACACCGGCGTGCCGAATTCCTCGTGAAGGGCACGGGCGTGGATTTCGAGAGCGCGCTTGGCCCAACCGTAGCCGAAGTTGGTCGGTTCGGGGTCGTTGAGAAATCCTTCGGATTCCGGGGTCGGGACCGAGCAGTGTCGAGCGTAGACGCAGGCCGAGCTTACAACAACCGTGCGCTCTAGACCGAGCTCGGCGGCGGCGGTGAGAATGGGAAGACCGACAGCGATGTTGCGGCTGAACATAGTGGCGGGGTGAGATGAGTTGAATTCAACCCCAGCCACGGAAGCCGCGAGATGAATAACAATGTCCTGTCCGGCGAGGGCCTTGTTGGCATCCTCAGCGTGCTCGAGATTAGCCGGGAAGTACTCGAATTCACCGATTCGGTGGCTGAGAAGGCGTCGCTCATTTCCCCTAGCGCGACCGACGGCGCGAACATTGGCGCCGAGTTCGAGCAGACGCTCCACGCAGTGCGACCCGATGAAGCCGGTACCGCCGGTGACAACAACGTGTTTCTGCGACCAGAAGCTCATGGTCATCCGCTGGTCTTGTCGCGGTGAATGGATGAACCGGCACTCGGTCTACAAATGGTCACGACCGCGCATCTCGACCACGCAGCATGTTGGAGGCGAGGACACGAAGGAGCGACGGAATGCTGGTAAGCGCGCGAACGGTACGGTTGCCACTCCCGCCGCCGCCTTCGACTTCGGCCGTTGACACCTCGGCTATCCGTAGTCTCCGGCAGAGCGCGTTTAGTGAAATTTCATACGAGGCGACGACGCGGTCTGAAGATAGGTGTAGACCGGCGACGGTCTCGGTGCGCAAGGCTTTGAATTGGGAGAGACTGTCAGTTAGATTGCCCCCGAAGATGAGGTTGGCGATAAGGGTGAAGAAGCGATTGCCAACTCGCCTGGGTTGGGAAAGCGGGCCGGGACGTGATCCCGATCCGACGGTAAACCGGGATCCGATAACGAGATCGTTGCCGCGTTGCAGGTTCAGGAGTAGCCGGCCGACGTCGTCAGGGTTATAGCTGCCATCCAGTGGAAAGATGACGATGTCGCGGGCGCAACCGTCCTGCTCGACGAGGCTGGCTTCCAGGTCCGTGGTGGCAAGGAACTCGACTTCGGGGCCGATGGAGCGAAGCCGATCCGCGGTAGTGCCCGGCAAGTCGGCAGCGGCGATAAGAATCCGGTCGAAGAGTTGTGTAGGTAGGCGCTCGATCGCCGCGTTGTCTGGATCAGCAGGGATGTTGAAGGCATCGATAACGAGGACTGACTGGCGGTCTCCGGGTTTGCTCGTGGGACTCCAGTACTCATCAATTACCGAGACAATGTAGTCAAGATCGCTGCTGGTCAGATGTTGATGGCAGCCGAGGTAGAAGCCGCTGGCGTTGATTCGCCGGGCGACGGGGAAATGGCTTTCGTCGAGCTCCAGCAGGTCCGTGTATACCGGCTGGTTTGTCAGAGGCATCATGTCGCGAGTCTCGATCCCGCGACGCTCCAGGTGCATGACGAAGTCGTTCTTGGAATCTTCGCGCAACAGGATCGGGTACATCATGAAGGAGTGTTCCGACCCGGGCCGTACCGAAGGCAGCTGGATTTTGGACTCGAGGTGGGTCAGGGCTTGGTTCAGGAATGCGGCGTTGGCGCGGCGGGCGCGGATAGAATCCTCAAAATCCTCGTCAAGTTGCGCGACTCCGAGAGCTGCCTCGAGTTCGGTTGAGCGGAAGCTGTGTCCGGCGCTGACGAATCTGAACCGGCGTTCGACGACAGTGCGCAGACGCTCGGGTCCGAGATTGTCATCGTCGTCGATGCTCATGTAGATCGAGTCCCGACCGTGGTTGATGAGCGATCTGAGCTTTACGGCGTACTCGGGTGAGTTCGTAGTGTTGAGGCCGCCTACGCCAGTGCTAAGCAGATGGGCCACGTAGGTAGAGAAGCAGGCAATGTCGCCGAACGACCCAACCGGGCGACCCTCGTATTTGGCGACCATGGTCTCGCACGAATCCTCAATCACGCGAAGATCATGGCGCCGCGCGATGTCCATCAGGGGATCCATGTCACAGGGCTGGCCGAATAGGTGGACCGGGATCATCGCCTTGGTTCGATTGGTGATGGCGGCCTCGACGCCTGCCGGGTCCAGATCGTAGTGGACGGGATCGACATCCACCACAACCGGAGTGAGGTTGTTGTGGATGACGACGTTGACGGTGGCGACGAAGGTTACAGCCGGAACGATGACCTCGTCTCCATCGGCCCAGCCATGAATCTCCTTCAAGGCGCCCACGGCGACGTGGAGGGCGCTGGTGCCGCTGTTGCTGAAGATGCCGAAGCGACAACCGTGCAACTGGGCGACGCGATCTTCAAGCTCGCGAGCGAAGCGTCCATAGGAGAGCCGACCGGAATCGAGAACCTGCATCACCAAGTCCCGGGCGTGGTCTGAGATGTGGAGCGCTCCGACCCCGATGTTGGGTTGTGCTCCAAACGGCATATCGGTCCGATCTCCAACGGTCTGGCTGGGCAATCATGGATTGGGTGCGACCGATTTTGCCATAGTCGCGAAACGTAGGACGAGGGTCGGTTTGAGAGAGGTGTCCCAGGTGGGGCGTCACCGGGACCCTCTGCGAATCCACCGGTCACCTCGGCCGGGGTCGGGGGTACCGGTGACCCCTTCTGGGAAGAGCGGATTCGTGAATGGTGTCTGGAGTCAACGGACAGGGCGACCCCGGGGAGACGATTGTTCCGGAAAGATGGCTGCGATGTGGAATGGGGCGTCGGCGGTCTAGTTGGAGGTCTTGGTTACAGGCGGTCCCACTTGTAGAGCGCTTCGCCCGGGTTGTTCCAGATACCCCGCGGACGGCACCAGCCGAAACTCGAGCCGCGGATCCTCAGCAATGATATTGGGGAGGATCGAGTCGGGGTCTGCCCCATCCCAAGGGGAGTAGTACCAGAGTGTGTGGCCGCGTGACCGGAGTTCCTCGAATAGGGCGGTTGAGGAATCCGGGGTTCCGAAGTACATACTGGCGGTAACCCCCCACGCTGGCGTGTCGTCGCTCAGCACCACTCTACCTCCCCCCTGGGCGTCGTAGACGACTGTGGCGCCGGTGATGGCACGAACTTCCCATGGATCCACATCGGGGTCGGTGAGCAGTATTGATTTGTCGTCAAGTTGAGTCGATAGCCACCCGAGATACTGCGCCTCGGAACGTCTGTCCTCAACGGCGTCGACGGTCTGGGTGACTCCCATTGCGACAAGCAAGGCCAGGGCGGCGAACACAGGGAACAACTGGAACGCCTTCGTCTCCCCCGTTAAGGACCAGTTGCGGAAGTTTGCGACGGAGTCGAATGCGAGACTCACGGATATTCCGGCGACAAGGAAGACGTAGTACACGATGGCATCGGTGTGCCGGGGCTGCGTCAGGAGCGGGATAAAGAGGAGCATCAGGCCGATGAACGGAAGGAACAGGAGGGTGAGCACTCGGACAATGGGGATGTACATGAAGGCCAAGGCTAGGACCAGATATGTCATTGCGAGAGTAGGTTCGTCCAGCGCCTGCTGGCTCAAGAACAGGATGGCGACAACCGGGACGGCGAGGAGTCCGATCGGCGACGGGAGCGGACTTCGCCAACGGCTGAGGGCAATCACGAAAACGGCGAGTGTGATAACCAGGAGCAGCCAACGATACAGCGGTATGACATTGCCGAGATGCCCCAGCACAAGCGTCTTCAACATGTTCGGGATCTGAGGGGGAAAGATGGTCAGGATCACCCGAAGCGAGTCACTTGTTTCCCATTCGTCCCAGGTGATCGAGCTATCGTAGGTGACAACGAGAGCACGCTGATTGTTCGTGTCGCCGAACAAGGTGCCCAAGCCCCCTGCCTGGTCGGCCTCGTTGTCGAGGGTAGAGATTCCGAGGATAGATAGCAGGACGATCAGGAGAAACAAGGTTGGGATTGGCAATGTACGTGCCCAACCGAATGATGAAGGCCGGGTGCCATGGGGCTGAGCCCGGGGGAACCAACGTTCCCGCAGCGCCAACATCGGCCAGGCCAAGAGAGCCCAGGCAAAGGCGGGGTAGGTCCAGGTGGCGTGGCCCAGCGCCAGGATGCTCAGGGCGACGGCCAGAAGCGCCTGACGGGAAAGAGTGGATTGCCGGGCGCAAAGCATAAAGGTCCAGCCAGCAAGTGCCACCGCCAGTACGGTCTGCCCATCAGACCAGCCGTTCAGACCGAACCAGGCCGCTACCGGGTCGAAGATGACCAGCGAGCCAGTCAGTATGGCACCGAGTAGACGACCGGTTGCCAGGTAGACCGTGTGGGCGGCGATGGGGACTACCAGGGCGCTGGTAGCGACGAGAAACCAGGCCCAGACGCGAAATCCGAGTTCAATCCCGAAGAGCTTGAAGAAGACGGCTTGCATGGGGACGAACATCAGACCCTCGGAGCGGAAGTGCAGTTGATCGAATTCGCCCTCGGCCAGACGCAAGGCCTTGAATATCCAGACTGGATCGGCATAACCCCATCCTGCCCCGTCCCACCAGGCGGCGTAGTCCAGACGTACAAATGGGGCGGTGCGGAGCAAGAATGTAGCGAGGAAGAGGCTGAGCAGCACGAGGCCTAGTGGAGACTTCAGAGCGATACCGATCCTGGCAGCGCGGGATGTCGATAGACTCATAGTCAAGGTGATGGGGGGAAGTTTGGCCTGGTCAGGCGAAGCCAGAGTGAGCCGACGGCCACCAGAAGCCACGCGATCCCGGCATATTTTGGAAACGGCAGGGTCTGCCCGCGGTGCAGAATATCGAGATTGCCTTCGAACGAGGTTAAGTCCTCTAGGACCGCAATGCTGACGTATGTTGCGGATGGACCTTCCATGATATTGGCGACAATCGCGATGAGGGAGAGTCCGAACGCGACAAAGGTTGCAGAGGCCAGCAAGAGTTCGCGGTTCCCGCCGAACGATTGGCGAATCGTTATGTAGCTGTCGTAGACGTCGTGCATCGCGATGAGCACAATATTCTTGGCGGTTCTTCCGAGAAGGCGGCCGGCCAGTCCGATACGTAATGCGAGCGAAGCCACGGTTTGAAGAAACTGGTATTGGCGGAGCCAGTAGCGACCAAGGCGTCCCCAGCCGATCTTGCTCAGGTTAAATATCAGCACCCCCGCTTTGAATAGCAGCAACACTGCTCCCAACAGTCCCACGAACTTGATCCACGCCTCCCAGTAGGCCGCGTCCAGCTCGGGCAGAATGCTGGATTCGAGGTCGTGAAGTGCCAGCACCATGACAAGGACGGCAACAATGAGGGCGGCAATGAAGCGTGCGCCACGTGATAGGCTGCGGCGCTGATTCGCGGGGATCAGCCATGTGATGGAGTAGGCTACGACGACGGTCAGTATCGAGGCCGACGCGACCAGACCCAGCCAACCGCCCGGTAGTTCGGATGCGGCGACGCGCAGGATATCTAGCCGCTGGATCGCCCGCCAGGGGCGGATAGTCACGTCAATGTGGTCTCCGGTGGGGATGCCGTTTGTGATGGCGCTTCCCGGCAGCATGTCGGTCAGCGAGGCCATGACGTAGATCGGCGCTTGTGCCGATTCGGCGACGACGATCTGTAGGCTGAGCCGCTTGCCATCAATCTGAGGGATGATGGGAGTGAAATCCCATCGTACGGAGGTGATTACGGAACCGACCCGGGCGGCTAAACGCCCTTCTCGGAGAAGGGTTCTTCCCTGGCGAAGCCGCATGACGAGCGTCACCGGCACATCGTCGTCGGAATCAGTGCGGACGAATACCTCAAGCCCGGTGAGATAGGAGCTCTCGGCGTCGAGTTCTTGCTCAACCGAACCACCCGCAGGCAACGGTCCGATGGCAAAAATGGGTTCGGGACCGGAGTGGCTCAACGGGGCATTCCACGAAAGCGTCCACAGCAGAACCGCGGTGACGATGGCAGCGCCGGCAATTGACGCGTACGCGACGACCTGGCGGAGATCTCGAGGTTGTTGACGTGACCGTGACGACGAGCCCAGCATGCTACATTCTAGCTACCGTCGATGTCCGTCGGGAATCCGAAGGATCGACTGAAGTCCTTCCTAGGACGGTCGGGTGTTGTGGGGCTTTCGTGACGGGATACCAGCTGCCAGGCGGACGTGGTAGAGGCCTTCCCATCACGGAGCGATGAGCATCACGAAGCCAGACCGGTAGGACTGGCCCCCACCTACTTGAGATGTTCATCAGATCCTACCCGCGCGGTTTCGGGGGACAATCCCTGCCCGTCTTGGCTCCTGGTTGATTAGGCTATAGGCCGATTTTCAACGTTAAGAGGAGATGCCGTTGACGGAGAATAGACTGGCCGAAGCTCCGATCGGTCCCGCCGGCCCGATCTCGGCTCGGACGGCCTCGGTGGCGACGTTCTTCGATGAGGCGTTGTCAACACTCGACGGTTGGTGGCAGCGAAATGGCGGCTACCACGACGCGGTGGCCGAATTGCATCAACGCCTGATCCCGGCTGGCAAATCCGTCCTTGAGGTTGGCTGTTCGCTGGGAAACCTGCTCGCGGCTGTGTGTCCCCGGCACGGGGTGGGAGTGGATTTGAGCCAGGGAACGGTGTGTGAGGGGCGACGGCGGCACCCGGAACTCCAGTTTGTCGCTGGAGATGCGCATTCCCTTCCGGTCAAGGGCGAATTCGATTATGTGATCTTGCAGGATCTGGTGGGACACTTAGAGGACATCCTGGCGGCCCTGCGTTCGTTGCGGTCGGCGATCGGTGAAGACACTCGGGTAGTGCTGAGCTACTACAACTTTGTCTGGTCACCAATCCTCTCTCTGGCGGAACGTCTGGGTCAGAAGATGGAAATGCCTCGCCAGAACTGGCTGAGTATGAACGATCTGCGCGGTCTGCTGGACCTGGCGGGATTTGAGATCGAGGATCAGGGGACGGAACTGCTGCTGCCCCGGCGGATACCTGGTATCAGCAAACTTGTGAATGGGTACCTGGCGCATCTACCCCTGCTCAAGGATCTGTGTCTGCTGGAGTATTTTGTCGCCCGGCCGAGGCCGCTTCCGCCTGGCGAAGAGCAGACGGTGTCGGTTGTCGTCGCCTGCCGCAATGAGGTGGAAAATGTCGCCGATTGCGTACGCCGGACGCCGGAAATCGGGGCGGGGACGGAGCTCATCTTCGTTGATGGGGCTTCAACCGACGGGACATGGGACCTGCTGTCGCAGATCCAGGAGACGGAACGCGGACGGCGCGACATCAAGTTGATAAAGCAGATACCGGGGTTCGACTACGAATCGCCAGCGAAGGCTGCGTCGGCCCGCTCGGAAGGAATGTTGGCGTTGGGAAAGGGTGACGCGGTGCGTAAGGGTTTTGCCGCGGCGTCCGGAGAGATCCTGATGATCCTCGACGCCGATATGACGGTGGCGCCCGAGGATCTGCCGAAGTTCTACCTTCCGTTGCGCGACGGTCAGGCGGACTTTGTGAACGGTGTGCGGCTCGTCTATCCGATCGAGCGGGAGGCATTTCGCCCGGTTAATTTCCTGGGAAACAAGCTATTCAGTCTGGTGTTCTCGCGACTTCTCGGACAGCCGGTGAAGGACACGCTCTGTGGGACGAAGGCTTTGCGTCGCCGCGACTACGAAAGATTGGCGGCGGGCCGCGATCATTTCGGCGAGTTCGACCCCTTCGGGGATTTCGACCTGCTGTTCGGGGCGGCGAGATTGGGTTTGCGAATTGTGGATATGCCGGTGCGCTACTACCGCAGAGTGGCGGGTCACACCAAGGTGTCGGTGCTGCGTCATGGACCCCTGCTGGGAGCGATGACGCTGGTGGGCCTTCGCAAGCTCATGTGGCCACGCTGCCGGGGGAGGTTACGGGGTCTATTTGGCGATTGCCGATAGAGTTGGTGCAATCCGAACTTCAACCGGGTGCAGTATTCTGACAATCGCCGTCGGCGGCCATAATGCAGACGTTTGTCGACCAGCTGTGGCCGCGGTTCGATTGTGCGGCGTCGGGAGACTGGTGACGCGTGTTTCGGGTCAGGCGGACATGGGTAGGATTTCACGTCGGTTCAAAGGGCCGAAGGAACCATGAGCACCGACTTCTGGCGAGATAAGTCCGTCCTGGTGACGGGAGGCTCCGGCTTTCTGGGATCGCGATTGGTTGGCATGTTGGAAGCTCGGCGGCCAACGAGGATCTTTGTTCCGCGTTCCGTGGATCACGACCTGCGTAGACGGGAACACTGCCGCGCGGCGGTCGCGGAAATGGATATTGTGATCCACCTGGCGGCGCAAGTGGGTGGCATCGGACTCAATCGGGAAGCTCCCGGCGAGCTCTTCTACTCGAACTTGATGATGGGTGCGCATTTGATGGAGGAAGCGCGACTGGCCAGCGTTGGCAAGTTCGTCGGGATCGGCACGATCTGCAGCTACCCGAAACATACCCCGACTCCATTCAAAGAGACCGATCTATGGAATGGCTATCCGGAAGAGACAAACGCGCCGTACGGCCTAGCAAAGAAGATGCTACTCGTGCAGGGGCAAGCGTATCGCCAACAGTACGGTTTCAAGTCGATCTACCTGATGCCGACGAACCTCTACGGTCCGGGCGACAACTTCAATCCTGAGTCATCCCACGTTGTCCCGGCACTGATCAAGAAGGTTCTTGATGCGATGGACGCTGGACAGGAAGAGGTGGTGGTATGGGGTACGGGGAAAGCGACGAGAGATTTTCTGTACGTTGGTGACGCGGCCGCAGGCATTCTGAACGCCACCGAGAAATATGACGGTGAGGCGCCGTTGAACCTGGGGGCAGGCACCGAGATCAGTATCAGAGAGCTGGCCGAATTGATCATTGAGGTCTGTGGTTATCGAGGGAGGCTTGTCTGGGACACGAGCAAACCTGATGGGCAACCGCGGCGAATGATCGACTCGACGGAAGCGCAGAAAGCTGTTGGCTTTGCGGCGACTACGAGCTTCCGGGATGGGTTGCGGGAGACTGTTGAATGGTATTCCCGACGGCGGGAGAACGGGTGCTGACCGGGTTCGGAGGCCAGCCCCAGCCGGTGCTACGATCATGCCGAGGCGCCGTGGAAGGCGGGGCGGCACACCGCTAGAATGACAGCCGTTCGACTGGCGATCTTCGTTCCGATCTGCCCACTGGCGAACCCCCGCAAAAGCTCTTGAGGAGAAGACTACTTGAACGTACTTGGACTGACGGCCACGATTTCCTGGAATACGGCCGCGGCGCTGGTACGTGATGGGAGACTGGTTGCTGCAGCGGAGGAAGAGCGGTTCAACCGGATCAAGCAGGCGCCGCGGATGCCGCCGGTGCAATCGGCTGGGTATTGTCTCCAGTCCGCGGGACTGACCGCCGCAGATATCGACTACGTGGCGGTGGGTTTCGCGGCGCCTATCCGGTACGCGTTCCTGAGGGCGATTGGCACGCTGCGAGACCTGGAAATTGAAAATTTCCTCTATACGTTTCCATCGCTTGGTGAGTACCTGATCCAGCAGTACAAACTGCGCCGCGACCTAGAGGAAGCGATTCCCGGCATCACCGGGAGACCCTGGGTTTACGTTCGCCACCATGTTGCCCACGCCGCCAGTGCGCTTTACGCGTCGGGCTTTGCCGAGGCAAATGTTCTGACGATCGATGGCAACGGCGAGGATGACAGTGCCCTGCTGGGGGTGGCGGAGGGAGGCAAGCTTAGGGTTCTGGGGCGCAAACTGGCACCGGAGTCGCTGGGCGGCCTGTACAGCAATGCAACCCAGCAATTGGGGTTTGTGCGTCACGTCGAAGAAGGCAAGACGATGGGATTGGCCGCCTACGGCGAGCCGGTGGTGGAGTTTGGCGGGCTTCGAGTTGGCAGCGATTCCTACGACATGGATCGCCGGTTTCTTGTCTCGGGATTCTGGGAAGGATTGGGTGCGCCCCGGCGAGCCGGTGAAGAGATCAACGACGGTGACCGGGATTTCGCTGCGAGCATCCAGAATACCCTTGAGGAGGCTGGAATGGCGCTGGCCCGAGGGCTGCATCAGACCACTGGGAAGCGTGCGCTGTGCCTCGCCGGTGGGGTGGTGCTTAACTGCGATATGAACGCAAAGATCCTGGGGCTTGACTGCGTGGACGAAGTCTTCATTCAGCCCGCGGCGCACGATGCGGGAACGGCGCTTGGAGCGGCGTTGGAAGTGGCCAGCCGACACGGCGACCCGACCGACTTCGTGATGGAGCACGCCTACTGGGGTCCCGAATACGGCAACGAGGAGATCCAGGCATTCCTGGACGAGGCAAAGGTTGCCTACACCCGCCCTCCTGACATCGAACAGGCCGTGGCGGAGCGGCTGGCGGCGGGGGATATCGTGGGCTGGTTCCAGGGGCGGATGGAGATCGGGCCACGCGCCCTGGGAGGTCGGAGCATACTGGCGAACCCGGCGATGCCCGAGATGAAGGACAAGGTGAATTCTGAAGTGAAGCACCGGGAAGGCTGGCGGCCGTTTGCCCCATCCATGCTGGAGGAAGAAGCGCCGAACCTGCTTTTCGATTCGCACCCGTCCCCGTTCATGTTGCTTACCTTCACCGTGAAGCCGGAATGGCGGGAAGGACTCAGCGCAGCCATGCACGTTGATGACACGGTGCGCTCGCAGACGGTCTCACGAAAGACGAATCCGCGCTATCACGGCATGATCAGCAAGTTCCAGTCGCTCACCGGCGTGCCCGCCGTTCTCAATACGTCGTTCAATGATCGAGGCGAACCGATCGTGATGTCACCCCAGGATGCGGTCCGTTGCTTCTACAGCACCGGGCTGGATCAGCTTGCGATTGGGGACTTCCTGGTCTCCAAGAACCGGCACGGTACCAGCTAGTGTCATGACGGCTCGGCCGATGCGCCTGCCCGAGAAGTCCTGGCCGGTGCGCGGTCACGTCCCATGGATGATTATGGGACTGGGGTTGGTCGTGATGGTCTGGGCCAGGCTGCTCTTCACCCCGGGCGAACTTCTGCAGCGAGATCTGGAGTACCCGCTCATCGCCGGGGACGTCCTGGATGATTTCTATCCGATGCTGGCTACGGATGGGCGGAGTGCACTAGGACACATGAGCCTGACGCCGGTGGTGGGAATGGCAGGGTTGGTGATGGAGGTGTTTGGCGGTAGCTCGGGCGCGATGATCCGCTGGCTCGTGGTCGGGCAATCTCTGATGGCGTTCGCGTCGATGTATCTTCTCTTCCAATTGATGGCGGATAAGATTTCCGGGCGGGCTCTGGCGACCAATGCGGGGGCGCTGACCGCGGGGCTGTTCTATGCCCTGAACCCCTGGGCCATCGCGCGGGTGGAGCACCTGGGTCTCTTGGTCGGCTACTCGTTGCTACCGCTGGTGCTGGGATTGGCGATGCTGGCGGTGCGACGGCAATCAGTGCGGTTTGCGGTTGGGGCGTCCCTAACGTTCTGGTTCGCGGCCGCGAGCCCGCACTACCTGGTGTTCACAGTTGCGATTCTGGCCGGGCTCGCACTGGGCTACTTGGCGCTTTCGTGGTCGTGGGATGCGACTCGCTTGATCTTCCGTCTCGGGGCAGTCGGGCTGGCCATGCTGATTGGGCTGGAGATGTTCCTGGTGTTGCCGGTGCTGGCGTCATCCTGGCTGAGCAGCAGCCTGCCAGCGGAGATTTCGGTCAGTGCGGACGATTTGGCGATTGGCGGTTACGCGTCACTGCCCGGGATACTGACGTTGACCAACAATCCGGTCTGGTCGATCGCGATGCGCCCGGGTGGTCAGGCGGCCTGGTCGTGGATGATCGTTGGTTTGTTGCCGGCCGGAAGCCTGGTCTGGATAAGTGTCTTCGGTAGAACTCGTGCTGGGGTAGCGATTCTGCTGCTGACGTTCGCGGTTACCGTGATTGCGCTGGAAGTCCTGGTAACTCGGGAGGCCGGCTCGGGAATCACCGGGTTTGTGATTTCACGGATTCCCGGGGGACGCGCTTTGCGCGAACCGGACAAGCTTTCGGGTCTGCTGGCGCTGGCATTCGCGTGGGGTCTGGGGGGTGCGGTAGGTGTGCTTGCGCAATCGTTAGAGGGTCCAGTGCACCGAATACGGGAGAGATTCGGCGCCGCGGTTTTGCTTGTGGTGCTGGCGGTTGCGGCGGTGGCGACGGTCACGCCAGCGATTCGCCACTTTCTGTGGTCTGACGGAGTGACGAACTGGTTGCCGTACCCTTGGCCGGCGGGGTACGAACAACCGCTGGTGGTGCTCCGCGATGGAGATGAATCGACACGCGCGGTCGTATTCGAGCGTGACGAGCGCGTACCGGTCTGGGACGACACCAGGGTATTGCGCCAGCCAGTGTCGCGTTCGCTGGCCGGGGTGCCCACAGTGGGCTGGCGCCATGCTGGAAACAGTGTGTTTCTAAATGAGATCCTGCAACTGGAGGCTGCGGATCTGGCCCGAGCGGTCCGTCATACCGGGGCTGATCGACTGCTGGTTGTACACGATACGCGGGAAGGGCTCGAATTGAACGAGCGAGTCGCGGAGGCCAGTGAGTTCGTGATGCTGGTGGAGGACGAATACGCAACCCTCTACGCCATTGGTGAAGCGCCAGCCGGTCTCGGCTACGCTGCCACCGGCTGGTGGCCGGTTTACGGCTTGAATGGGGCAGCCGCCCGGACAGTCAGTTCCGGGGAACCGACCCTGATTGTGGTGGCCGATGCGGGAGCCTCGGGCTGCCCGGCTGAGTTGGCGACCCTGCCGATGATCGGTTCCACGCCCACTTCGGGGGCGTTGCGACCTTGTGCGCTCCCGGAACGGCTGATTCGATTGCGTCCGGAATCGGCAGAGACTGGCGGGTGGGAAGCGACCGGGGGTTCAGCGGCGGAGCTATCTCGCTGGGTACAGGCGACCGGGCGGCACGATTTGTCAGTTCGAGAATACGACTATGGGCTCGGCTTCGCCTGGATCGAGCCCGGTGCGCTTGGTTCTCGGACTGCCGAGTTCATTATCGGTGACGTACCGATGGGATCGAAACTGTACCTGCGCGCCCTGGTCGGCGGCGAGGTCACGCCGCTTCTTGTGGAAGTCCTGAACGCGTCGGGAAGAACGTTGGCGCAGACACGCATCGCAGCAGGTGGTAAGTCCAGACTCAAATGGTCAACAGTCGCAGTCGGTGTGGGAGATGAGAATCTGCGTCTCCGGGTGACCGCCGGCAACGGATTCGGGGCGGTTAACGTGTTTGGGTGGGGCGGCGGCCCCCCGGAATTTGCAGAGGCGGATGTGGCGGTGGTTCAGCCTGCACCTCCACTGGTTCACGTGGACAGGTTATCCCGGACGGCTTTGATCGCCGGTGTACAGGGTGCGCTTGAACCTTTTGCACTCGTCGTCGCCGAAAACTATGCTCCCTCCTGGCGGGCCGTCTATCCGGACGGAGAGGCGACCCCCTTCCCGGTCGGGTATGCGCGGATGGGGTTCGTGATCCCGGCTTCCGGTGATTACGACGTGAGGATTGAGTTCGTGCCGCAGCGCTGGCACAACGTCGGCCTGATCGTCTCGGGACTAACGCTCTTGTTGTCCGGCGGGTGGCTGGTCTGGCCGACTGCCAGGCGCCTCGTTCATTCCGGTCGGCGTGCTATGCAGACCGCGGACGTTCCGTAGGGGAGATCAATCCACCTCGACAGGACGGCCTCAACCGCGAGAAACAGGTAGAGAATCGGATCAGCCCATCGCGGCGTGAGGAGATTCTCAGAGCGGGTCTGGAAATGGGAGCGCCGCAAGATGTTTCTCGCGACGAGTATCGGTAGAGCCAGCAGTCCGTTCATGCAGGTCGTGCGCAGAACGGCGAGGCCAGCCCCTTCTGTTCTGCGCCGGATTTCGGTTGGCGAGTAGCGGCGAAAGTGCCCGGAGACCTCGTCCTGCCAGCCCCAGAGTGATTTGAAGCCGGGCACAACGATCACGGCCGTCCCGCCGGGCGCCAAAATGCGATGGATCTCCGCCAGGGCGCTGCGATCATCACTGACGTGCTCAAGAATGTCAGCGGCGAGAATGAGCGAAAATGTACGATTTCGGTAGGGTGTAGCGATGGCGTCGGCCACCGTCCCCACTCCGTAGGCGTCTTGGCGACAGGCGATCTGCGCCTCAAGAGATAGATCGAACGTCAGAATCTCGCGGCGAAGGGAGTTGAGCAGCTCAGCGTTTGTGCCGGGACCCGATCCGAAGTCCAGAACTGGTCCCGGCGGCAGAACGGCGACGTATTTCGCCAGGACCGTGCCGAATACCTTCCGCCTGCCTCGATACCACCAGGAATGGTCCTTCAGCCGATGTATCTCCTTCGACAGATGAGGGTCCAGCTTGTATGCGTCCTTCTTAGGCAGGCTACTGAGGTCCACCGGGTCTGTTAGATTGCTGCGGAGCTTGGTGAGGTCCGATACAACGTACTGCCGACAGCGGTGGGTGGGGAGACAACGCTAATGGAGCCCGGCTCCAGCGCGCACCGTCGATTGTATCCTTCGGGAATGTGGTGCGAGAACCCGAACTGAGCCAGAGCTTGAAACCGCAGTTCCAGGGGGTTGCGTCTCGATCTCTTGTATGCGCATCTGTGTCGGTGCCGGTGAAATGTAGAGCGAACGTGGCAGTGAACCGGCGATCGGCCAGCGGAGATGCCGTTTGAAATCATTTGCAATACGGTACCGTGCGTCGATCGTGGTGCTGGTGCTGCTGGCCCTGGCAACGTCTGTCCCCCTCTGGCCGGTCCTAGCGGCTGATTCCGACGTCGATTCGATCGGACGCCCTGGGTACGGGTATAGAGGCCACTTTGATCTCGTCAAGACGGCGATCACCCGGTATGGACAATTACCGCTCTGGACAACCTTGCGCGGTGCCCCCTTTGTAGCGAACCCGGGTACCAGCCCGCTCTACCCGGGAGCGACGTTGATCGCGCTGCTCTCGGCAAATGGGGACGTGGCAGTTCGGTGGGTAGCTTTCGTCCATCTCGTGTTCATCAGTATCGCTGGGTACGTGCTGACCGGATGGGGTTTACGTCTGAGCCGTCCGGCTGCGGTGGTCGGTGGCATCGTTGCCGCGTTCGGACCCTTCTATCTGTATACGATCCAGCACGGGACTTTGCTGGATCTGATGTCGCAGCCGTGGATGTACCTGGCATTGGCGCTGATCTGGAGAGCTTTGGCCGATGGAAGAAAGGCGTTGGCGGTTGCGGCCGGGGTCTCGGCCGGGGTGGTCTTCTACGCTGGGGGCAGTTTCAACCTACTGTATCTGGGTCTAGTAGTTGCGCTGATCACGGCGGCATTCGCCCTTGAAGCCGTTTACCTGGGTGTTCGGCGGCATATGTGGCAGCGGCTGGCTACGGTTGTGATGGTCATTCTGACCTTCTCGGTCTCGGCGCTTGTGTTCGCAGCGGCCAAACTCGTGCCTAGTGCCGAGTACGTCTATGCGTACTCGGACCGAGCCGATGTGTCGTACGAAACTGCCGTTTCCGCGGCCGTCGGACTCCGCCAGATTGGCGATTGGCTGCGGTCGGGATATGAACCCCTGACGTTGGTGCCGACAATCTTGCTGATTGTCGTCGGGGGATTGCTCGGGAGCGCCCGCCGCCGCGGGGCGGCAGTGGTTTTTGGAGTGGGAGCCCTGTTGTTTACCTGGATGACATGGGGCCCCAACGCGCCGGTCGATCTTTATTACATCGTCTACAGGTTTGTGCCGGGATTCAAGAGTAACTACGACATCATCCGCATGTCGGTGGCCATTGTTATGTGTCTGGTGCCACTCGCGGCGATGGGAGTGGATGTTGGGACGGGATTGATACGTTGGTCGGTTCCGCGGATGCGGTCAGATGTGATCGTTGTCGGCACTCGTCGATTTCGTCGACTTGCCCTCATAACGCTGATTGCAACCACCCTACTGCTTGTAGCCGCTGGCCTAATCGTTCAAACAACTCGTTGGGAAAGGGAAACGTCGGTCTTCCCCTGGAAATTCCATGGGTCCGTTTCAGTTGGCCCATTCAATGCAGGTGAGGCCTTCGAACAGAATTTCGTCGTGCCGGTTGATCGTCTGTCCAGCCTCACAATCCAAGTCCGCACCCCCGAAGGCCAACGGACTGGACCTGACGGGACGTTGATCTTTCGGTTGTATGACGGCAATCAAATTGTTCGACAGGGGTTGGTCGGCGTTGCGAATCTCGACCATGTCATCCGGCGAGTTAGGTGGTCCTTTGTTCCCATACTTTCATCTGCAAATATCGAGCATCGCTTGCAAGTTGTCGTCGGCGATGGGACCAAGGTTTCGGTCTACACCGTGGCCTCAATAACTAACAAGTGGTCGGGATCTATAGTCTCCAACGGAATACCAGCCGTTGATCATATCGACCTAGCCATCGATCCTGGACGCGAGTTGTCAGCCACCCAGGTTGTACTAGGCGCAGTTGCCCGCGCCCCGATTGGCCTTGTGGGCATTGCTCTAACAGTTGTTGCTGCCACCGCTGCCTTTGGCGCAGGTGTCCTCGCCAGCCTCCGTCTCCCGAAAAACTATCCTCGCTCGGCTGCTGGTCTACTAGCGGGGCTCACTGCCGCTGTGATCCATGTAGCCATAGCCAGCGGGCAATTCGGGGGGAGCCCGCCACCCGAACTTGCGTCAACGTTCTGGATCTGGATTCTCATCTCACTGATCATGCTCAGCAGGCTTCCGTGGGCCATCTTATCGATTGGCTTAAGCACGATCATATTCCACATCGCAATGACCCTTCGGGCTCTCAGCGGAATATATGAGGCTGAGCCGACATCGGACTTCTGGTTGTGGCTCTTGGTCCCAATCGTCGCGGTCGGTGTCTTTCCTTGGGTAGTAACCGGCATTGCCTGGACCGGATATGCATTACTTCCTGATATATGGGCAAAGCAGACTCGGGCAGCCTCTCGAGCACATGGCTGGGGTGTGTTGGATCCCCACCAAATGGACAAATGGCGTAATCGGGGAACGTCCGCGCTGTCCCGACTGGGTTGGGGTGCAGTGGGCGTCGGAGTATCCGCCTTCTTCTTGATTGCATCTCCTGCATTGATGCTGCCGAAGATCGAGTCATTTCTGGAGACCGGGCGAAGACAGGCGGAATTGGCGGATTCTGCGGGGGTGCCGGAAGCCAACGAACTCCTGCTCGCCGCAGCCAGTTCAAACACCCAGTACCCGGCGTTCCGGGTTTCCTCCGATTCTTATCCGTGGGTAGACGGAAACAGCGCCGCCAAACTTTGGACGTATGAAACGACGGGCACGCTGGGATCGTTCAACAACATCTATCCCAAGTACCATAATTATCTGTACGGTTGGAGCGGCCGACCCCAAACCGGTGACTTCCCGGATCAGATGCGACAGTGGCTGTATTCACGCTACGCGGTCCTGGGCGTTCTCGATACGCGCTACGTTGTCATGACTGCGTCTGTTGTCGAGCGGCGACTGGAAAATCCCTTACTAGACACCTACCGATTGCGGCCACTGGCGGTCGTTCGGGAGGGAATCCTCTTTGAGAATGATAGTAGAGGCGACCGGGTGATCACGGCAGAGGTGGCGACACTGCTGATCGGTAACGATGATCGCGGTGAGTTTCTTGCCTCCGAGGCCCTCTATCTCCTCGGTCGACCGGAATTCGATCCGGCGAAGGAAATTATCATCGCTGGCCACAGTGAGTACATCGATGACTACTCCGTCGACTGGCTCGAGCGGTTTTATCGAGTGATTCTGATCAATCCGCGGTCGCACGATGCTGATAGGGCCGCCGGAATATTGCGTGAGTATGTGGCCCGGGGAGGGTATGTTGACGACATTACGGGAGTGAATCTTGCGCAAGCCCCCGCCCCGGTTCCCTGGAAATGGACGCACGTGGCGGCGAGCCATCAGACCGATGAAATGAATTCCATCGAACTCCCGTTGCCTGGCCCGGGTAGCTACGAGTTGATGGTGCTGCCGGTGGATGCCAAGGCTATTCCAGCCTATCCGCCCTTCTCATGGCGAATACGAGGCGTAACTTCTGGAGCTTTCGAGACGCCGGAATCTCCCCTCGAGGTCATCAAGTTTGACGCTGGTGAGGCCTCGCTCTTGTTGGAGTACGACTCACATGGTGAAGGCCAGTTCTTGTTTCATCTACGCGTCGCGGCCGAACCTGGGAGCGTCGACGTAGCCGGCGATTCCCGGTCCATTCCCAGGGTCTATACTTCGCCGAACGAGATTCGGTTCGAGATAGAGATCGACTCAGAGAACGGGTTCGTCTTGCTAGCCGATCCGTATCTTCCTGGCTGGCAGGCCACCGCGAACGGTGTAGATGTGCCAATCTATATCGCCAACGGAATTGGGCGTGGCCTGATACTGAACGGACCGGGTACCCACACAATTGAGATGCACTATGCCCCACGAAGCCATTTTATCGGGTGGATGGTCACTATCCTCGGGGTCGTCGGTCTCACAGCGGCGTGGATCGTGCGGCGGTGTTGGGACTCGACCCGACGGTCAGGCGGAGCCCAGAAGGTGGGAGATCAGGAGGTAGTGGCATGAACCCGAATTCCATCTCGATCGTCATTCCGCTGTTCAATGAAGCGGGCAATGTGGCCCGGCTTGTCGCCGAGGTGGCCGAAGCGATGGACGATCTCGAGTTTGAACTGATCCTTGTGGAAGATGGATCCACGGATGGGACGCGAGAGCGGATAGAAGAGGCTTCCCAGGCGGATGCACGCGTGCGCGCTGTCTACTTGGCGGCGAACTTTGGGCAGTCCGCGGCGCTGGTGGCCGGGTTCGAGCGCTCTACCGGTCAGGTGGTTGTGACAATGGACGGTGATCTGCAGAACGATCCGGCTGATATCCCCCGGTTGCTGCAGCGTCTGGACGAAGGCTACGACGTGGTGGCCGGCTGGCGTGTGGATCGGAAGGGTTCGCTCGTCCTCCGCCGATTGCCGTCGATAGTTGCAAATTGGATCGTCGGCTGGGTGCTCGGCGGTGGAGTCCATGACAATGGTTGCGGCCTGAAGGCGTTTCGACGGGAGATACTTGACCGCGTTCGCCTGTATGGTGAGGGGCATCGGATTCTTCTGGCTCAGGCGGCTCAACTCGGTGCACGTATGGCCGAAGTGCGTGTGAACGACCGGGAACGTACTTACGGCCAGTCCAAGTACGGTGTATCGCGCACCTACAAAGTCATTCTCGATCTCCTGGCCCTGAGGTTCCTGTCTTCGTTTGCGGTCAAGCCAATCCATGTCTTCGGAGGGATTGGTCTACTCTTGTTGCTGGCTGCTGTGGGGACCGGGATCGGGCTGATTGTCTGGCGTCTAGCGGGTGGTGGCTACATTATCCAGACGCCCCTTCTCTTGTTGGCTTCGGTGATGTTTATTGTCGGCATGCTGCTCGTGTTGATGGGATTGCAGGCCGAGTTGATCGTACGGCTCTATCACGACATGCACGGTGGCCCTGTGTACCACGAGCGGCTGGAGCCCTGCGAGCGTCGACCGGAGCGCCGTCAGGCAGATTGACGCCGGCAATGTCGGCTTGACGCCACGAGAGCACCGGCGCTGGCAAGGGCGGTGGCGAAGGAAGCCCCGAAGGCCCATTCAAACCAGCGTTGGGGCTCAAATGAGATCTTGACCTCCCCAGCGTCGGGTGAATTGATGAGATACGCATTGGCGAATCCGTTCAACTCGACGTGGGTTGACAGCTCACGACCATCGATCGTTGCCTTCCAGCCGGGATGGAACGACTCGTTGAATACTAGGAGGCACCGATCAGCGCAGTTGACCGCAAGCATATGTCTCGTTGGGGTGCTCTCCAGAACGTCTACCGTCCCCGCGTCGGGTATGTCCGTTGTGAGATTGGCCGGGAGAGCAATGATGTAGTAGTCCTCCTGGCCGGTCTGACTGATCTCGATGCGGGCGCCCGCATCGAGATCCAGAGTCGTCGAGTAGAGACCGCGTCGGTCGCCGTGTTCGGGGAGTTCTAGGGGTTGATCGTTCTTCGTTACGGCGAGCGTTCGCGGCAGGCCGTCTGGCCATATTTCGTCGCTGACCGGTTCTATTCCGATGAAGATTTCAAATCGGCCGTTGACGGGCGAAATCCACTCGTACCGGGCCCGGGACAGTGACGGCGCTTCTTCGATTGCCAGCGACACCATCTGCCCGTCGCGCTCGTCGGACGCATAGGGCGTGTAGAACGAAAGGACGTTGGTGCCGGGCTCGAACTTGAGGCCAGGGAACCGAACTTGGACGGGTTGGTCGGGTGCGATCGTCTGGACGGGCAGGAGCTCTCCGTTCAGGTAGGCAAATAAATCGCGCTCCCGCTTGAACGAAAACGCTCGAAACTCCAGGGTCGCGAATTCGGTAGCGTCGCTGTCGCTCCGGATGTGGTAGTGCTCGCCGTTGTAGATCCCTATCCAGCGCCAGAGCGAACCCGGCACTACTTCGTCCACCGTTCCCCAATCGGTCTCGACCCCGATTTCTACATCGAAGAGATCGAGCTGATTGGGACGCAGGATTTGCAGGTTGGCTGTCCCGTCCAGATACCCGATGGGAGCGGCGGCCGATTCGGAGGCTTGATCGGCTCTTTGGACCTGTAGAACCAGCCTGTCGCTCAGTTCCGGAGTCACATTCTCAGTATTGATGAATGGCGCTCGATCCAGGCCGTCGACTACTCCAAGTCGGGCGACGATGTAGGCGTCGAGCGCATCTACCGCGACGACGTTGGTGGCCGTGAAGAAGCGAGGGTAGGCCCCTTCGACCTCGTAGATATCCCACTGACCGAATGACTCTACGGGCTCGATGCCCGGCAGCGCGCGCAGGATACGCTCCACGTTTTCGGGCGAGTCTCCAATCCGATATCCCGTACCCTGGTAGAAATCGAACCGCACGTCCCGCTCATGCACGATGTAGCGGATACCGAGGCGGGCGAGTAGTCCGGGCACCGCGTCGCTACGTTCGTCCAAGAGGTCCTGGTCTGCCTGAATGATTAGGTCTTCGCTGGCATGGGGTGCGCCCTGGGATATCTGCAGGTATTGGGTCCGGTCCTTGGAGACGATCGGACGCAGCGTTATCCATGAGAGATATGACCCGAAACCCGCATAGCCCCAATCGCTGAGCCAGGGTGAATCTCCCGGAATGGTCAGTACCCTGAAATCGCCCGGTTGAGCGTCGAGCCACGCTGCCGTCTGATCAGCGTAGGCTGGCGGCTCTATGTGGTTCGGGTTCATAAAGGTGCGCTCGTCAGCAGTGGCGAAGGAGAGCCCCAGGGTGTGTGGATAGGCGTAGATGGGACCGACCACCATGAACACGGCGAGTGTCACTGAAAATGTTGCCCGTGAGACTGTGCGGGAAGGTAGGGTCCTCAGCACGCTGCGCAGCGCCTTTTCGAAGACGCGACAGAGTATTGGAGCTGACAGGCCTAGGAGAACTGAGTACCCGATGACAGTAAGGAACGTGAACTTGAACCAGGGGCTGCGCATGATCCAGAAGAACGGGACGTTATCGAACGCCCAGGCGTAGGCAGTCCCAAGCGGGGAATTCAAGCCCGCGCCGGCAACGATGCCCATCACTAACATCAGGATGAAATAGACCTTATTCCTACCCTTGCCGAAGATCGCCCCCAGGAGCACCAAGCCGAAAATCGTCCACCCCATGATTTCGAGCAGTCGGCTCCCGGTGAACGCCGCCGCGTAGGACCGGTATGGGTCAACCAGACCCTGGTACCAGGTCCAGTCGCTCACAAAACGGATGTTGTTTGTTATCGAGGTATTGAGGCTCTGACCCTCGAGAAATTCGCTACTCAGTTGCTGGAAATCAGGGAACGTATTAGCGGCGATCGCCGATCGAACGCCTACTACCTCCGGGACGATCCAGAAGGCGTGGAGAAACAGCAGTAGACCAAGTAGGGCGACGGCGGCCGTTAGTATTCGTCGGACGCTTGGCCACTGGCGTCGCCAAGAATTTTGCAGCAGGACGGTGAGGAAGAGGAGCGGTACGGGAATCAGGGAAACGAGCATCTCGCTGACGTTGTTTCCGATCGGCGACCCCAGCAGGGAGACCAATCCTGAAATCAGGATGGCTCGTCGGTAGCCCGAATCGGCGGCGAAAACACGCACCCAGATGCCCAGCAAGATTGGCATTATGGCCACGGCGGCGAGCAGGGGCTCCTTGTAACCCAGCCAGTTGGAAATCAGCCACAGGTTGAACATGTAGAACAATACGGCTGCCAGCCGTGCCAGCGCGGCGTTTGCGCCGCGATACACGCCGCCCATCAGGTAGAACATGGCGAAGCCGGGGAACATGAACCAGAACACGAACTGGGCCATCTGGGCCGGTACGATACTCACCCCAAGTTGTTGCAAGAAGGAGGCGATGAACAGGGTTGGGAACCGGCCCGAGTCGAGGATGTGGAGAGCGCCGGTGCCAAGCTGGTCGTTCCATACGTGCCAGAATCGGATGTACTCCTCCCAGCTTGGTGGCGGCACAAAATCCTCTGTATTCAGGAGCCGGTTCTCCCGGAACCAAAGGATCGGCGCAAGCCCGAAAAGAAATATTAGAGTCAGTTCGCCGGCGCGCGACTTTGTGAAGTGTTTGCTCGAACGAAATGGATTCAATTCACACCTCTGACCAGCTCACCAGGCGTGGTCTCGCAAAGCGAGAAGCCAATTCCCATCCGTCAATCGGGGATCGTTTCATGTCTACGCTGCCAGTTTCGCCAAACCCCCAGCAGCCCAAGTGCGCTGGCCAGCACGATGGTAGCCAGTGAGATTGCCGCTCCACGAACGAAGAGCCGCTGCGGACCAAACGAGAGTTCTACGCGCTGCTGTCCGGCTTGAATGGTGTAGCCGTTGGCAAAGCCGTTGACATAATGCTGCTCAAGGGCTTTGCCATCAGATGTTGCCTCCCAGCGGGGATCGAAGGAGTCGCCGAAAACCAGAACGGCATCCCCTTCCGCACGGACATCGAGAGAGTACGAGGTAGGGTTGGCGGAGACGATATCGATCTCGCCGGGCGTCGGCGCCAGCCGGGATGCTCCGCTGGACAGGACGCGCAACACGTAGTTCTCGGGGCCGGATTGCTGGATCGAGATCGTGTGGATTCCGGCCTGCAGGGTCGAAGAAGTTACGAAGATTGGCTCGCCCGACAACTCGCGCTTCTCCAGAGATATGGGCGTGTCGTCCAGATAGGCCGATAACCTGGAGGGAACGGCGCTGAGATCGTACGGTCTAATTTCGATCAGGTATTCGTCCTGCCGAAACACGCTGAACATGAAGCCGAATGTCAGATGACCGGAACGAAGGCTGTCGTCGCGGACGGCGAAGTTTCGCATCTTGTTGCCCACAGCGGTCCCTGCATGAGCGGTATAGAGCCTCAGGAAGCTTTCGCCAGGGGGTAGCTCGATGTCCTTCAGAAGAACATCGGTGTCGCGGTCGGCGGGCAGTCTCTGAACGATGAGAGGCACGTTACTGACAACCTCGCCGTCGGATTCGAATACGTAGAGGTCGCGGGCCATTTCCAGTGACCGGACGGTCAGCATCAGGCTGGTTCGAACCGGAGCATTGGACGTGTTCCTGGCAATCAGCGCACGCTGCCCGTCCGGCTCGAGCCAGCGCCATTCGGTTCCACCATCGCCGATCTCGGTCACCGGCAGGTGTTCGCCAAAGTGGATGCTGACCGGGTCATCGGTCACTATGTCAATCGGTGGGCGGGCGGTGACTACGCCATCTTCGGTTGAGGCTAGGATGACGATCCGCAGGCCGGAATTGATGAGCTGACCCTGCACGCGGTTGATGAGATCGGAGTACAAGTCTTCCGGTATCACCACCACTTCGCCCGCACCCGAATCCAGCGTTCCGGTCAACAGATGGGACCCACTTGAGAGTGAGTGAATGCCCAGAGGGATCCAGAATGGCGTAGACGGGGGCGGAGTACCGCTGAGGTCAAGTGGCTGCCCGTTTATGGCCAGGTCGCCCGATGGAAAGATGTTCCGATCGGGGGATCGTAGCCAGATTCGGTACTCGGCGGTTTCGCCGATGGCGAATCCTACCGGGATGCCGCTGCGCGGCAAAGGGTGACGATAGCGGGCAGGTATGAGGTCGAGCGCTAGTTCTTCGGGTCCACTGGCGAAGAAGAGGATATCTGTGAGCAGCGGAGAGTTCATGGCCTTGGACAAGCTCTCGGGACTTTGCTGATCCGAAAAGAGAAGTGAGGGTGTACCGAGCAGATCCATCCCCACCATGGTCGGCAGAGCGTCTACTCCGCCGGTGACGATGGATAGCCCCGGGGCCAGATAGAACGGGGGCAAAGGGTCTTCAACGGCATAGACTTCCCAGGCTCCGAAGGTGGTGACAGGTTGGATGCCCAACTGTTTCTCCAGTCGGAGCCGAACCCAGTCGGCGGAGTCGACATCGCCAGCATATAGCCAGTACTTGATACCGGTTTCGTGGTTCAGGTATCGAACGCTCATCAACCGGAGAATTTCGTCGGCGCGTCGTGTGGTTGTCCGGTAGAGGGCCTCGTAGGCGATGTCATTCAGCATCCCGTTCGTGGCGGATACCAGGGAGCCGTGCACGGTTTGGAAGGGGTACACGATTGGTGCTGTACCTATCTGAGTAAGTATCGGAGAGTAGCCTACGAACCCGTTCTCGTCGGCCCAGACGGTGGTCTCGGGCAAGGCAGCGATCCGGCCGTCTTCCACGTTTTCGTCAAACCACAGGGAAGCGGCGGTGACGTAGTCGGGGATTCGCATCTGGTTGGGAGGCAGATGCTCGCGGGCCTGGGCGGGCGGGAACATCTGACCGGTAGTGACGGGGTAGGCGTAGATGAGATTGATGGCAATGGCGCCGATGGCGACGATGGCGAGAGATCGACTGCCTAGTTGGCTACTGATTCGCGACCCGGTGGAAGCCTGGCGTAGCCAGCCGGCGAGGTTTGCCGCGCCGAGCCCGCCGAGAATCGCAAAGCCGAAGCTAGATACCAGTGCGAATTTGAACCAAGGGCTGCGGATGATCCAGAAGAGGGGTACGTTTCTGACCAACCACAGATAGATTCGGTCCATGGGCGGATGGGTGCCCATACTGAGGAGAAGGGCAATCGCGGTGACGGTGGCGAAGAAGAGGCGAAGCCGCCTTTGCGGGCCCGCTATTCCGATCAGGGCCAGGACCGGGGCGACCCACGAAAGAATCGCCAGAACGGCCGATTCCTCATAGGTGCCGGCGTAAGGGCGGTAGGGTTCGTTCCAACCTTGGTACCAGGTCCAATCGCCCTGAAAGCGCAGCACTTTCGTGAAGGAGGTATTGGCGGACAAACCACCGAGCCAGTTCGATGCCAATTCGCCGGAGGTGGTCAGTTCGCCGGTTGTGGTTGCCTGGATCTGGCCGAGGAAGGGGATGATCCAGAAGGCGTTGGTAAGGATTGACACGATGCCCAGGACCCCCGCGGTGCGGACCACCGGGAGCAGGCGGGAGGATAGCGGGCCGCTGCGTGAGAACAGCAGGTAGGCTAGGGCGAAGGCAATGATGGTTGTGATGAAGACCAGCACCAGCGGCGGGTTCACACCAACGCCTGAAGACCACAGCGCAATGGGGACCGTGCAGAGGGCTAGGCGGATAGCGGATATGCGGCCCTTGAACCCCAGGTAGAGCAGGGTCAATAGCAGCGGCAGGGTGGTCTGGGCGGTGAGAACGCCGATGTTGAAGCCGCGCCACGCGTGCTCGATGTAGAGATTGAACATGTAGAAACTGGCCGCGACCGCGGCGGCAGTCTGCCACTGACTGCTGGAGAGGCGGGACGCGAACAGCGTTCGAGCCAGTATGTACACGCCCAGGCCGGGCAGAGTCATCCAGACGATCATGATCAGCCGCTGGGTGATGGCGGGGCTGAGGCCGACTGCTTGCAGCCCGGCTTGCTGCGCAAATGTGAGGATGGCGGTATGGGCGACGTTGTAGGGGGTACCGGTGTTGAGAATCGGATTCCACGAATGGAGTGTGAGGAAGAATTGCTGGGGTGTGCGTGGAAGGGCTAAATCCTCGGAGATGAGAAGTACATTCCAAGGTGCCCAGAAGGCCGGCGCAAGACCCATCAGCACGATCGCAACGATGACCCACCGGCCATTTGAAAATAGTCGGGTCGGATGGCTCAGGGACCGGCGGCCCAGACCCGGAAGAATCAATTCGCTACCCAGACCGAACCGAGTCGACGCTCCGTCGGAGGATGGCAACGATGACAATGACGACGGCTGTGCCGGCGAGGAATTGAGCGATGGGCTCGATGTGGTCAGATGAATAAACCCCGTGGAGAACCGCTATGGGTACCGATAGCACCAATGTGGCGAGTCCAAGTTTGGCCCAGGACTGCCAAGTACAAGCCTGACGGATGATCGCAATCCAACCGGCATAGTCCGCCACTAAGTCGACGCCCCGTCGGAGGATGGCAACGATGACAATGACGACGGCTGTGCTGGCGAGGAATTGAGCGACGGGCTCGATGCGGACAAGTGCCATGGGTACCGATAGCGCCAATGTGGTGAGTCCAAGTTTGGCCCAGGACTGCCAAGCAAAAGCCTGACGGATGATCGTAATCCAGTCGGAATAGCCCGCCCGGTCGTGCCGTAGCCAATTCATCAGGCCACCCAGGGTGATAAGTCCGATGTCCCAGAGAAGTAGGTAGGTGAATACTGACGCCCAGTAGCCTTCGGCTATTTCCAGCATGAAGTAGCGTCCGGACGAGTGGCTGAAGGTGGCGGTGCTGGCAGCCAGTGCGATTCCGGTGGCGGGAATGGCGGAGGCGAGGAATGGGGAGAGGGGTAGTGGCCGGCCTCTCTGGCTAGAGGTCGCTCCCAAGATACGGCGGAGCAGGACGAATCCGACCAAGCAGGCCAGAAAACTAACCCCCGCGTAGGTCAACGTAAACGGGAAGTTCCAGCGAATAAAGGACCGTAGCAGAGATACGGTCCTAAATGTGGCGATGGGGGTAATGGAGGCTCGCAACTCGGGCAGGGTTCGAGCGCCGTTTATCGTCAGTTGGT
>MPMF02374690.1_pt1 | contig 32893 bp, 31 predicted proteins | sample 1617271 | NCBI WGS metagenome assembly MPMF02 (sample SAMN05944812, study PRJNA350692) | marine metagenome | biome: marine; feature: ODZ; material: water; isolation source: 120 m water sample prefiltered with 30 um filter, filtered on to 0.2 um... | place: Pacific Ocean | collected 2012-04-09... | reverse complement strand
GAACAGCTCATCGAGATGCCAAGTGTCGCCCTGCCGACCTCGCCGGGACCGCAGCCGTCGAGCGTCGTCGATCCCGAACGTCAGACACCACTGGCGGATCGTCTCGTAGGTGACCGTGATTCCGCGCTCCGCGAGGAGATCCTCCACGTCCCGGAAACTGAGACTGAACCTGTGGCACAACCACACCGCGTAACTGATGATCTCGGGCGGAAACCGGTATCCTCGGTAGCTCGGCATACAGTTACTGTGCCAGGTCCGCCCTCAAGTTGACAGAACCCTGGATAGGCCGAGTCCCAGGGCTGCTGCGCCGCAGGCGATCCCGGCCGCAAAGAGCCACCAGCGGAACGGTGGCAGGTCTCTCTGTAACAGCACGATGCCGAAATCGAGCGTAAATGAGAGAAGCACGAGGCACCCCCCCGCGACGGCCAGTCCCCACAGCCACACTGGAAAGGCCAGCCGCGCGCCATGCTGCTTGGCTCGAAGCAGCAGCAGCGACCCGACGATGAGGCCGACGCTGACGATGACCGGGGCCAAGACCGGCGCGATCCATGGGACCGGGACCAGGAACAGAATGTCCCAGGTGAACAGCGACGGGGGCCAGCCCAGGAAGACCCAGAGCCAGACGTAGTAGAAGATGTCCCAGATCCCAAAGCTGAGGGCAACGAACAGGAAGCGCTCCCAGCGGTCGGTCGTCATCACCGCCGCGACGCCGAGCAACACGACCAGCGTGGCGGCCTCCCGTCCGATCTCGATCGCGCTCATACCCGGTTCGATCAGGACAAGCGGAAACGCGAAGCCGTCCGGGTAGTAGATGGCGCGTAGATAGACGACGACGGCCGACTCGACATAGGCCATCGCCACCGCGTAGACCGCCAGCCAGCTCAGACGCGACCGCAGACTGGTCATGGCGCGATGGTTTCGTGGCCGTCGGCGCGGTGTCAACCGGTGCCGGCGTGGGGTTCAGGGCGAAGCCACGTCTGGATTGGCGGCCCGGACCTGGACAATTCGGGCCGCGGGCGCGCGACAATGCGCGCCCCGCGGTGGCGGCGTGGTGCGAGTGGGCCCCACAAGCCACCGCGGGGGGTTCGGGGCGAAGCCCCGTCTAATAGGTTAATGCGCCCTCCCGCCGGCTTCGATCGGGTTGATCGCGAAGGCGGCCAGCCCATCGTCGAGCTGGATGATTACGTGCTGCTCTCCTTCGTGAACCCAGCTCGACATCCCATAGCGGGTGCCGCCCGGGATCTCGATGGCGCCGACACGCTCGCCGGTGCGCTTGTCGATGGCGAACAGGTGCCACTGGTTGTCGGCGGTCTGACCCGAGGCCAGAAGCAGGTTCGGCGTGACGACCATCGCGGCGTGGCCTCCCCGCCCGGGATTTGTGGGGGCGTTGTGGACGTCGCGCAGCAGCGGGTGGTTTTGAAGCAGATCCTGCTGTGCTTCCGGTGCGTCGCCGTTCGGAATGACCCAGAGATGCTCGCCGGTGTTCAGGTCGATCGCGGTGATCCGTCCCACCGGTCCTTTCCAGATCGAGAGGCCATCGAGGCTCTCCGCATTGGCGCCGCGGCCGCCGCGGCCGCCCCGACCACCACCACCGGTGGCCCGCGAAAAGTCGGAGTAGCGCGTGCCGGTCTGGTGGTCGCCGTCGAGACTGGAGCCGATCGCAGGGGCCACCGACAGACGTCCGCAGCCGCTGTGTGACGTGACGAACACGACACCCGCTATCGGATCTGCGACGGCCGGGCCGGTGATGTTCGTGCCACCCGTCCCCCCCGGACAGACACGCGCCGGGCCGGCGCCCTGTTCGTTGCCCACATGGGTCGGCGGATTGAAGAGCGGCGCGAAGAGGTTGTTGGCCCGCGCCAGTTCGAGCGCCTGCTGCCGCAGTTCAGGTGTGTAGTCGATGAGGTGGTCTTCCGTGCGGCCCTGCAGATCGTAGGGTGCAGGTCTGGTTGGGAAAGGCTGGGTCAGCGCCAGCTTCTCACCCGGCACGGTCGACGCCGGCACTGGCCGCTCCTCGATCGGCCAGATTGGTTCGCCGGTCTCCCGGTCCAGCGCGTACAGGAACGCCTGTTTGGTGGCCTGGAAGACGCCCTTGACGTCGCGGCCGTCCACGGTGACGTCCATCAGAATCGGGGCGGTCGGCGTGTCGTAGTTCCAGATGTCGTGATGCACCATCTGGAAGTGCCACCGGCGCTCGCCGGTCTTCACGTCCAACGCAATCATGCTCGTGCTGAACAGGTTGTCGCCGGGGTGGAACCCGCCGTAGTAGTCGATCGTGGCGCCGTTGGTCACGATGTAGACCAGTCCGAGCTCCGGGTCGGCCGACATCGGTGCCCATGAGGAGACGTCGCCGGTCCACTGCCAGGCGTCGTTCTCCCAGGTGTCGTGCCCGAACTCACCGGGTCGCGGGATGACATGGAAGTTCCAGAGGAACTCGCCGGATCGGGCGTCGTAGCCCAGGATGTCGCCCGGGACGTTCTCGACCCGGGTTTGGTTATAGCCCTGCTCGGCCGAGTTGCCGATGACCACGACCTCGTTGACGACGATCGGCGGCGACGAGCTGGTGATGTAGCCGATCTCCTGCGGGATGCCCTGGTTGGCGTCATAGGGCCGGTCCATGCTCGTCCACGGGCCCCAGTCGGCAATCAGGTCCTCGACGAGATCGACGGTGCCCGATTCCCTGAACCCGGGCAGATCGACCGGGCGGCCCCAGTTCTCCAGTGGGACACCGGTCTCGGCATCTAGCGCGTGGAGGAAGAAGCCGGGGGTCGTGATGTAGATGACGCCGCGCCCATCGATTTCGGCGTAGGCGACGCCTTTGCCGTAGCCGGCCCGCATCGAGTTACTCCCATCGGTGCGTGTTCGGTTCGGTGAAGGTCCAGAGCAGCTCGCCCGACGCAGGGTCGAGGGCCACCAGATGACGGCGGTCGCCGCTCACGGTAATCAGCTTGCCATCGATATACGACGGAGTTGCGCGCGCCGTGCTCGCGCCGAAGCTGGTCGCATTCCACTGCCATGCCAGCTCGAGCTCGTCGAAGTTCGAGGCGTCGATCTGGTCGGCCGGCGTGTACCGTGTATGCCACGCGTCGCCACCAAGGGCGGTCCACTGTCCATTTTCGGTGCCAGGACCCTGGGCGAGGCCTGCGCCTGGAATGGCCAGCAGGACACCCAGGGCCAGGAGAAGCACTTCGACAACTGGTCCGAGCCTGCTGTCTGTTGTCTCATCTATCTTCTTCCTCGTGGCGAAAAACCATGTACAGGCGGCCGGCGCGGCCTCATGCCCACCCTTGGGGATCCGGAACGGACCCCAGGGCGCCGGTCGCTCTGTTGCAATCCGCTAGGATACTACGGTGCGACGTAAGCGAAAGGTGAAAATCGGCGTTAGCGTTCCATCCGGTGCGACGCCACGATGTTCGCGCGCCGCGCCGGCGCGGGAGTCCCGGCCGATCACTTCACGAGCGTGAACGGCACCGACGCCAGTGAGGTGTCCCAGAACATGCCGAGCGTGCCGCCCTCCTCGGTCACGTCGAGGAACTGCCACGAGAGCTGGTCGAATGCATGGGCGAGCGTCTCCACAGTCATCGGTTGCCGGAGCACGTCCCGGTCCGGCGTGTACTCGAAGGCGCCGAAGAGCGCCTCGCGGTTGGCTTCGTCGTAGCGGACCTGCGCCGGCCAGGTCGAGAGGATGAACGTCCAGGGAGTCGCTGTCAGGTCGATGAAGACGGTGTACTCCCCAGGCTCGACCGTCGTATCGCCGAACACCAAAGGTACGTCGGTGATCAGACGGGTCGTCTCATTGGCCCCGGCCCGCCAGACCGGGGCGCCGTCGTTGAGGTGCTCGGCGTAGTCGTCCAGACCGAAGATGTCACGACCGCGTCTGAGGGGCCGGCCGAAGCGAATCTCGACCCAGTCGTCATTGACGAAGCCGCGTACCGGGTCGTAGTAGGTCCCCCCGATCTGCGTCGCCGAGCTGCCGGCCGGGCTCATGATGCGCCGCTCCTGGGCGGGGGCTGGTGCGGGCATTGCCGCCTGGGCCACCATGCAGATGGCGCCGAGGGTGAAGAGCAGTCGCGCGCGTGTCATGTTCGAGCTCCTGGTCAGGGGCTGTCTAGGATAGCCGCTACACGAAGTCTACGGTATAATCGTGCCGCTTCCGGACATCAGACGGACGGCGGCGTGTCCCCGCCGACATGCCGGTTTCGCGGAGGACCTCCCATGAAGCGCATCCTGCTCATCGCCTGTTGCTCACTCGCGTTGGTGTCGATGGGCTCGCTCACAGGCTACGCACAGTCGACTGAGCCGTCCGACTGGACCGCGACCAGGACCCCGGATGGTCACCCGGACCTACAGGGTGTCTGGGACTACCGGAGCATGACGCCGCTCGAGCGGCCGCGGGACCTGGCCGACAAGGCGTTCTTCACCGCCGAGGAAGCCGCCGCCTACGAGCGGGAGTCGGTGGCGCGCAGGGACAAAGACCGCCGGACCGAGGACGGCCTGAGCGCGCAGGCGGACGTGGCTGCCGCCTACAACGAGTTCTGGTGGGACTATGGAAAGAAGCTCTCCGACCTGCGCACGTCGCTCGTCGTCGATCCGCCTGATGGGCGGATTCCAGCCCTGACGGCTGCGGCAACTGCCGCCGGTGAGGTCCGCCGCGAGTCGAGACGGGGTGCGGGGTCCACGCCGGGTCCGGAGTATCGCGGTCTCTGGGAGCGGTGTCTCACACTGGGTGTGCCGCGACTGTCTGGCGCCTACAACAACAATTTCCAACTGTTTCAGGCGGAAGACCACGTAGTCATCCTGAATGAGATGATCCACGACTCGCGGATTATTCCGCTCGATGGGCGCCCGCCGGTTGACCCAAAGATTCGCCAGTGGCTGGGCAACTCCCGGGGTCGGTGGGATGGAGACACCCTGGTCGTGGAGACCGCCAATTTCAGCGACAAGACCAGCTTTCGCGGCGCGCGGGAGAACTTGCAGCTGACCGAGCGCTATACGCGGGTCGCTTCCGATACCCTGCTCTATGAGGTCACCGTCGAGGACCCGTCCACGTTCGAGCGTCCCTGGACGTTTGTGTTGCCGATGACCCGGAACGACGGACTGGTGTATGAGTACGCCTGTCACGAAGGGAACTACGGCATGGTGAACCTGCTCCGGGGCGCGCGGGCCGAGGACGCGGCGTTGGCCGGGGCCGGTGCCCGCTGAGGCGCGATCGCTTGACAACCGTTCGGGTGGGGCGATAATCGGCCCTACGTCTCGTCTGTGCAGTCGTAACACCAACGCTCGGAGGAAGCAATGAGAGCACACGTGCAACGTCGTTGGCGCTCGACCCGTCGGGTCGGCATGGCGCTGGGGCTGGCCCTGGCCCTGGTCGCCACCGGTGCGGCCGCGCAGCAGCCTGGCACCGAGGACGGGGAGTGGCGGTATCAGAGCGCTGACTCAGGGGGTACCCGGTTCTCGCCGCTCGACCAGATCGACGCGAGCAATTTCGGCGACCTCGAGGTGGGCTGGATCTTCCGCGGAGACAACTTCAGTCCCCACGAGAACTACACATTCAAGTCGACGCCGAGCTACATCGACGGCGTGCTCTACACGACGGCCGGCTATCGCCGGACCATCCTGGCGGTCGACCCAGGGACCGGCGAGCAGATCTGGAGCTACCGCGAGCCGCACACCGTCCGGTGGGAGCAGTCGATGCGCGCCAGCTACGGCAAGGGGGTCGGGCACAGCTACATCGACGGCCGTCTGGTGATCTACGTCATCACCCCTGGTTTCTTCCTCCATGCGCTCGATGGCAAGACGGGCGAGCACCTGGAAGGGTTCGGTACCAGAGTGCCGATCGAAGGGTTCCCGGAGACCGGAGTGGTCGACCTGCTGGCCGATCTGGGGCATGACTTCGATCCATTTACCGGGCTGGACCCGGTGACCGGCTACATCACCAGCTCGTCGCCGCCGATCGTGGTCAACGACACGGTCGTGATCGGCAACTCGCACGAGCAGGGCTACAGCCAGACTCGGCTCGAGAACGTGCCGGGCGACATACTCGGGTACGACAAGCGGACCGGCCAGCACAAGTGGAAGTTCAACGTCATTCCGCAGACCGAGAGCGAGTTCGGCTTCGACACCTGGGAGAACGACGCCTGGCAGTGGACCGGTGACGTCTCGTCGTGGGCGCCGCTGGCGGCCGACATGGAGCGGGGCATCGTCTACATCCCGACCAACGCGCCAACCATCGACTATTACGGAGGCTTCAGGCCGGGAGACAACCTGTTCGGCACGAGCATCATCGCGCTCGATGTCGAGACCGGGAACCGGCTCTGGCACTTCCAGACCGTGCATCACCCGATCTGGAACTACGACCTGCCCAACGTGCCGATCCTTTATGACGCGACGATCAACGGGCAGGAAGTGCCGATGGTCATCCAGACCACCAAGCAAGGGCTGACCTTCGCCTTCAACCGGGTGACCGGTGAGCCAATCTGGCCGATCGAGGAGCGGGAGGTGCCGCAGTCGATCGTGCCGGGCGAGCAGCTCTCGGCGACCCAGCCGTTCCCGACCAAGCCGGCGCCGCTCGAGGCGCTCACCCTAACTGAGGACAACATCATCGACTACACGCCCGAGCTCCGGGAAGAGGCGCTCGAGATTATGAGTCAGTTTCGGATTGGCGGGCCCTACATGCCGCCACTGCCCGAGGGGCACACCGAGTCCGTCAAGGGCTGGGTGGGCTGCTCCGGCGGACTCAACATCACCAACCCGGCATCGTTCGACCCGACCACCGGCTACCTGTATCAGCCGTCGGGGCCGAGCTGCTCCGGTCGCACCGTGCAGACCGGCGAGAAGGCGGACGGTGATACGCATGCCTGCACGTCGTCCCAGGGTGACTGCTGGACGACCGGCACGACGATCTCAGACTGGGTGTCCGGCGGTCCGGGGATCGGCTGGAGCGGCCCGCAGGGGCTGCCGATCTACAAGCCGCCCTACAACCGGATCACCGCCATCGACATGAACACCGGCGAGCATGTGTTCTGGGCGCCGGTCGGCGAGGCGTCGGACCGGATGAAGGGGCACCCAGCGTTGCAAGGTGTCGACCTGGCCGGAGTGGGCGGCGGTGGACGAGCCACCTCGATGGTGACCGGCAGTCTGCTGCTGACCACGCGAGGGATGAACGGCCCGGCGGTGCTTGACGCGCGGAACAAGCTGACCGGCGAGCTGGTCGGCACCGTCGATCTCCCCGCGCCGGGGCAGTACGGCATGATGACCTACATGCACGAGGGCGAGCAGTACATCGTCGTACAGGTGGCCCAGGGTGGCGTCATGCAGGGCGCGCTGGCGGCGTTGAAGCTTCCGGGTGAAGAGCACTAGTCTGATAATCGTCCTGACGGTTGCACGGAGTTAGTGACAGATGAGACGGGTCCGGGGGGGTGCTCCCCCGGACCCGGTTTCATGTACGGGTCCACCTCAGGGTGACCGGGACGCCGCCTGGCGCCGAGTTGAGCCGACGGGAGCAGCCATGGTCATGAAGGCAGTGGAAATCACAGAGCTCCTGGGCGACGGCATCGGTCCGGAGCTGCGGGCAAGTGTGCACGCCGTGGCTGCCAGGCTCCCGCTCGACGTGCAGTTTCAGCCGGTCGACCTCTCCCTCGAGGTTCGACGCGCGCGTGGTCGCGAGCTTTACGATGAAGCGGACACCAGCATGCGCGCGACCCGTCTGGCGCTCAAGTATCCGACCGTCACCGAGACGGAGTCGCCAAACGCCGTGTTGCGACGCCGGCTGGACTTCAGTGTGATCCATCGACCGGTCGTCTCCATCGAGGGAATTCAGTCCAACTTTCGGGAAGAGGTATTCCTGCACGTCGTGCGGGTCGCCACCGGCGGCACCTATGAGGATCCCGGACGTCGAATCGGGCGCGACGCCGCCGTCTCGCTACGCATCGTCGAGCGCACTCCATGCGAACAGGCGGCGCGGTTCGCCTTCGAGCTGGCGCGCAAGAAGCAGCTGTCTGTCACCTCGTCCTCGAAGCACACCATCCAGCGCGTCACCGACGGGTTCTTCGAGGACGTGGTGCGAGGCGTGGCGGCGGGGTACGGCGATGTGGAGCATCGCGTCGAGCTGTTCGATGCCCTCCTGGCGAAGATCATCTTGAAGCCGAGCGACTTCGGCATCGTGCTGTGTCTGAACGAATACGGCGATTTTCTGTCCGACATGGCCTGCGGGCTGGTCGGCAGCCTCGGCATCGGAGCCAGCGGGTCGTATAGCTTCGATCCGGAGGGCCAGATCGAGGTCGCCATGTTCGACCCGGCTGGTGGCACCGCCCCGGACATCGCCGGGCGGGACCGCTGCAACCCAGCGGCGGTACTGCTGGCGTTTGGGATGCTGCTCGACCACATCGGTCGTTACGACCTGGGCCACGCGCTGCGGCTGTCGTTACTCGAGTGCATCGCCAACCGTGTGAGCACCGCCGATGTCGGCGGTACCCTCGGGACCCGGGCGTTCACCGAGGCGGTGATCGATGGCTTGGTCGACCGACTCCCGGCGTCGCAAAAGTGATGACCTGATCAGGCTGGGGAAAACTTACGCTGCTCTGTCCGTCGCTGTGCGATGTTCTCCCCACCCGCTGCTCTCCACCTGAACCATTCGGCCGATTTCTGGCCGTTTTCTGGGTGCGATCGATGGCACGGAGGTTGATACCAAAACCAGTAGAAGGTCAGCCGAAGGAGGCGGAATGATGGCCACTCTGTCTGTGAACGACCTGATGACCCACGACCCGGTCGCCGTGCAGCCGGGCGCCAACCTGCAGACCGCCCGCGACCTGATGGACCAACACGGCATCCGGCATCTGCCGGTGACCGACGAGGACGGCGTGGTCGTCGGTCTGGTGTCTCAGCGAGACCTGATGCAGCGCGCGTTGGCTCCGACCGACGACCTCACGATGTCGGCGCAGCATGATGTGATGCGCGCGATCTCGGTGGACACGATCATGACCCCCGACGTAGATGTGGTCGAGCCGGCAATGGACATCGTGACGGCGGGTCAGCTGATGCTCGAGAACAAGTACGGTTGTCTGCCGGTCGTGGACGGCGATCGTCTGACCGGCATCCTGACCGAAGCGGACTTCGTGCGGTATCTGTCCGAGCCCGGCTAGAGCATCGCACGTGGCTGCAAGTGCCACGACCGTGCGCTGGGGCGGTCTTGTCCGCCGTAGCCTTTGCGAAGGCCGAAAGGGGGCGTGATGGTAAGCACTCACTGCACGCGAGACGTCGTGACCGGTCAGCGGCACGAACCATTGGCGGAGGCTGCCCAGCGGATGCGCGACCGACACGTCGGCGACCTCGTCATCGTCGACAACCAGGAAGACCGGACGCCGGTGGGGATGCTGACGGACCGCGACATCGTCGTGGGACCGGTGGCGCAAGCGGCCGAGCACTTCAACGAGCTCACGATCGGTGACGTCATGTCCACGCCCGCCATCACGGTGCGAGAGTCGGATGACCTGGATTCGGCGCTGTCGACGATGCAGAGTCACGGCGTTCGCCGGATGCCGGTCATCGATCGAACTGGCTCGTTGTGTGGGTTGCTGGCAGTCGACGACGTCATCCGCCACGTCACGGCGGAGCTTGGGAAGCTCGTGACTCTGCAGGCGACCGGCGAGGAACGTGAGTTCGTGCGGCGTCCATAGGAGGTAGTGCCGCTTCTGCGCCGCGCCGTTGCGCCGGCGTGGTCAAGGACGGGCGGACAGCAGAGACGGATCGTCTTCCACGGGAGGTGTGTCAGCGAGGAGACGGCAATGGTAAAGAGGGACGTGGAAAGCGTGCTGAGGTCCGGAGTTATCCTGGTGGCGCTCGCGATCTTCGGGGCGCCACCGGCGCAGGCTCAGCTCGACCGGAGCCACTGCGCGGACTGTCACTTCGCCAACCCGTACACGGAGCCGGCGCAGGCGCATCTGGAAGAATGGAGCCGATCGCCACACGGCCGGAATGTCGTCGGGTGCGAGCAGTGTCACGGCGGCAATCCAGACACCTTCGAGTCGTTGCAGGCTCATCGAGACGTGCTGGGCAGCCTCAATCCGTCGAGCGCGGTGCATCGCACGCAGCTGCCGTCGACGTGCGGCGCCTGTCACATTGGTCCCTATGTGGCGTTCCAGCGCAGCCAGCACTTCCAGTTGCTGGGTGAAGGGGACCGGCGCGTGCCGACTGGCTCGACGTGTCATGGCAGCGTGGGCGCGCACCTGCTGTCGCCAGCAGGGCTCGAGCGGCAGTGTGCCTCCTGCCATGGTTCGGATGGGGTCGCGCCGCGGCCCGGGCGCGCGGCCGGCGCGCGGTTGCTGCTCGAAGGAGTGGCCGAGGTGCGGGAATCGCTCGAGGCAGCCGAGACCCTGATCGATCGGATCAGAGATCCGGTTCGACGCGCCGGGCTCGAAGCGGCAGCTCAGCAGGCCGAGGTGCCGGTGATTCAGGCGCGCCAAGCCGGACACCGTTTCGTCTTCGACCAGCTCGAAGAGCGGCTCGCGACGGCCAGGGCTCGAACAGCCGAGCTGCTGGCACAGCTCGTGAATCCATCGCCATGAGGGTGCGGACATGTCAAAGGAATGGCTGAACGACCGTGAACGGGCACTGGAGAACGAGTACTTCCGGCGCAAAGACCAGGAGTTGATCGCGCGGCTGCGCGAGCAGGGGCGTCTCGAGCAGGAGCGCCGGGCGCTTCGGGACCAGTTGGGGAGCGCCGACGATCGGCTCCCGGCCGAGCTCCAGCAGGCCGGGTTCACCGACGCAGGTCTGGCGCTGTTGCACCTGATTCCGCTGGTTGACGTGGCATGGGCCGACAAGGGCGTCACAGCCCGGGAGCGGGACCTGGTGCTGGCCTTGGCGGCGCGGCGAGGTGTGGCCGAGGACACGCCGGAGCATCGGCGGCTCGAAGGCTGGCTGAAGCGGCGTCCGGACCAGCAGGTCTTCGAGACGGCGTACGAAGGCATCCGGGCGCTCCTTGCGCATCAGGAGACGTCGGTGCGCACCACCACGCGATTGGAGCTGGTGGCGTGGACGACCCGCGTCGCCGAGGCCACCGGCGGCATCCTGGGGATGCTGCCGATCTCGCACGAAGAACGTGAGTGTCTCGACCGAATCGCCGAGCTCATTACGACCGAGCCACGCGATGCCGGTGTAGCGGCGCCGGACCGGACCGAGGGGACGGGGCCGTCCTGACCGGCGGAGAGGAGCCGCGATGGTTTCCTTCATCCAGCGCATGATCGGTGCGGCGTTGTTCAACACCCGCACGTATGAAGAGGTCGAGGCTGACCGCAATGCGACCGGGCAGGCGTTGGCGGTCGTACTGCTGGCCAGCGTCGGCGCCGGAATCGGCTGGGTCGGGGTGGGAACGGATCGGGTCTGGACCATGGTGGTCTTGAGCACGGTGGCCGTCGCGGCCTGGATTGCCTGGGCGCTGCTGACCTATCTCATCGGCACCCAGATCTTGCCAGAAGCGCAGACCCAGGCCAACCCCGGCGAACTGCTCCGCACGCTCGGGTTTGCGCAGTCGCCGGGGATACTCCGCGTATTTGGCGCCGTCGGGGGGCTCGGTCCCGCCGTGGCCAGTATCACGGCTCTCCGGACGCTGGCCACCATGGTGGTCGCGGTCCGTCAGGCGCTCGACTACACCGGTACTCAACGGGCAGTCGCGGTCTGCGTGGCAGGCTGGCTGCTGGCGCTGGTGATGTTCGGGGTCATCGCCGTGTTCTTCGCTCCACCGGTGTTTTGACTTCGACGGGGCTTCGTTGTTTAGACGGGGCTTCGCCCCGAGCCCCCGCGAGCGCTACGCGGGTACCCCAAAGCCCCACTCCGCGCCCGCGAGACGCGCTGTGCGCGCCTTGTTCAATTGAGGACGGGGCTTCCCCCCGAGCTTCTCTTCGTGGGGCGCTGCCCCCCCCGGCTCGTCGCCAGCAGGGGCCCGACGCCCTGCGCCGCTCCTCGCGAGGCGTGCTGGGCGACCGGCGCTCGCTATCGTCTCTAGCTGACCCCGCTGATGCGTCCGTTCACCACGTTCATGCGCTCGGCTTGCGGTGTGGCGGGGAGCCCCGGCATCCGCCGCATGTTGCCGAGTATCGGCACGACGTAGCCGGCGCCGGCGGCCGCGATCAGGCCATTTACCGTCATCTCGAAACCTTCCGGACATCCACGGCGGAGCGGGTCATCGGAAAGAGAGTACTGCGTCTTCGCCACACAGAGCGGGAGACCCTCTCCACAACAGGCACGGACCACCTCCAGATCGCGCTCTGCCTGATGTTCCCAGAGCACCGCGCCGGCGCCGTACATGGTGCGCGCCACTTTCTCCAGCTTTCGCTTGATCGGCTCTGACCAGTCGTAGAGGGGCGTGAAGGGCCGCGAGCGTTGCTCGGCGTGCTGCACGACGGTTTCGGCCAGCTCGATTGCTCCCCTGCCGCCTGCGGAGTAGCCTTCACAGACCGCAAATGGCACACCGATCCGGTCGCACGCCGCGCGCACGAAGTCGATTTCCTCGTCGGTGTCGTCGGCGAAACGATTCAAGGCCACGACCGGCCCCTCACCGAATATTCGGACGTTCTCGACATGCTTGAACAGGTTCGGTAGTCCGGCCTCGACGGCGCCGATGTTCTGCGCCGGCCCTGTCGTCTCAGCGAGTCCGCCGTGCCGCTTGAGCGCTCTGACAGTCGCGACGAGTACCACCGCGGCGGTATCGAGACCGGCTGATACGCACTTCAGATCGAAGAACTTTTCGCCACCCAGATCGAAGCCGAAGCCTGCCTCGGTCACTGCCCAATCGGTGTAGCGGAGCGCCAGACGAGTGGCGATGACCGAGTTGCAGCCATGCGCGATGTTGGCGAATGGTCCGCCGTGAATGACGGCGGGCACCCCCTCCCCGGTCTGCACCAGGTTCGGCAGCAGCGCGTCTTTGAGCAACACCAGCATGCCCCCGACCGCGTCGAGATCGGTTGCGGTGACCGGTGTCCCCTCGGTGGTCAAGGCGACGATCATCCGGCCGAGTCGCAGGCGCAGATCCTCGAGATTGTTTGCCAGACAGAGTGCGGCCATGACCTCAGAGGCGGCGGTGATGTCGAATCCGCTCTGACGCGGCATGCCGTCCAGCCTGCCGCCCATGCCCACGACGATGTGCCGGAGCGTGCGGTCGTTCATGTCCATCACACGCCGCCAGAGCACGCGGCGGACGTCGATACCGAGGGTGTTCCTCCGGTGGAGGTGGTTGTCGAGGAGCGCGGCCAGCAGATTGTGGGCCGATGTCACGGCGTGAAAGTCGCCGGTGAAATGCAGATTGATGCTGTCGGCCGGTGCGACCACGGCGAGACCGCCGCCGGTGGCGCCGCCTTTCAGGCCAAAGGTGGGGCCGAGCGACGGCTCACGCAGTACCGCGCATGCGCGGCGGCCGGTTGCAGCCAGTCCCTGCGCCAGTCCGATCGTCGTGGTGGTCTTGCCCTCGCCGGCCGGTATCGGTGTCATCGCCGAGACGAGAATCAGCCGGCCGGTGGGGGAACGGCAGTCGAGCGCGGCGAGCGAGACCTTGGCCGTGTCACGGCCCCACGGGATGACGTCATCGGGGTCGAGTCCGAGATCACTGGCGACGGCCGAGATTGACTTCATGTCGCACCGGTCGGGCTGCTAGGGCATCACAAATCTGTGGCCGGGCAGGCGCACGGTCAGCACCGGGCACGTGGACGCCCGGACCACCTGTTCGGCCACGCTGCCAAGCAGCAGGTGCTCGACCGCGCCACGTCCGTGCGTGCCGATCACGATCAGGTCTGCGGCATGGTCGCGGGCGTAACGCAGTATCTCGACGAACGGCTGTCCAACGCGCGCTATTCGTGTAATTGGCACGCGCGGTTCGGCCTCCGTTCCAAGCGCCGCCATACGTGTCTCGGCGGAGAGTTCCAGCTGGTCGATGAGTGACGCAAGCGGAAATCCCCAGAGCTCCAGACCGGCCGGGTTGAGCACCGCGGGTTCGACGACGTGCAGCAGATGCAGGCTCGCGCCGAACGATTCGGCCAGCGCGGTCGCGTAGTCGAGGGCGAGGGCCGATGTGTCGCTGAAGTCGGTCGGCGCCAGGATGGTCTGCCGGTCTCGCATGCTGGTTAAGTGTGCAAGTCGGTGGCCAGGCGCGATCTGGGACTCTCGGGGGAGGCTACAGCTTTCTGGCGGGGCTGGGGGACTTTGTCTCGTGCGACTGCGGAAGATTTCCCAATTCGGATCGAGGGGACTGAGGAAAGGTGGTGACCTTGGCGGAATAGATGTCCGTAGACTGGCTCGGGGCCAGCACCGTTCTTGCACCCTTTCCCGGTGGGGTCTGGGCAGGCCTGCGGGGACCGGGGCCCCAGGAAGCGAGGACTCGACGATGGCCACCAGACTGAGCGCGATCCTCGACGGCATACATGAGCTCGAGGTCCAGTTGGAGCGCGAGCTGACGTTCGCGCATCACGAATGGGGGTATCGATTCGAGAAGAAGCGGGTGCACTTCGATCACGACATCCGCCGGCGTCATCGCCGGCTGAGGCGGAGCATTCCCCGGTTCCTGCTCGAAAGCAGCAAGCTCAACATGCTGACCGCACCTCTCGTCTATTCGCTCCTGCTGCCGTTCGCCGTGCTCGACGCGTGGGTCACCCTCTATCAATGGAGCTGCTTCCCGATCTACGGCATCCGGTGCGTGCCGCGTACGAGCTTCGTCGTCATCGATCGCCACAAGCTGTCCTACTTGAATGGTATCGAGAAGGTCCACTGCGTGCTCTGCGACTACGCGAACGGCGTCATCGCCTATGTCCGGGAGGTCGCTGCCCGGACCGAGCAGTACTGGTGCCCGATCAAGCACGCGCGGCGCGTCGTCGCCCCGCACACGCACTATCGACGCTTCCCCGATTACGGTGACGGCGAGGGGTATCATCGGGAGCTACCGGCGCTACGCGGGGCGCTGGGGAGGCGGGAATCGGAGCCACCACGCGCGGCCGGTTCCGCGAAGAAGTCGAAGAATCGTGAGCGAGCGCAAGCGGTCGACGACCAGGGCTTGGCCAGTCGCACCGGCTCGCTGCCCGTCCGCCCACGGCGGCGGCGTCCGCGGGCATCCACTCGGTCGCCGAAACGGGACCTGAAAATCTTCTAGCGGCCGGCGCTGGCGGGATGTCCTGCCCGTGTGCGTATAATCGCTGCCGGAGGGCGACCATGCGCAGTGGGCAGAGAGGAATTGTGGGTGTTGCGGCCGTCATCCTGCTCATCGCGGGGATGGCGGTCGGGCAGCAGCCGGTCGGACGGGCGCTGACGCAGGAGGAGATGTTCAGGCGGAACGTCGGCAGCCGGGAAGACCAGGTCACACCGTTTCCACCGCACAAGATCGTCGGCAACCTGTATTACGTCGGGACCAATAGCCTCGCCGCCTTTCTTGTGGCGACACCCGACGGACACATCCTGATCAACACCAACTGGGAGCGGGCGGTCGAGGGGCTGAAGGCTTCGGTCGAGGAGCTGGGCTTTGCCTTCGCCGACATCGAGATCATCCTGGGGAGCCACGCGCATGGCGACCACATGCAGGGCGACGCGCTCGTCAAGGAGATGACCGGCGCCCAGGTGATGGCGATGGCCGACGACGTGCCGGCGCTCGAGCGGATGCGCCCGGGTGACAAACAGCATCCGATCGACCGGGTCCTGGTGGACGGAGACGAGGTGTCGCTGGGTGGGTCGTCGCTCGTCGCGCGACTCACGCCGGGACATACCAAGGGGTGCACCACCTGGACCATGGCCGTCGAGGAGGACGGGCAGACCTACGACGTTGCGATCATCGGCAGCATGGGCAGTAACCCGAACTTCCAGTTCGTCGACAATTCGGACAACCCGACAATCGCGGACGAGTTCAAGGAAGGGTTCCGGGTGCTGCGGTCAATGTCGCCGGACGTGCCCCTCGGTTCGCATCCGGCGATGTACGGAATGAAGGAGAAGTACGAACGGATGGGCGACGGACCCAATCCGTTCATTGACCCGATGGGCTTCAGGGCCGAGCTCGATCCGGTCGAGGCGCTGTTTCTGCAGGTCCTGGCCGAACAGGAAGCTGCCGCCGCGGAGAATCGGCGGTAGCCGTCATCTTGTCGCGGGTAGCACGAGTGATGGAGGGTGTGTGTGAACGGTGATGGCAATCTGGCGGTGTTCTGCGACTTCGAGAACGTCGCCCTCGGCGTCCGCGATGCCAATCTGAAGAAGTTCGACATCCGGCCGGTCATCGAACGCCTGCTGCTCAAGGGCAGCATCGTCGCCAAGAAGGCCTACTGCGACTGGGATCGTTACAAGGAATTCAAGGCGACCATGCACGAAGCGGCGTTCGAGATGATCGAGATTCCGCACGCGCGCCAGTCCGGGAAGAACTCGGCCGATATCCGGATGGTGGTCGATGCGCTCGACCTCTGCTACACGAAGGAGCACATCGACACGTTCGTGATCGTATCGGGCGACTCGGACTTTTCGCCGCTGGTCAGCAAGCTCCGCGAGAACGCCAAGTCGGTAATCGGGGTCGGAGTGAAGAACTCGACGTCGGACCTGCTCATCAACAACTGCGACGAGTTCATCTTCTACGACGACCTGGTCGCCGAGCGTCAGTCGTCCCGCCGGCGTCAGCGTGGAAAGGGACGTGGCAAGAGCGCGACCGCGACACCGAGGAAACAGGTCGCTCGGGCGCAAGCCCAGGAGGATGCGGCCAAGAAGGAGCCCGCGGCGGACGATTCGGCCCAGGAGGCGATCGATCTGGTCGTCCAGACTGCCGAGGCGATCTACGCCGAACGTGGAGACCGGGCGAAGCTCTGGGGGTCGATGATCAAGCAGACATTGAAGCGTCGGCGTCCAGGGTTCAACGAGTCCGCCTACGGGTTCGGGTCGTTCAACGATCTGCTCGATGAGGCGCAAGCCCGCGGACAGCTCGAGCTCGAGCTCGACGAGCGGTCTGGCGGCTATGTGATCGGAAAGATCTTGCGAGACTAGTTGACCGTTTGCCGGAGGTGGCTCATGCAAGAGAGGTCTGTGCTGCGGCGTCTACCGGTGACGTGGCTCATCCTGTGTGGCGCGGTCGCCGTCGCGGTGGCGCACTCGACCCCGAGCCAATCGAGGGGGTGCCCGAGGTGCTTGCCCGGGGGTTGGCCGGTCTGATGGACGTGGCCCTGCATCCGAACTTCGCCGAGAACCGGCTGGTGTATCTCAGCTACACGAGACCGCTTCCGGATGATGCCGCCACGGTCGCGTTGGTCCGCGAGCGTCTCGACGGGATGGCGCTGCGGGATGTCGAGGATGTGTTCGTCGCCGAGCCGTTCGGTGGGGCGACCGCGTCGGCCCGGATCGCCTTCGCGCCCGGTGGTCTGCTGTTCATGACGGTCGGCGGCTCCTTTGGAACGAACCCGGAAGGCGCGCGTGCCCAGGACCCGAGTAGCCACGCCGGAAAGCTGCTGCGGTTGCGGGACGATGGCAGCGTGCCGGACGACAATCCGTTCGTCGGACGCGAGGGCTATAAGCCTGAAATCTTCTCGATGGGTCATCGCAACCAGCAGGGGCTGGCCATCCATCCGGACACGGCGGCGCCGTGGGCCACCGAGCACGCCGTGCAAGGCGGCGACGAGCTCAACGTCATCGAGCCGGGGCAGAACTATGGCTGGCCCGTGGTCTCCTACGGGCGGCAGTACAACGGGCCCCGGGTGACCGACCGGTTCTGGGCAGACGGCATGGAGGAGTCCCTCGTCTTCTGGGTGCCGTCGATTGCCCCATCCGGCCTGGCCTTCTACACCGGCGACCGGTTTCCCCAGTGGAACGGCAACCTGTTCGTCGGCTCGCTCATGACCGGCCGGATCGGCCGCACGGGTCACCTGGAACGGATCGCCTTCAATGAGAACGGGGAGGAGCTGGCGTGGGAATGGTTGCTGACCGAGCTCCGGCAGCGAATTCGTGATGTGAAGCAGGGCCCGGACGGTCTCCTGTATGTGCTGACCGAGGAGAATCGGGCGGCGCTGCTTCGGCTCGAACCGGTGGAGTAGCCGTCAGGTGATGTGTCGTGCCGTCTCACAGGCTCGTTCGCTTCGTTGACCTAACGAGGGGCTCCCGGGGCCCGACTCTCGCCCCATCGCTCCCTGTGTCGGCGCTCACACTGGTGCGACCGGCGCCGGCGCCGCGCCCGGTAGGATGCGCCCGGCCGGCTGAGGACGTCGCATGACATCGACGCCAAACAGCTCGGGCCACGCGCAGCCCTCCCGCACCCATGACCACGCCAAGGACGTCCCCGGGCTGAGCGACGCGCGGCTGCTGCTGGCGGCGGCGATCAACGGCCTCCTGACCATAGTGCAGGTGATTGGGGGCCTCCTGTCGGGCAGTCTCTCACTCGTGGCCGATGCGCTGCACAATCTGAGTGACGCCGGAGCGCTGCTGATCGCCTGGACGGCGCGCCGGATTGGTCGCAAGCCGGCAGACCATTTTCAGACGTTTGGCTACCGGCGGGTCGAGCTCGTCGGGGCGCTAATCAATGCCACGACACTCAATCTGGTCGGGCTGTATCTCATCTACGAGGCGGTGATGCGTGTGGTCGACCCGCCGCCGGTGACGGGATGGACCGTGGTGATCGTCGCCGGTGTCGCGCTGGCAGTCGACCTCGTCACCGCGCTGCTCACTTACGCGATGGCCAGGGGCAGCCTGAACGTGAGAGCGGCGTTCGTCCACAATGTGACCGACGCGCTGGGGTCGGTCGCGGTCATCGTGGCCGGCATTCTCATCCTCCGGTATCAGCTGTATCTGGCCGACGTCATCGCGACGTTTCTGATCGCAGGCTACGCGCTCTACCATGGTGTGGTCATCACGCGGCAGGCGAGTCGCATCTTGACGCTCGGGGCGCCGGTGGGCGTCCACGTGCCGGCGCTCGCCGACGCGCTTCGATCGGTTGACGGGATCGTCGATGTCCACCACGTGCATGTGTGGGACCTCGACGAGTCCCAGAAGTCGTTTGAGGCGCACATCGTGGTCGAGCGTCAGGACGCGGTGCTGGCCGAGCGGGTCAAGCAGCTGGCGCGCGCGGTACTCGAGCGTCACGGCATTACACACTCGACGCTCGAGTGCGAATATGGTGCTGTCAAAGACGGCTGTCGCGAGGGTGAGGTGGTCACGCCGCATTAGAGCAGGCAGGATGCTCGAGAAGTCAGATGACAGGAGTCAGAAGATTGATCGTGGGGAGAGGGATGCGTCATGGATGAGCTGAAGCTCGCAATGAACCGCCGCCGGTTCATCGCCGGTTTGTCGGCTGCCGGGGTTGGGTCGACACTGCTGCCGGGAGCACTGGCCGCCGTGGCCCAGGACTCCGACGCGGTCACCGTCGAGATGCTCGAAGCGGCGCAGCAGATCGCCGGGTTGCGTTTCACGCCGGATGAGCTGCAGGCGATCGCGGGTCGGCTCAATCGCGCGGGTGGCGACACCTCTGCCTACGAGACGCTGCGCGCAGCCAACCTCGGGAACAGCACTCAGCCGGCACTGGTGTTCAACCCGGTTCCGCCCGGCATGACGCTGCCGACCGAGCGGCGGCCGATGCGGCGTCAGGAAGTCACGGTGGCGATGCCGGCGAGCGATGCGGAGCTGGCGTTTTTGCCACTGACGCATCTCGCCAAGCTGGTGGAGACGAGACAGGTCAAGCCGTCCGAGCTGACCGAGCTTTATCTCGCGCGTCTCAGACGACACAATCCCACGCTGCGCTGTGTCGTCAGTTTCACCGAAGAGCTGGCCCGCCGGCAGGCACGACAGGCCGATGAGGAGATCGCCGCTGGCACCTATCGGGGTCCGCTCCATGGCATTCCGTGGGGCGCCAAGGATTTGCTGGCCGTGCGGGGAACGAAGACGACGTGGGGGGCGTCGCCGTTCAAGGACCAGACGGTCGACACCGACGCCACCGTCTACAGCCGTCTGACCGACGCCGGTGCCATCCTGGTCGCCAAGCTGTCAATGGGCGCGCTGGCGTCGGGTGACCGGTGGTTCGGGGGACGCACGCGGAACCCTTGGAACACCGAGCAGGGGGCGAGCGGTTCGTCTGCCGGTCCGGGAGCGTCGACGGCGGCCGGTCTGGTCGGCTTTTCGATCGGTACCGAAACACGCGGATCCATCATGTCGCCGTCGACCCGGAACGGGGTCACCGGGCTGCGCCCAACCTTTGGACGCGTCAGCCGGTACGGGGCCATGGCCTTGAGCTGGAGCATGGACAAGATCGGGCCGATGTGCCGCAGCGCCGAGGACTGTGCACTGGTGTTCGACGCGATTCGCGGGCCTGACGGCCGGGACAATACTGTCCTGGACGTTCCGTTCAACTGGGACGCGACAGCCGACGTCGCCAGCCTGCGTGTCGGGTATCTGAGGACCACTTTCGAGGATGACATCGAAGATGATCCGCAGAACCCGCAACGGGCCGCCAGTCAGCGCCAGTCCTTGTCGAACAACCGCGTGGCCCTTGACGCGATTCGCGGGCTGGGCGTGCAGCTGGCGCCGTTCGATCTGCCCGAGCTTCCCACCGAGGCGATCGGCTTCATCCTGGGAACCGAGGCTGCTGCGGCGTTCGATGTGCCGACGCTGAACGCGCAGCTCGACAGCATGCGCGAGGCGCCCGAGGAGAGCCGATGGCCGGATAGCTTCCGGACCTCACGGTTCGTCCCGGCGGTCGAGTATCTCCAGGCCAACCGTGTGCGTATGCGGTTCATCGAAGAGGTACACGCGGCGCTCGGCGACTTCGACCTCTTCGTCGGCAGCAATCTCGCGCTGACCAACCTGACCGGACATCCGGAGATCAGCCTGCCGAACGGGTTCTTTCAGGGGTCGCCCACGAGCCTCCGGTTCACCGGCAAGTTGTTCGGCGAGGCGGAGATCCTGCGGCTCGCGCACGCCTATCAGGCCGCCACCGACTATCATCTGCAGCACCCGGCGCTGTAGCGTCGATGGGGTCTGACGAAGGGAGGAAGTCGTGAGAACGTTCATTATCGTGTTTGCCCTTTGCGCTCTCGTCTCGTCGCCTATGTTCGCCCAGCAGGATGGCGGGCCGCCCCTCTCTGAACCGCGTATCCCTCGCGTCGAGAAGCCGTGGACCGAGGCACAGCGGGAGATTCTCGAGCCGCGAGAAGGTCGCGACGGGCGGTTGCTTGGCGTCTGGTCCACCTGCGCGCAGGCGCCGGACCTCTGCCAAGCCTGGCTCGGCTTCACCGACTACCTGCTGCGCGAGTCGACGCTGCCGCTGCGGGATCGCGAGCTGCTCATCATGCGCATCGGATACCTCAACCACGGCGCCTACGAGTGGGCGGCGCATCGCGGCATCGCGGGACGCGCGGGCATCAGTGACGAGGAGCTGCTCCGCATCACCGTCGGACCTGATGCCGGCGGCTGGAGCACGTGGGACGCCGCGCTACTGCGAGCCGCCGACGAGCTGCACAACGACGCCCTGATCAGCGATACCACCTGGGCGACACTCGCCGAGCGCTACGATAGGCGGCAGTTGATGGAGGCGGTCTTCACGGTCGGGCAGTACAACATGGTGGCGATGTATCTGAACAGCCTGGGTGTGCAGTTCGAAGAGGGATTCGAGGGGCCACCGGTTCCTGATTGAGGCCCGTTTCCGGGGCGGTTCATGACTTCCTGACGTTGCTCCCCCAATTACAGAACTATTACATGGTACGTGTCGGGCCGCTGATAGGCTGTCAGTGTCAGCCGCGGCGCGGTGCTGCCGGTACCTCCTCTGAGGGAATCTTTGTGCACACGAGCGATATCGACTTCAACGACCGAAGCGAGATCAGCTGGGTAACCGCGACCGCATTCACCAGTTTTCACATCCTGGCGGTGGTCGCCTTGTTCTACACCACCTGGCAGGCGGTGGCTGTCGCCGTGGTGCTGCACTGGGTGTGCGTCAGCTGGGGCATTGGCATGGGCTACCATCGGCTGCACTGTCATCGGTCCTACGCGGTGCCCAAGCCGATCGAGTATCTCTTCGCGGTGTGCGGCTCGATGACCCTGCAGGGCGGACCGATCTTCTGGACCGCCATCCATCGGATCCATCATCAGCGCTCCGACAAGCCCGGCGACCCGCACACGCCGCATGACGGCAAGTGGTGGGCGCACATTCTCTGGACCATCTTCGGCGAGGAGCTGCACTCGAACACCGAGGTCACGGGCAAGTATGCCCCAGACTTGATGAAGGACCGCTTCTACCGGGTACTGAACAGGTGGCATTGGGTGCCGCTGGTGATGCTGGGGTTGGTCCTGCTCGCCATCGGCGGGCTGCCGTGGCTGCTCTGGGGCTTGTTCCTCCGGGTGGTCGTGGGGCTGCATTGCACCTGGATGGTCAACTCGGCCACACATCTCTGGGGGAAGCGCCGGTTCCTGACCACCGACGATTCGAAGAACAACTGGTGGGTGGCGCTGCTCACCTTCGGCGAGGGCTGGCACAATAACCACCACGCCTATCCGAGGTCTGCGAAGCACGGTTTCGTGTGGCGGGAGTTGGATATCAGCTGGGTCCAGATCAAACTGCTGTCCAAGCTGGGTCTGGCCTGGGACCTCCGGGTGCCGACCGCCAGTCAGATCGCTAACAAGACGCTGCCGCTCGAAGAAGCCGCCTGAACCGGTCCGCAAGGGGCCGTTCGCTCGCCGTTCCCCGCAAATCCCGCCAAGGAGCTATCCTTGTATGCGTATGGACCGCACTGGCGGAACTCGCAAGCGCTCGGTCGTTCTGGCGTCGCTGCTCGGTGCCGCGCTCATCGCGGTCGCGGTGGCGCTGAACATCAGCTTCATCCTGGCCACCTGGCGCAGGGGGCTGCTGCTGCTCGTGGGCGTGCTGAGCTTCGCTGTGCTCATCGGCGGGCTGGCGCTGATCACCGCGTTCCTCATTCGTGAGATTCGGAAGAGCGAGCAGCACGACGCGTTCATCCACGCGGTGACCCACGAGCTGAAGACCCCGCTTGCCTCCATCAAACTCTATTTGCAGACCCTCCAGCAGCGCGAGTTTTCTCTCGACAAGCAGCACGAACTCATCGGCACCATGCTCGAGGACTCCGACCGCCTCCAGCAGACCATCGACCAGATCCTGCTGGCCGGCAAGACCGGCGACGCGCGCCGCGTCGAGAGCCCCGCAGATGTGGACGTGTCGGACATCGTGGGCGAATGCGTCACGCTGGCCGGCAGACGGCATCACCTGGGGCACGGGGAAGTCCGGCTCGTCGAGCGGGTGCCGCAGGGCGCGTTCGTGGTCAAGGGTGACCGGGACGAGCTGGTGGCGGCAGTGACCAACCTGGTCGACAACGCCATCAAGTACTCCGGTGAACGGGTCAAGGTCGGCGTGGCGGTGGCGCGCACCGGTGCCCGCCGCGTGGCGATCAGTGTGCGCGACCAAGGCATCGGCATCACCGGTCAGGAGCTGAAGCGCGTGTTTCGGCGGTTCTACCGTCTGCCGGCGGCGCTGCAGTCCCGTGTGCGCGGCACCGGGCTGGGGCTCTCGATCGTGCGCGCCGTGGCGCGCCGGCACGGTGGGCGGGCCTATGCCGAGAGTCGGGGCGCCGGACAGGGGAGCACCTTTACGCTCGAGTTGCCGCTGAAAACGTCATGAGTCGTGTCCTCATCGTCGAAGACGAAGAGCACCTTGCCGCCGGACTGAAGCTCAATCTGGAGGCGGAGGGATTCGTGGCCGAAGTCGAGGACAACGGCCAGGCTGCGCTCGAGCGCTTAACCAGCGGGTCGAATGGCTTCGACGTCGTGCTGCTCGACGTCATGCTGCCGGGCCTCGACGGGTTCGAGGTGGTGCGCCGACTGCGTGAGGCGGGAAAATTTCTGCCGGTGATGCTGCTGACCGCCCGCTCCCGTACCGACGACGTGCTGCGCGGCTTCGAGGCGGGCGCCGACGATTATCTGCCGAAGCCGTTTGATCTGTCGATTCTCCTGGCGCGGGTCCAGGGATTGCTGCGGCGCAAGATGTGGCTGCGTGGCGGCAGCGAGACAGGACCGGAGGAAGAGCCGGACGAGTTTCGATTTGCCGGGAAGCAGATCGACTTCAGAGAGCAGCTGTTGAGCTGTGAGGGCATGGAGCAGCCGTTGACGCTGATGGAGACGACCTTGTTGCGCTATCTGGTGCGCCGGGAAGGCCAGACGGTGTCTCGCAAGGCGCTGCTCGAAGAGGTCTGGGGCGTGCGGCAGGATACCGACACGCGGACCGTCGACAACTTCATCGCCCGGCTACGCCGCTATCTCGAGGCGGAGCCGTCACACCCACGACATCTGCAAACGGTTCGGGGGGTCGGGTATCGGTTCGTGGCCGAGCCGGTCGACGATTGAAACGGGCACTCAGCCTTATCGCAGGCCGGTGTGAGCATCAGGAAGGGCGGAGATGAACGAGGCGACGACGCTGCAGGTGTTCACCGACTTCGTCTGACCCTGGTGCTACCTCAGTACCGGGCGTATTGACAGACTGACACGGGCGTACGACATCGAGCTGCAATGGGTGTTCTTCCCGCTGCATCCCGAGACCCCTCCGGAAGGAAGGTCCCTGGAAACCATGTTTGCAGGACGCGGGATCGACCTCGAGGCGATGCATCAGCGCATGAAGGGGCTGATGGACGCCGAAGGCCTACCCTACGGGCGTCGAACCCACACGTATAACAGTCGTCAGGCCCAGGAGCTCGCGAAGTGGGCCGAGACCCGACCCGGTGGGCAGGCGATCCATGACCGGATCTACCGCGCCTATTTCGTTGAAGGAGCAAACATCGGCGACATGGGCGTGTTGGTCGAGTTGGCCGAATCGGTCGGTCTCTCTGGGGACACGGCCCGACGGGTGATTGAAGATCGCCTGTTCAGGGAGGCCGTAGACGCCGATTGGGCGCTATCGGCGAAGGCCGGCGTCACCGGCGTACCCACCTTCGAGGCCGGCGGTTCTCAGGTCGTGGGAGCGCAGCCTGAGTCGGTCCTCCGCCAGCTCGTGGAGTCGGCCGGCGCCGCCCAGAGAGCGCCTGTAGCTCGTAGCCTGTAGCCAAATCCGTCGGAGCGACGGGGCGTTGCCGGTCGCCCGCGTTAGTCGACGATCGCTTCGTAGACGAGATCTTTGAACTCTTCCCGGAACCCGCCGCCCCGCGAGGGTGACACAGCGGCCATGATGATGGTGATGATGCCGTGCTCCGGGTCGATGGAGAATCTGGTGCCGGATGAGCCGTCCCACCAGTATTCCCCTTCGCCGACCGGAAAGGTGTAGCGGCCCGCGTCGAGCACGATGTTGAACCCCAGGCCCCAGCCGGAGCCGGACATGTAGCCGCGGGTGCCGAGCGGGAGAACGGACTCGGGAACGTGGTTCCGTGTCATCAGCGCCACGGTGTCGGCACGCAACACGCGCGTGCCGTCGAGCACGCCGCCGTTGAGGAACATCTGCGAGAACCGCAGGTAGTCCATCACGGACGACAGCAATCCAACACCGCCTTCGATGAGCGTCGGGCGCTCGGTGAACGGTACGCTCTCGATCGCATAGGGATGCAGCTCGCCACTGCCATCGTCGAGCCGGTAGACGGTGGAAAGTCGGTCGGCCCGCTCTGGGTCGGCCCAGAATACGGTGTCGGTCATGTCGAGAGGGCCGAAGACGCGCTGCTGCAGAAAGTCCTCGAGCGCCTGGCCCGACCAGATCTCGACCAGGCGTCCGAGCACTGTTGTCGAGATGCCGTAGCGAAACCGGGTTCCCGGGTCTTCGAACAGTGGCACCCGCGCCGCGTTATCGACCATTTGTGGGAGTGTGATCGAACGGAGGCGGACCTGCTCGGCGCGATAGATCGGGGAGCTGCGGCCGCCGATACCGGAGCTATGCGTCAGCAGGTGTCGCACGGTGATGTCACCGCTCCGCGCCCGGGTGCGCGACATGTCGGGCGCGCTGGCGTCGAGGAACACTCGCTGGTCGGCGAACTGCGGGAGATACGTCGAGATCGGGTCGTCGAGCTGGAACTTGCCCTCTTCCCACAGCATCATCGCCGCCGTGCTGGTGATCGGTCGGGTCATCGAGTAGAGACGAAAGATCGCATCCGCCGGCATTGCGGCCCCCTGCTCGCGATCACGCTGGCCGAGCGCTTCGAAGTAGACCAGCTTGCCGTTCCGGGCCACGGCTGCCACGACCCCGGAGATATGGGCCGCATTGATGTGCGCCTGGAGCGCATCGGTCGCGTCGCTGAGCCCCGCTGATGAGAGCCCGACAGATTCGGGTGTTGCCCGCTGCAGGTCTTGAGCGAGGGCTGGGCTCACCAGGGTGAGCCAGGCAAGCGTCATCGCGGTCTGTCGGCGCCTCATAGGATGTCCTCGTGATTCAAGGCGCAATCGTAGCTCAAAAAGGTGGCGGTATGGTGACGTCCGGGCACCTTCCGAGGGTCTGGCACCCTATAATGACGACGAATACACAGAACCGAATCTGGGGGGAAGTCGATGGTCGAGAGGGATCGTGGAGTACTGGTAGTCACGCTGTTGGCAAGCATGCTGGCATTCGGCCAGGTCGCCACGGGGCAGGACTGGCCGCAGTGGCGCGGACCGAGCCGGGACGGCGCGGTGACCGCATTCGATGTGCCGGCATCCTGGCCCGCGGGGCTGACCGAGCAGTGGAAGGTGGAGGTCGGGTCCGGCTACGCCTCGCCGATCCTGATTGGCGATCGCATCTACCAGTTCGCCCGGCAGGGCGAAGACGAGGTGATGCTGGCCCTGGATGCCGGCTCCGGTGAGACCCTCTGGCGCACCGCCTACAACGCATCGTTCGACATGTGGGCGGCCACCAGGATGCACGGGCCCGGACCGAAGTCGACCCCGGCCTATGCCGATGGCCGGCTCTTTACACTGGGCATCAGCGGCATCGTGACCGCCTTCGACGCGGAGACCGGTCTCCAGATCTGGCAACGGCCGGCCGGGCCGGTGGAGCCGATGTATCACACGGGTCAGTCCCCCTTCGTTGATGGAGACCAAGTGATTCTCCATGTCGGCGGGCACGACGCCGGGGCGTTGACCGCCTTCGACGTTGCAACCGGCGACGTGCGGTGGAGCTGGGATGGCGACGGACCGGCCTATGGGTCGCCGGTTGCCGCCGAGCTGTCAAGTGTGCGGCAGATCATCACTTATACCCAGGAAAACTACGTCGGCGTGTCGGCCGAGACTGGCGAGTTGCTGTGGCGTCGCCCCTACACTACGCCGTCGACCACCACGTCCCAGACGCCGCACATCTATCAGGGGGACCTCATCGAGTCCGGTCGAGGCAACGGCATCACCCGATTCCGGGTCGTGCGCGAAGGCAACGCCTGGACCACCGAGAACGTCTGGCACACCGACGAGGTGTCGCTCCACATGACCAACGCCGTCGTCGTCGACGGTGTCATGTTCGGGCTGTCGCATCTCAATCGCGGCCAGTACTTCGGCCTCGACCTCGACACCGGCGAGGTGCTCTGGACCAGCGACCCGCGTCAGGCAGCCAATGCCGCGATCCTCAACGTCGGCACGACCATCCTGTCGCTGGAAGCGGATGCCGAGCTGGTCGTCGTGTCGCACAGTCGGACTGGTTTCGAGCCGGTACAGCGCTACGAGGTGGCCGACAGCGCGACCTGGACGCTGCCCACGCTGTCCGGTAATCGCATGTTCGTCAAAGACGTGGAGTCGTTGACACTCTGGACCGTCGAGTGACGGGGGCTAGATTCGCCTGTTGTCTTGTCGACGAGCAGGTTAGAATAATCGCCCGATTCTAATAGCCAGTACGATTCATCGCACCTCGGAGAAGACAATCGGAGAGGGAGACCCATGTCACTACGAATCAACAACACCGCGCCAGACTTCACCGCCGAGACCACCCAGGGCACCATCAGCTTCCACGAATGGATCGGCGACGGCTGGGCCGTGCTCTGCTCGCACCCCAAAGACTTCACCCCGGTCTGCACGACCGAGCTGGGCGCCCTGGCGGGGCTGCAGGGCGAGTTTGCGAAGCGCAACTGCAAAGTCATCGGCATCAGCGTCGACCCCGTGTCCAACCATGAGTCCTGGTCCAAGGACATCGAATCGTCGCAGGGACACGCGGTCACGTATCCGCTCATCGGTGACCCCGAGCTGAAGGTCGTCAAGCAGTACGACATGCTGCCGGGCGACGCTGGCGACACCAGCGAGGGCCGCACGCCGGCCGACAACGCGACCGCCCGTTCGGTCTTCGTCATCGGTCCCGACAAGAAGATCAAGGCGACCATCACCTATCCGATGAGCACCGGTCGCAACTTCGACGAGGTGCTGCGGCTGCTCGATTCCTGTCAGCTCACGGCGCAGAAGAAGGTGGCCACGCCTGTCAACTGGAACCAAGGAGACGACGTCATCATTCTGCCGTCGGTGTCCGACGACGCCGCCAAGGAGACCTATCCGGACGGCTGGAAGGCACCGTTGCCCTACATCCGGATCGTCCCGCAGCCGAAGTAGTTCGCGGCAGGCTGCACGACGTCGTCAGCTTCCCGCCGGCTACGAGCTGCAGGATGCTGGCGCTCATCTCACCGCCCGGATCGGACCAAACGTCTACTCGGTTCGTCCGGGCGGTTTTCTTCTCTTGGTCCACTTCGCCTAGAACCGTGCGGTCGGGATGTGTCACAATGTGCACATGAAGACGATCTCGATCCGGGAGTTGCACCTGGCCACCGGCCGGTGGGTGCGACATGCCGCGAAGGAACCGGTCGTGGTGACCGATCGCGGCCGCGAGGTGGCGGCGCTCCAGCCGCTCGATCCGTCGCAGCTCGGGCAGCCCCTTCCCGACCGTGAAGCGCGTATCCGCAAGCGGACGCGGCTGGCCACCGATTCGATGGTCTACCAGACCGAGATGCGGGACCGCGCCTGATGTATTTCGACGCCGCCTACATTGCGAAGTGCTATCTCAACGAGCCTGGCGCCGAGCGCGTTCGGGACAGGGCGCGGCAAGCCAGCGGACTCTGTTCGGCCGATTTCGGTAGGCTCGAGTTCACCTGTATCGTGCAGCGGCACCGCCGTGAGGGGCGCCTCATAGCGCGCGAGGCCAGGCAGGTGTTCCAGGAGTTCGAGGAAGACGAGCAGAACGCGGTGTGGCGCTGGCTCCCGGTCTCGACCGATCTAGTGCGTGAGACCTGCGAACGGGTGCGGCGGCTGCCGTCCCCGACGTTGATCCGGACCGGCGATGCGCTGCACCTGGCTTGTGCGCGAGCGTTCGGGTTCAAGGAGGTCTACACGAACGACCGCCGCATGCTGGCGGGCGCCAGCCACTTCGGCCTCACCGGTGTCAATCTGCTCGAGTGAGGGAACGGACTGAGGGCGACCTATGCCGTTGACCCCAGGTGCCACCCTGGGCCCGTACACGATCGTGGCGCCGCTCGGGGCGGGCGGCATGGGCGAGGTCTACAAGGCCCGCGACACGCGGCTCGACCGGACCGTCGCTGTCGAGGTGCTGCCGGCCCACATCGCCGCCGACCCCGACGCGCGCGAGCGCTTCGAGCGTGAAGCCAAGGCGGTGGCGGCGCTCAACCACCCGCACATCTGCACGCTGTACGATATCGGCCGGGAGGATGGCACCGACTTCCTGGTCCTGGAGCTTCTCGAGGGCGAGTCGCTCGCCCAGCGGCTCGAGCGCGGCCCGCTGCCGCTCGACCAGGTGCTCCAAATCGCGATCGAGTTAGCCGATGCGCTCGCCAGGGCGCACCGGCACGGGATTGTCCACCGCGACCTCAAGCCGGGCAACGTCATGCTGACCAAGTCGGGCGCCAAGCTGCTCGACTTCGGGCTGGCGAAGGTCGGACCAACCGAACAAGCCCAGGCGGTCGGGGTGACGGCGGCGCCGACGCAGGCCGGCCTGACCCAGGCTGGTGCGATCCTCGGCACGTTCCAGTACATGGCGCCAGAACAGCTCGAAGGCAAGGATGCCGACGCTCGGACAGACCTATTCGCGTTCGGCGTCATGCTCTACGAGATGCTCACGGGGCGCCGCGCGTTCGAGGCCGAGAGCCGGGCGAGCCTCATCGGCGCCATCATGACCGCGCAGCCGGCACCGGTCGCCGATCTGCTGCCAGTCAGCTCGCCTGCGCTACAGCGGCTTGTATCGACCTCTCTCGAGAAAGGCCCTGACGAGCGCTGGCAGTCGGCGGGCGATCTGAAGCGCGAGTTGATGTGGATCGCCGGAGGCGGTGGCGCTGACCCCGAGGTCGTCGCGCCGACGGTGGTATCCGAGGCGGGGGGGCGCCGCGTACTGCCGTGGGGCCTGACCGCGGCGGCACTCGTAACGGCCATCGGGCTGTGGAGCGTTCGCCCGTCGATCGACGGCGGGCTGACACACGTCAGCGTGGGCGTGCAGCCGTCTGCCAGCCTGGGCGGCCAGTCGGCGTATGTGACCGGTCGGACCGCGGTCACGGTGACCGCCGATGGCCGGACACTCTTCTTCGTCGGCAAGGCCGACGGCGAGGTTCCCGTGCAGCTCTATCGCCGCGACCTCGCCCAGCCGGTCGCGGTTCCGGTCGAGGGGACCGAGGGCGGTTTTCTGCCCTTCCTGTCGCCGGACGAACAGTGGCTGGGGTTCTATGCCGGTGAGAGACTCATGAAGGCGCCGATCGGCGGGGGGCTTCCGGTGGAGATCATGCGGCTCACGCGTCGGCCGAGCGGAGCACACTGGACGCCCGAGGGCGTGACCGTGTTCGACCAGAACGAGGGGCTGTTCCAGATTGCGGCCGATGGCGGCACACCGGAGGCGCTGACCGAGGCCGACCCGACACAGGACGAACTGAGGCACACGCTGCCCAGGATGCTGCCCGGCGGGGACGCGGTGCTGTTCACCATGCAGCGGTCCCTGTTCCGTTGGGATAATGCGCAGGTGGTCGTCCAGTCGTTGAGTACTGGCGAACGCACGGTTGTCGTCGAGAACGGGGCGGACGCTCGCTATGTCGACAGCGGGCATGTCGTCTTCGTCCGGTCCGGGACGTTGATGGCGGTTCCGTTCGATCTCGACCGGCTCGAGGCGACTGGTGGCGCGGTCGCGCTGATCGAGGGGGTCACGCAGGCGACCAACGTGCTCAGCAGCGACTTCGATACGGGTGCCGCGCAATTCGCTCTGTCGGACGTCGGCGACCTCGTCTATTTGCCCGGTGGCATCGCCCCGGACATGACGAACCGAGTGGTGTGGGTCGACCGACGGGGTACCGAAGAGCCTGTGCTCGAGGAGCTCGCAGCCTACTTCTCGGTTCGTCTCTCACCGGACGGTCAACAGCTTGCCTATACGACCGCCGGATCGGATGCAGGTGTGTGGGTGCACGACCTGCGTCGAGGCGGCACCGTCCGACTGTCGGAGGGAATGTCAATCGCTGCGATCTGGTCCCCCGACGGCCGGCATGTGGCCTTCGATTGGACCGAGTTCGAGGCGCCGAACCTGTTCTGGCGGCTAGCCGACGGAAGTCGACCTGCTGAGCGCCTGTCGACGAGGGATGACGTGGAGGTTCCCGGTTCCTGGTCTCCAGATGGCCAGTCGCTGATTTTTGCGAGCGGGGATGCTCTGTGGGTGCTGCAGGTGGAGCAGAGGGCATCTCAGGTGCTGATCGGCCAAGATGCCATCCTGCATCCCGAGCTGTCTCCGGACGGTCTCTGGCTCGCCTATGCGGCAAGCGATACCGGGCGTTTCGAGGTCTACGTTCAACCCTACCCGGGCGAAGGCGATCGCGTCCAGGTTTCCACGCAGGGAGGTTGGTCTCCGATTTGGTCGGACAACGGCCGCGAGCTGCACTACATCCAGTTCGCTCAAGACCAGGATAGCCCGCGGCGGATGATGGAAGTCGCCATCGACGCTGAGCCGACCCTCGAGCCGGGGCGCCCTGAAGCCGTCATGGACTGGACGTATGGCGACTCGCGACCCGTCAGGAACTACGACGTCAGCCCCGATGGCCAGCGCTTCCTGGTCATGGTAGGAGAGGAGCCTGAGGCCGAGCCCCGTGGGCACCTGCGGCTTATCGTCAACTGGGTCGAGCAGCTGAAGGAGAGGGTGCCGATTCCGTAGGCTCAAAGAAGTCAAAAGTCAGAAGTCAGAAGATAGACGTCAGAAGGAGCCGGAAACCTTCATCGGCTTGTGGGAGTCAGAAGGTGGTGATGGTTGGCGTCCCTTTCTGGCCGGCGTTGCTGTTCTGGCCCGCGATCGCGGCTGGGCTGGTGGCGGCCTGCTTCGGTGTCCTCGACCGGCGACCGTCCTGGCTGATGGGAGCAGCGCTGCTCGTGTTGCCGGCGTCGCTGTATCTCACGGCGACGCCGCGCTTTCGGTTTGTCGGTTTCCTGCCGGTACCCTTTCTGCTGCTGGCACGCAATGCCATCCGGCGCCAGTCCGACTGGCTCGGGACCGGGTTGGTGGTTGCGACGGTCCTGTTTCTAAGCTGGGTGGCTTCGATTGTTGGCCTGCCCATTCTGGTCCACCTGCTCGTGGTCGGGGCCGCGAGTGGTGTCGTGGCGGCGCGTCGCGTCGGCTGGTGGCTGCCCGTCTACATGGTCGTCGGCCTCGTCGGCGCCTTTGGCGCGGCGCTGCTGAGCTTCGGCGACGCGCCGTTTCTGATGCGGCACTCCTACCTGAATCCCTGGACGCTGTCGGTCGCCGGGGCGGCGCTGCTCGTGACTGTGATACGCGCCGTCGAATCGACGTTGCATCGCAGCGCGGGCCTGTGACACGAACCGCCAGGAACATTCCCACCGAAGTGTCTCTCGATCATTCCTAAACCTGGAAATCGCTTGGGATGATTCTGTGGCGCAGGCCATCAGGCCTTCCATGAGAGGCCCAGCCGGTGTCAAGCCGGTCAGGGACCCTGGCTTCCATCCGCACTCTTGAGGGGCCCTGTCGAGCCCGGTGCACGTTGAGGGCCGATCGTGGCCGGGCGCTGCT
>MPMF02217749.1_pt1 | contig 32902 bp, 33 predicted proteins | sample 1617271 | NCBI WGS metagenome assembly MPMF02 (sample SAMN05944812, study PRJNA350692) | marine metagenome | biome: marine; feature: ODZ; material: water; isolation source: 120 m water sample prefiltered with 30 um filter, filtered on to 0.2 um... | place: Pacific Ocean | collected 2012-04-09... | reverse complement strand
TTCATGGCTGCTCTCCTTAACGCTTCTTGTGGCTGGAACATCCAGACCACGTTCCAAAAGCTCGGAGAGTAGCCACCCTCAGCGCCGATTACCCCATCTCTGTGGTCAATTCTCCGTGCTTCAAGTGGCCTGTACTCGAGGATGTGGGCATGTCTCAACCCGCCTGCGTGGAGGGTGGGGGGCGGTTCGCCCTATTCCGCGGGCAGAGGAAACTCGTCCAGATACTTGAGATACCCCTCCTCGACGTCGATCTCGAGGCTGGCCAAAATACGTACGACGCCGTTGTAGAAGCCGATGGTCAGCACCAGGTCGGTGAGGCATTCGCTGTCGAGGTCCTGCGCCAGCGCGGCATAGGTCTCTTCCGAGATGGCCAAGTCCGTGGTCATCTCGCGGGCCGCCTTCAGCACCCAGCGCGCCAGCGGCTCGAGCTCGCTCTCGCGGCCGGCGCTTTCCTCGGCCAGGGCGGCCAAGTCGTCGTCCGTGACGCCGAAGTCGCGGCCGATCTCGATGTGGTGGCTGTATTCGTAGAGCGAGCGCGTGAGGTAGCCGACTTGCAGGATGGCGAGCTCGCGCAACCGGGTATCGAGCGGGCTTTCATAGCGGATGTAGCGGCCCATGCGGCCGAAGTTGCGGGCCCCGCCGGGGCTGTTGGCGATCGCCTTGTAGATGTTGAGGTCGCGCGCCAGCAGGTCCTGGTCGTCGGCCGAGAGATCGGCTTTCGTGATGTAGGGGATTCTCGCCATGGCTTCGGTTCCTAACCTTCGGCGTCGCGTTCGGGCGCCAGCAGAGTCACGCCGCCGTCGACCACGAGGGTCTGGCCGGTGATGTAGCGGGCCTGGTCCGAGAGCAGGAACCTGACCGCCTGGCCCACGTCCCAACCCGTGCCCTCGATCTTCAGGACGGAAGCCAGGCGGCGCGCCTCACGGGCCTTCTGGCTCATGCCGCCGGTGTAGACCATGGGCGTGTAAACCGGTCCGGGCGCCACGCAATTGACGCGGATGCCTTGGCCACCGTGATCGACGGCCATGGCTTTGGTGAGCGCGATGACGGCGCCCTTGGAAACGCTATAGGCGGTCAGGCCGCGAGGCCTCAGCGCCGAGATCGAGGAGACGTTGACGACGGCGCCGCCACCGCTCTCGACCATCGCCGGGATGGCGTGCTTGGCCGCCAGGAACATGGTCTCGACGTTCAATTGCATGACCTGGCGCCAGGTCTCGGGGTCTTCCTCGACGACGCTGCCGCGGCTGGCGATGCCGATGTTGTTGTCGAGAAAATCGAGCCGGCCGAAGCGTTCAAGCGTCGCCGTCACCATGTCGCGGCAGTCGTCCTCGTCGCTCACGTCGGCGGCGAAGGCGATGGCCTCGCCGCCCTGCTCGGCGATCATCTCGACGGTGCGCTCGGCCGCCTCGGCCAAGCGGTCGACCACGCAGACCTGGCAGCCGGCCCGGGCCAGCAGTATGGCCGCGGCGCGGCCGTTGCCGATACCGTCGCCGGCGGCGCCGCCGCCGGAAACGATGGCGACGCGGCCTTTGAGGCCGTCTCCATCTGGAACTTGCATGTCGCTCATGACGTCTCCTTACGGTAATCCGGCGCCGGGGACGGTGACGCGGACGGCGTCGATCTGCCCGTACTGGGTGGCGGCCGCGGCAGGGCCCGAATCGACGTTGGTGCAGACATAAAGCGTCCGGCGGTCGTCGCCGCCCAGCATGCAGGCATAGGAGCCGCGCTCGCCGGTCGAGATGGTCCGGGCTATGCGGCCGCCGTCGAAAACCCTGACCAGGCGCTTGCCGCGGGGGTCGGCGATCCACACCGCACCTTCGGCATCGAGGCAGATGCCGTCGGGAAAGACGTCGTCGAACTGGGCGAAGGTGCGGCGCCCGGTTAGGCCCCCGTCGGCCTCGATATGGAAGGCGGTGAGCCGGTTGGCGAAGGTCTCGGCGACGATCAGCGTGGTGCCGTCGGGGGTGATCGCCGTGCCGTTGGGAAACAAAAGCCCGTCGGCCACGGCGCGGCTGGAGCCGTCGGGGTCGACCCGGACCAGGCAAGTGGTGCGTTCGGCCTCGCCCTGGTGGCGGTCGAAGCCGAAGTTTCCGACATAGGCGCGGCCGGCCCCATCCACCACCATGTCGTTGCAGGGACCGCTGGCCAGATGGCCGAGATCGGCCACCGTCTCGAGGCCGCCGGTGTCCAGGCGCAACAGCCGGCGATCGAGCATCGAGACCACCAGCAGTTTGCCCTCGGGCATCCAGCCCAGGCCCGAGGGCCGGCCCGGCACTTCCACGATGGTCTCGATCCGGCCCTCGCCATCCAGGGTCAACACCCGGTGGGAGTAGAAGTCGGAAAACCAGAGTTTTCCCTCGTGCCAGCGTGGTCCCTCGGCGAAAGTCAGGCCATCGACCAGGGTTTGAATGCCGTCATCGCTCATGCCGCCCTCCGCACGCCTGCGCTACGCCCGAGTATCCCCTTGGGCCAAAGGATGATAGGTAAGACGGCCCCCAACAACCAGCCCGACGGACTATGACCGAAGAACAGTACCTCGCAGCCACCTATTTCCTCGATTGGGACAACCCGGCGATTCAGGACTTTGCCAACCAGGCCACGAACGGTGCCGCAAAAGGCCCAAACCACGACATCGACCGTGCCTGCCGGCTCTTTTACGCCGTGCGCGACGGCATCCGCTACGACCCCTACAACGTCGAGATCTCGCGCCAAGGGCTGCGGGCCAGCTATTGCCTGCAGAACGGCTACGGCTTTTGCATCACCAAGGCGGCGGTGCTGGTGGCTTCGGCCCGATCACTGGGCATCCCCGCCCGTCCCGGTTACGCCGACGTGCGCAACCACCTGACCAGTCCGCGGCTGAAGAAGCTGATGAACGGCTCCGACGTTTTCGTCCACCACGGTTACGCCGAATTGAAACTGGAAGGACGCTGGATCAAGACCACGCCGACCTTCGACAAGCGGCTTTGCGACAAGGTGGGCATCGGCGTACTGGACTGGGACGGCCGCCAGGACGCCATGTTCCATCCCTTCGATCTCTCGGGCCAGCGCCACATGGAATACATCCGCGACCACGGCCCCCGCCCCGACCTGCCCTTCGAGGAGGTCATGAATTCCTGGATGGCCGAGTACGGCCACGTCTTCGAGCCCGAACGCATGCAGGGCAAGGGCGACTTCGCCGAGGAAGCCGAGGCCGTGACCCGGTGAGAAAACCGGGCTAATCCTTCAGCGCGGCGGCGACGGTTTGCCACAAAAGGTCGCGACGGAGCGGCGTCGTCAGGCTGGCGAAGAAGCCCGTTTCCTCGGCCGCGGCTCGGAGCGCTGGTTGCTCGTGGGGCGCCATGAAGATGGTCTTGCAGCCCTCGAGGCGGGTATCGGCAAGCAGCTTGCGACCCAGCGCCAGGCCATCCATATCCGGCAGTTGGTGATCGATCAGGGCGGCCGCGAAGTGCCCCTCGGCGGCACCTTGCAGCAGCGCCAGGGCCTGGCTGCCGCTAGCCGCCGTGGTTACCCGGACACCGGCGTGGGCCAGATAGAGCGCCGCGCCCTCACTGGTCGGCGTGGCCCGGGCCGCGAGAAGGACGCAGGCCGGGGCCAGGTCCGGTGCCGCCCGCCGCTGTTGGGCGGCGGTTTCCAGCACCAGGCCGAAGAAGAAGGTTGCACCCTGGCCGGAGCGGCTTTCGACGTCGATGCGGCCGCCCATCATTTCGACCAGGTGGCGACAGATGCCGAACCTCAGGCCGCTGCCGCCATAGCGCCGCGCCGGCCCGCCGTCGGCCCGCCGCAAGGGCTGAAAAAGCCTCTCCCGCTCAGCCGCCGTCAAGCCGATGCCGGTGTCGGCGACGCGGAACTCGAAGCGCGCTTCGGCCTCCGTGAACCGTCCCGATACGCCGATTCCGACGGCGCCGTGATCGGTGAACTTGATGGCGTTGCCGGTCAGGTTGAGCACAATCCGGTGCAGCCGCGCGGCATCGCCGAGTACCCGGTCGGGTAACGCCGGATCGATGAAGGTGGTCAGCTCGAGCCCCTTTTCGGCGGCCTGGGGGGCCAGCAACCCGGCCACCTCCTCGACCAGCTCGGGCAACGAGAACTCCAGCCGTTCGAGTTCCATGCGGCCGGCCTCGATCTTCGAGAAATCGAGGATGTCGTCGATTATGCCGAGCACTGCCGAGGCGTTCTGGCGCACGATCCTGGTCAGGCTGCGCTGCTCATTGTCGAGCCTGGTCTGGTCCAGGAGCTCGGTCGTCGATATGACGCCGTTCATGGGCCTACGCATCTCGTCGCTCATGGCGGCCAGCAACGACGACTTGGCCCGTTTGGCCGCCGCCACCACCTGGCGCGCGTCGGCCAGCTCGGCCGCCAGCGCGAAGTTTTGCCGGCGGCCGCGTTCGCGCCGCCAACGCATCGCCATGCCGGCGAAGCTTACGGCGATGAACATGGCGGCAAGGGCGACGCGTTCGTCGGGATCCAGGTTGAAAAAACCAAGGACCCGGATCAGCGCCACGATCATCAAGGTGTTCATCACCAGCATCGCATTGACGAAGCGGGTGGGCAGCAGGATGTGGCCCAGCGCGATAACGCCAAGGTCGCGCGCCAACGGTGCCAGTTTGTCGGGATCGGCCATGGCCTGGAAGAACAGGGTTTGGATGACGATGAGAAGGCCCAGCAGCAACATGCCGTGGTCCATCGCGCGATAGCCGGCCCGGCGCCAGACGGCAATCAACATGAAGGCGGCAAGCGCGATGTTTGCCATTCGCGAGGCCGTCACCCAGGGCGTCACCGTCGTGTTCTGGAAGGAAAGGTCCAGATCGGCGAGCGCCGCGAGAGCCAATGCGATCAGGCACATGATGACCACCAGGTGGCGCTGGTGGGGTTCGTCGGCGACGCGATATTGCTGCTCGACGCCGCCATCGCGAAACTCCGCCGCCAGGCTTTGCAGGCGCCAGGAGCCGGCATGGGGCGCGGCTTCGGCGCTCAGTCGTAGGCTTTGATGATCCACGGATACTCGACGCCGCTGATCTTGCCGACGCCCTGGCGCATGGTCTCATACCGCCCCTCAGACATCGCTTTCGATGCCGCCCTTGACGAGGCCGTCGACGATGCGGGCCGGCAGTGTGGGATCGGTGTAGGGCCAGATCTTCATGCGCTGGGCCAGCGAATAGTCGGGATTGAACTTTAATAGCTCGGCCCATTCCGCCTGGGCTTCATCTGGCCGTCCCTGGTGGCCGTGGATGGCGGCCAGGAAGAGATGCGCCGTGTCGGTGTTGGGGTTGCGCATGATGCGGCGGCGGAAGACGTCGGCGGCGCGCTCGAGATCGCCGGCCATGAAGCAGGCCTGGCCCAGGAACTGCAGCACCAGGTCGGGGTAAAAGGGATCGAGCAGCATGGATTTCTCCGCCGCCTCGATGGCGCGCTGGGAATTGCCGGCATAGTGCTCGGAATTGGCCAGCAGCTTGTAGCCGTCCGAGTTGTTGGGATCGAGCTCCAGCATGCTGTGGGCCGCCGCAGCCGTCTCCTCGGGCCGGCGTTGCCACATGCGCACCACGCCCAGCGCCAGATGCGAGAGAGGTTCCTCGGCATCCGCAGCCAGGGCGCGGGCCGCTGAGGCGTCGGCCTGGGCCAGCGTGGCCACGGGATCGGAGGTCCACTGGTTGGTGAATTGGGCGACGCCGATGATGGCCTTTGCGGCCAGCGCCTTGGCGTAGTCGGGATCGATGGTCAGGGCCTGGTCGATGTAGCCCAGCGCGTCACGGTTGGCTTCCTTGGTGCCCTGGTACATCAGCTCGCGGCAACGCAACAGGAAGTCGTAGGCCTCGGGATCGTCGGTGCCACGCTTCAGGACGCGGCTTTCTTCCTGGGGCGAGAGCTCGATCTTGAGGGCGCCGACGATCTCGGCCGTGACCTCGTCCTGGACGGCAAAGATGTCGTCGAGCTGGCGGTCGTAGCGCTCGGCCCAGAGGTGGCCGCCGGTGCCGCCATCGATGAGCTGGGCGTTGATGCGCACGCGGTTGCCGGCCTTGCGTACGCTGCCCTCGAGGGCATGGCTGACGCCGAGCTCGGCGCACACCTCGGGGACGTTGACGGTGCGGCCCTTGTAGGTGAAGACCGAGTTGCGGGCGATCACGAAAAGTCCCGAAACCTTCGAGAGATCGGTGATGATGTCTTCGGTGATGCCGTCGGAGAAATATTCCTGCTCGGGGTCGTTCGACATGTTGTCGAAGGGCAGCACGGCGATCGAGGTGCGATCGGTGGCCGCCGGCGACGGCGCTACAGGCGGGGCGGTAGCGGCGGGCGGAGCCGCCTGTGCCGCAGCCGTTTCGCCCTCGGCTTCGATATCGAGTAGCAGCCGGTAGGTGCGCACCGGCTCGGCGATGTTCTTGACCTGCTGTTCGCCCATGGACTGGCAGTTGAAATCGGGCTTGGAGCGGATCTGCTCGTAGACGCTGCCCGAGATGCAGATACCGCCGGGCTCGGCCAGGGCTTCGAGCCGGGCCGCGATGTTGACGCCGTCGCCGTAGATGTCCTCGTCGTCGGCCATGATGTCGCCGAGGTTGATGCCGATGCGGAAATCCATGCGCCGCTCGGCCGCCACGCCCTGGTTGCGCACCGCCATATCGCTCTGCATCGAGACGGCGCAACTGGCGGCCTCGAGGACGGAGGAGAACTCGGCCAGGAAGCCGTCGCCGGTGTGCTTGACGATGGTGCCGCCGTGGCCCGCCACCAGGGGATCGATGACCTCGCGGCGGTGCGACCACCAGGCCTCCATGGTGGCGTCCTCGTCGCTGCTCATGAGGCGCGTATAGCCGGCCACGTCGGCCATCATCAGGGCCGCCAGCCGCCGCGCGATGGGTTTCTTGTCGCTCATGCCCCGGGTTTCCTTGCCGCTCGACAGACTAGCCCCCCGGCGCCCCAGGGTGAAGCGGCTTCAAACGCGGATCTGCGACCAGGCGCCGCGCCGCCACAAGAGCGCGAAGACCACGGTCTGCAAGATACGGTAGCCGGCCAGCGAGAGCCAGGTAGCGGTCAGGCCAAGCCCCATTACCGGTCCCACCAGCCAGGCCAGCGGCAGGCCGATGGCCCACTGGCTGACCACCGCGACGACCATCACCTGACGCGCCGCCCCGGCGCCCAACAGCGCGTGCATGAGCACCAGGCCGACGCCGTCGATGGCGATCAGCAGGCCGACCAGGCGCAACGAGGTCTCGCCCAGCGCAATCACCGCCGCCTCGTGGGCGAAGCCCGAGAGCAAAACCCCCGGTGCCAGTATTGCCGGCAGGCCCAAAAGCGCCATCAGAAAGCAGGCCAGGCCGGCCACCTGCCAGCCCCAGCGCGCGGCGTCGGCAACCTGCTTGCGGCCGAGCGCCTCGCCGACCAGCGTCAGCGCCGCGATGCCCAGTGCCATGCCGGGCAGGATGGCCACCAGCATGAGATTGAGAATGACGTTGGAAATCGCCAACTCATCGGTACCGATGTGGCCGACGATGACGAAGAAGGCGGTCAGGCCGGCGGCAAAGAGGAATTGCTGCAACGCCGACGGCACCGCCAGGCGCAGCATGGTCAGCATGGTCTGGCGCCCTGGCAGCCGGCTGAGGAAGCCCTGCCCCCGGGCCAGCCTGAGCGCCAGCACGAAATGCATGGCGCTGCCCAGCCCGAGCGCCAGCGTCGTGCCCATGCCGGCCCCGGCGGTGCCCAGCGCCGGCAGTCCCAGCTTGCCGAAGATCAGCACGTAGCTGATGGCCACGTTGGCGATCTGGATGGTGAGCAGGGTGTAGAGGTAGATGCGGGTGCGGCTCACCCCGGCCCAGTAGCCCCGGAAACAGAAATTGAAACCCACCGCGACCAGGCCGATGAGGCGCCATTCGAAATAGGGCAGGCCCTCGCGGATCACCGCCGGGTCGCTGTTGACCAGCGGCAGCAGCAGCGGCGCCAGCGCCACCAGGACCAGGCTCAGGGGCAACCCGACGACCAGCGCCAGGGCCAGGCCGCCGGTCAGCGGCACCGCCGTTTCCTCCGCGCGCCCCTCGCCCACGCGCCGCGCTGCCATGGCCTGGACGCCGGTGGAAAACCCCATCACCACGGCGGTGGCCATGAAGGTGGTGAAGCTGGCGATGCCGACGGCCGCCAACTGCGCCGTTCCCAGCACCCCGACCATGGCCGTGTCGACCAGGTTGAGGACGTTCTGCGACACCATGCCGCCGATGATGGGCAGCGCCAGGTCGCTGATCCTGCGCAGACGGTGTCGGCTCATGGCGGGGTCGCCGGCTGGGTTAGCGGAACATCAGTGAGGGCAGGTACGTCGAGAGCCAGGGTATGTGAACCAGGATGGCCAGGCGCACCACGTCGGCCAGACAAAAGGGCAGCACGCCGCGGATCAGCGTCGCCGTCGAAACATCCGGCAGCACGGCGCGCAAGACGAAGATGTTGATGCCCACCGGCGGCGTGATCAGGCTCAGTTCGGTGACGCAGACGACGATGATGCCGAACCAGATCATGTCGAAACCCAGGTCGGCCACCAGGGGGAAGAAAATGGGCACCGTCAGCAGCACCATTGAGATGCTCTCGAAGACGCAACCGAGCACGATGTAGATCACCAGAATGGTCCAGATCACCACCCAGGGCGACAGCGAAAAGCCGGTGACCAGGTCCTTGAGGACCGCCGGCAGGCCGGCCGCGTTGACGAAGTTGGCGAACACCAGGGCGCCGATCAGCACCATGAACAGCATGGCCGTGGTGTAGGCGCTGTCGGCCAAGACCTCGAAGAACGAGCGCCAATCCAGGGTGCGGCGCAAAAGTGCCAGGGCCAGCGCCCCGACGGCGCCGATGCCGGCCGCCTCGGTGGGGGTGAAGATGCCGCCGTAGATGCCGCCCATGACCAGGGCAAACAGCACCAGCACGCCCCAGACGTCGCGCAGCGCCCGCAACCGTTCCGGCCAAGCGGTGCGTTCCGCCGCCGGACCGGCCTCGGGGCGAAAGCGGGTCACGGCGCGCACCGCCAGGGCGTAGCAGGCGATGGCCACCAGGCCCGGCAGAATGCCGGCGGCGAACAAGCGTCCGATGCTCTCCTCGGTGAGCAGGCCGTAGATCACCAGCAGGATGCTGGGCGGAATCAGGATGCCCAGCGTGCCGCCGGCGGCGATCGAGCCGGCGGCCAGCGAATCGGCGTAGCCGTAACGCCGCATCGAGGGCATGGCGACCTTGGCCATGGTTGCCGCCGTCGCCACTGATGATCCGCAGATGGCCCCGAAACCGCCGCAGGCCACCACGGTGGCCATGGCAAGGCCGCCGCGGTAGTGACCGAGGAAGGCGTTGGAGGCAGCGAAGAGGTCGTCGGAGAGGCGCGCCCGGGCCACCAGGCCGCCCATCAGGATAAACAGCGGCACCACCGAAAGGCCGTAGTCCAGCGCGGCGTCGCTGGCGATGTAGGCGACCTGGGCCAGCGAGGCCGACCAAGTCACCATCAGGCCAAAGCCGGCGAAGCCCACCAGCCCCATGGCGAAGGCGATGGGCACCCTGAGCAGCGCCAGCCCGAGCACCGCGGCGAGGCCGATAAGCGAGGCCGTCATGGCGTCCCTAGGAAGACCGCCGCAGGGCGCCGGCCAGCGTCAGCGCCAGCGCCGCCAGCGAGAGCGCGCAGGTGAACCAGGCCAACAGGCTCATCAGTTGAACCACGGGATGGATGGGGATACGCAGGTATTCGGTGACGTCGCCGTAACCCTTCATCGTCATCGCCAAGCTCCATAGCTCGGCCGCCAGGCCGGCCAGCACGAGCGCCGAGAGAGCCTGGACCAGGGCCCCGCCCCAGAGCGCCAGCCAGGCCGGCGTGACGTGGTCCAAGAGATCGATGGTGATGTGCGAGCCCCGCCAGGTGATGACCGGGAGGGCAGCGAATATCATCACCCCCATGGTCAGTTCGGTCAGCTCGTAGGCGCCCGGGATGGGCGCATTGAAGGCATAACGCGCCCAGACGTCGATAAAGGTGATCAGCGCCAGCGCCAGCATGGCCAGCGCCGCCAGGCCGCCCAGCGTGTGGTGCAGCCGGCGCTGAACGGTTTCGCCGGGGCCCTCGGCGCCGAGCGTCCCGGGGCCAGGGGCCCCGGGACGATCCTGCTGCAGGCTTTCGCTCACTCGCTTTTGAGGGCCTTGAGCTGGGCCGCGAAGTAGGCCAGCGCGGCCTGGCCGTCGACGCCCTTCTTGTTGGCCGCCGCTACCCAGGCTTCGTTGAAGCCGCCGAGCTTGCTCTTGAGCGCCGCCCGCATCTCGGCGCTGGCGGTCTGCACCTTGACGCCGTTCTGCTTGGCCAATTCGATGACCGGCGGATCGGCCTCGTCCCAGACCTTGCCGGACATGCGCACGAAGGCCTCGCCCGAGGCCCGCATGACCGCGTCCCGATCCTGCTTGGCCAGCTTGTCGAAAGCGCCCTGGTTCATGATCAGGTAGAAGCCCGAGTAATAAAGCCCCTCGGGCACCAGCGTCATGTGCTTGGTCACTTCCATCAGGCGGAAGGTCTTGGCGGTCTCGGGCGGCATCAGCACGCCGTCGACCACGCCCTGTTGCAGCATGGTGTAGACCTTGGGTGCCGGGGCGCCCACGGGCACGATGCCGAGGCGCTGGGCCACTACCTTGGCGACGCCACCGGGCACCCGGAACTTGCGGCCTTGGAGGTCGGCAAGCGTTTGTAGCGGGAACTTGGTCTGAAAGACGCCGCCCGTGGTGACCATTAAGCCCAGCAGCTTGACGCCGCGGTGCTCGCCGGCTTTGACGAAATACTTCTGGTGGGTGCGCCAGTGCGCCATGGCGATGTGGGTGGCGCTGGCGCCCCAGAACGGCAGCTCAGGTAGCTCGGCCAGCTTGAAACGCCCGGGCGTGTAGTCGTGCAGGCTCCAGCCGGCGTCGGCAACGCCGCTGGCGACGCGGTCGAAGACCCGGGGCGGCGGCATCTTCGGTGGGTGGCTGATCTCGACCTCGATCCGCCCCTGGCTGGCTTCTTCCACCATCTTCTTCCAGCCCGGCATGATCATCGAGTTGATGTGGTGCTTGGGCGAGGCCCAGGTATGCAAGCGGATCTTCGATTTGGCCGCGGCCGGCAGGGCCCCGCCGACGGCCAGGGCCAGCGCCGCAGTGGCCAAAATGACGGTTCTATGCTTCATGATTGCCTCCCCTTTAGGATCTTTTTGTTCGTCCGGGCCCGATGCTACCCGATTTGGCGCTCGCGATCGCGCCCCTCCGGCAGCGCCAATGAGGGCTGTATGATGCTGCCATGTTGCGTCTCGCGGTCTGCCTGTTGTTGGCGCTCGGCGCCGCCTGTGCCGCGCCGCCGCCGCCCGGCGAGCTCTCGGCCCTGCTGCGGCCCCACGACGTAGTCCACCGGCCGGCCGGCGAGGGCCCCTTTCCCGCCGTCGTCGTGCTGCATGGCTGCGGCGGGCGCAAGGATTGGCACGGCGGCCGTTGGGGACGCTGGCTGGCGGCCCGGGGCTATCTGGCGCTGGAGGTCGACAGCCTGACGCCGCGCGGGCTCGAATCCCGGACTGTCTGCCAGGGCCTTGCGCTGTGGGGCTCGAGCCGCGCCGCCGACGTTTGGGTCAGCCTGGCCGATTTGCGTCGTCATCCCGACGTCGATCCCCAGCGCCTGGCGCTGCTCGGCTTCTCGCACGGCGGCTGGGCCGCGCTCGACAGCTTGACGCTGGCCCAGCCCGGCCAATTGGACGGCCTCGGCGCCGTCGCGGTGCTCTATCCCTACTGCGGCGCCGCGGCCAGCCACCGTGCCGGCTGGTCGGTGCCGCTGCCGGTTCTGATGCTGCTGGCCGGCGCCGACCGCGAGGTCTCGAGGCCGGCCTGCGAGGAGGTGGCCCGGAGCCAGATCAAGCGCGGCCAACCGCTCGAGCTCCACGTCTATGCCGGTGCCGGCCATGCCTTCGACGCCGAGGCCGAGGCCCGGCTCACCGAAGATGCGCAAAATCGCGTGCAGCGCTTCCTCAGCCGCACTATTAAGGGTCGGCAACAGAACGAAAAGCGAGGCAGGCGATGAAAGCAGTGCTGTGCGAAGGCTTCACGGGGCCCGGCGGTTTGGCGATCAGCGACATCGACGAGCCCGAACCAGCCCCCGATCAGGTGCTGGTCGAGGTCCACGCGGCAACCGTCAATTTCATGGACCACCTGATCGTCAGCGGCCTCTACCAGATGAAGCCCGAGCTGCCCTTCGTCGCCGGCACCGATGCCGCCGGCGTGGTGCTGGCGGTAGGCAGCCAGGTCGCAGGCCTGGCGCCCGGCGACCGCGTGGCCTGTTTCAACTGGACCGGCGCCTTCGCCGAACGCATGGTGGCCGACGCGCACCGCAGCTTCCGCCTGCCCGACGGCGTCGACTTCGGGCCCGGCTCGGGTATTTTGCATGCCTACACCACCGGGCTTTACGCGCTGCGCGAGCGCGGCCAGCTGCAGGCCGGCGAAGTGCTGCTGGTCAACGGCGCCGCCGGCGGCGTCGGTCTGGCCGCCGTCGACATCGGCCGCCATATGGGGGCCCGGGTGATCGCCGCCGTGGGCTCCGACGAAAAGGCCCCTATCGTGCGCCAGTATGGTGCCGAGGCGGTGATCAACTACCAGCGCGAGAGCCTGAAGGAACGCGTGCGCGAGTTGACCCAGGGCGCCGGGGCCGACGTCATCTACGATCCCGTGGGCGGCGACGTCTTCGATCAATCGGTGCGCAGTGTGGCCTTTGGCGGCCGCATTCTGGTGGTCGGCTTCACCAGCGGCCGCATTCCCGAATTGCGCATGAACCAGCCGCTGCTCAAAAGCTGCTCCATCGTCGGTGTGCTCACGGGCAACTGGGGCGACCGCTTCCCGGACGAACACGACGCGCTCTGCCGCGATGTCCTAGACTGGGTGGCGGCCGGCCACTTGACCCCGCTGGTCTCGGAAACCTTGCCGCTGGAGGGCGTGGTCGAGGCCCTCGAACGCATCGCCGCCCGCCAGGTCCAGGGGCGCATCGTGCTGGAAGTGCGGTCGCCTTAGTTGATGGCCCGGTCCGTGCCCTGCCAATAAGGCTTGCGCAATTCCGTCTTGAGGATCTTGCCGGCGCCCGAGAGCGGTAGCGGATCGTCCACGAAAGCGACGCTCTGCGGGCACTTGTAGCCGGCGATCAGTTGCTTGCAGTGTGCCGTCAACGCCTCGTCCGCCAGCGTTTCGCCTTCCTTGCAGCGCACCACGGCGTGGACCTGCTCGCCCCACTTTTCGTGCGGGATGCCGATGACGGCGCACTCGGCCACCGCCGGGTGCTGGTAGATCGCGTCCTCGACCTCGGCCGAATAGACGTTCTCGCCGCCCGAGATGATCATGTCCTTGACGCGGTCGACGAGAAAGACGAAGCCGTCCTCGTCCATGTAGCCGCCGTCGCCGGTGTGCAGCCAGCCGCCGCGCAAGGTTTGGGCGGTAAGCTCGGGCTGCTTCCAATAGCCCTGCATGACGTTGTCGCCCCGGCCGCAGATCTCGCCCACGGTGCCGCGCGGCACCTCGTTGTCGTCGGCGTCGAGGATTCTCATCTCGACACCGGGAACGGCGCGGCCGGCCGAGCGGATCTTGCCCGCCATGGGCCCGCTGGTGACGTGGTATTCGTGCTCCATCACGGTCAGTACGGGGGAGGATTCGGTCTGGCCATAAGCCTGCATGAAGCGGGTCTGGGGGATGGTCTCCAGCGCCTTGGCGATCACCGCCTCGGGCATCGGAGAGGCGCCGTAGAGGATGTGGCGAAGCGAGGAAAGATCGGCATTGGCGGCCTCGGGGTGGTTGATCACCATGTTGATCATGGTCGGGATCAGCATCGTAATGGTGACCTTTTCGCGCTCGATGGCAGCCAGCACCTCGGCCGGGTCGAAGGCGGTGATCATTGTCGAGCCGCCGGCCACGCTGGTCACGGCGAAGGTGGCGGCGCCATTGGCGAGGTGAAACATGGGGGCGGCGTGGAGATAGTTGCTGTCGGACCGGAAACCGGCGGCGGCGCTGAACTGCAAGGGATTGAGCAGCAGGTTGTTGTGGCTCAGCATGACGCCCTTGGGGCGTCCGGTGGTGCCGCCGGTGTAGAAAAGACCGGCCAGCTCGTCGCCACCCTGGTCGCGGGGCTCGATGGGGTTGGCCTCGGCCAACAGGGCCTCGTAAGACAGCAGGCCCTCGGGCGCCGCGCCGGTGCCGACGTGAATGACCGGGCCCAGGCTTTCGATCTGGTCCCGAAAGCGCGGCAGCATTTCCAGGAAATGGTCATCGACCAGCAGCACCGAGGCTTCCGAATCGTTGAGCCAGTGGACGATCTCGGGCACCGCCAGGCGCGTGTTGATGGGCACGAAGACGGCGCCGGCCCAGGGCACGGCAAAGAAATATTCGAGATACCAGTCGCTGTTGAGACCCAGCATGGCGACCCGGTCGCCGGGCTTGACGCCAAGCTCGACCAGCGCCGCGGCCAGCCGGGCCACGCGCTCGCCGAACCGGTTCCAGCTTTGCCGCCGCCCCTGATAATTGGTGGCCAGCCCCGGGCCGTTGACCTGCACCGCACGCCCCACCACCGAACTGATGCGCATATTTCTTTCCCTATGCTGGTGTCGCCGGCTTCAGACCTCGCTGATGCCGAAGGCGGTACGCATTTGCGCCAGGCTCTCCTGCTGCGGCGACCACATGCGGCCGCCGACCACGCCGCCGTCGACCACCAGATCGTGGCCGTTGATGAAGCTCGAGGCGTCGCTGGCCAGGAAGACGGCGGCCTGGGCGATGTCGTCCGGCAGGCCCGAACGCGGGATGGGCTGCAAGGCGGCCAGGCCCACCTTGACCGCCTCGACGGTGCCCTCCGCCGCCTCGTCGTCGAGTCCCATGACCTTGCCGAATATGCCGGTGGCGATGCCGCCCGGCGAGATGGTGTTGACGCGCACGCCGTCTTCGCCGAGTTCCATGGCGACGGAGCAACTCAGCTGCACCACCGCCGCCTTGGCCGCGCCGTAGGTCATGGACGACGAGAGGCCGGCGCGGCGCGCCGCCACGGAGCCGTTGCTGATGATGGAGCCTGATTTCTGCCGCCGCATCACCGGCGCCACGTGCTTCAGGCCGAGGAAGACGCTGCTCAACAGCACCTTCAGCGCCGCCTCGAAGCCGTCCAAGGGAATCTCCTCGATGCGGCCCGAGGGCGCCGGGGCGCCGGCGTTGTTAAAGAGGCAATCGAGGCGGCCGTGCCGGGCCACTACGTGGTCGATCATGCCCTTGACGTCGGCCTCGCGCGTCATGTCGCCGGCCATGAACTCGCAGCGATCGCCGAGCGCCTCGGCGATCTCGTTGCCTTCCTTCCGCCGCCGCCCGGTGATCAGTACCTGGGCGCCTTCGGCCACGAAGACCTCGGCCGTGCAGCGCCCGATGCCGCTGGTGGCACCGGTGATGATGGTGATCTTGCCGTCAAGCTTGCCCATCTCTCGCTCCCGTTTTTCCGTTGTTCCTTATTGCGCCGTCCAGCCACCGTCGACGACCAGCGTGGCGCCGGTGATCAGAGCGGCTGCCGGCGAGGCCAGAAAGACCACGGCACCGACCATATCCTCGACCTGACCGAGCCGTCCCATGGGGATGCGGGCCAGTACCGATTCCTTGACCGAATCGCCGGACGCCATCAGGGCATCGATCATCGGCGTCTGGGTCACCGTCGGCCCCACCGTGTTGACCCGGATGTTCTTGGGCGCGAGCTCCACCGCCATGGATTTGCTCAAGCCCACGATGAAGTGCTTGGTCGCGGCGTAGATCGAATTCCCCGGCGCGCCCACGATGCCGTATTGCGACGAGATATTGACGATCGAGCCGCCGCCGTGGCGGTCCATCAGGCGGGCCGCCTCCTGAGCCACCACGAAGACGGCGCGGGCGTTGAGCCCGAGCATGGTGTCGAGGGCCGTGTCGTCGAAGTCGAGAAAGGGGCCCATGATGGCGGTGCCGGCGTTGTTCACCAGCACATCCAAGCGCTCCAGGCCATTGATGGCCTGGCGCACCTTGGGCGTCTCGGTGACATCGCAAACCAGGGCCCGGGCGGTGCCGCCCTTGGCGCCGATCTCGGCTGCCAGGGCTTCGATTTCGGCCGCCGTGCGGCTCATGGCGATGACCTCGGCTCCGGCTTCGGCCAGGGCCAGGGCGCAGCCCCGGCCGATGCCCCGGCCGGCGCCGGTGACCAGGGCGATTTGGCCGTCGAGCCGCATCGAGGGCAGCACTGTGGCGGGCCCGGTCATGGCCCTCCTTAAAGCCCCAGCACCGCTTTGGCGATGATGCCGCGCTGGATCTCGTTGCTGCCACCGAAGATGGTGGCGGCCCGGGCGTAAAGGTGCGCCGCCACCACGTTGCCCACGTGCTCGGGCACCAGCGGGTTGTTGCTGCCCCACTCGCTGGCCGGGATGGGGTAGGGCAGCGTGTGGTAGCCCAGCGTCTCGATGCTGAGCTGGAACACGGCCTGGGTCAGTTCCGAGCCCTTGATCTTGAGCAGCGAGGCTTCCGGCCCCGGCGACTGGCCGGCCTGTTCGGCCGTGAGGACGCGCAGTTCGGTATATTCCAGGGCCATCAGGTCGAGCTCTAGCTGGCCGATGCGGGCGCGCTGCTCGGCCTCCAGGTCCCGGGTGTTTTCCTTGAGCTTGCCGATCAGCTTGCGCGAACGCTGCACGCCGGCGATGCCGGTGCGCTCATGGCCCAGCAGGAACTTGGCGTAGGTCCAGCCCTTGCCCTCCTCGCCGATGCGATTGTGCTTGGGCACGCGCACGTCCTCGAAAAACACCTCGTTGACGTAGTGCCAGCCGTCGAGCGTGATGATGGGGCGCACCGTAATGCCGGGCGTTTTCATGTCGACGAGCAGGAAGGAAATGCCCTGCTGCGGCTTCACCTCCGGGTCGGTGCGCACCAGCATGAACATCATGTCGGCCCAGTGACCCTGACTGGTCCAGGTCTTCTGGCCGTTGATCAGGTAATGATCGCCATCGTCCTCGGCCCGGCTGCGCAAGGATGCCAGGTCCGAGCCCGAGCCCGGTTCGGAATAGCCCTGGCACCAGAAGTCGTCGGACGAAAGAATGCGCGGCAGGTAGCGGGCTTTCTGTTCATCCGTGCCGAAGGTGTAGATCACCGGCCCCACCATGCGCAGCCCGAAGGGCACCACCGTGGGCGCCCAAGCATCGGCCGAGGCGCGCTCGAAGATATAGCGCTGCGTCGGCGTCCAGCCGGGGCCGCCGTATTCCTCGGGCCAGGCCGGGGCGATCCAGCCCTGGTCGAAAAGAATGCGCTGCCAGCGGTAGAAGTCTTCTTTCTCCAGGTGGCCGCCGCGCTTTACCTTGGCGCTCAGTTCGGGCGGCAACTCGCGCTCGAGGAAATCCCGCACCTCGCCCTGGAAGGCCAGGTCCTGGTCGCTGAATTGAAGATCCATGGCGCTTGATTCTCTTTGTGGCCGGACCGCAAGATGATGGCACACCCGGCGCTCACATGGCGAATAATCCCCGATGGACGATGCAAATCAACTGATCCTGGCCCGCCTGATAGCCGCCTGGAGCCAAAGCGATCCCGAGCGCGATGTGCTGACCTTCGTCAACGTCGAAGCGGACGGTGCTTTGACCGGCATCGAGCGCACTTATGGCGAGCTTTGGCTAGAGGGCCAGCGGCTGGCCCGGGGCCTGATCGAGGAAGGCATGGCGCCGGGCGCAAGCTTCGCCATCGTCATGCAGAACCACCCCGAATTCGTCGACGCCATGGTGGCGTCCTCGATCGCCAACACGGTGTTCGTGCCCATCGATCCGCGCACCCGTGGTGCCAAGCTCGCCTACATGCTCGACTTCGCCGAATGCCGGGGTGCGGTGGTGGCGGACTATGCGCTGGCGCAGTTTTTGGAGATTCAAGACGGGCTCTCGAGCCTGGAGTGGCTCTGGGTTCTGGATACCGGCTTAGCGGTCGAGCTGCCGGCGATGCCCCGGCCGCGGCGGCTCTCCCAGGTGCTGGCCGACGGCAAAGGCCCCGATCTGGAGATCCGGGCCTGCGATCCGGAGCAACCCATGCAGATGCTCTATACCTCCGGCACCACGGGCGATCCCAAGGCCATCCTCGCGCCCTACACCCGCTTCGGCAAGATCGCCTCGCTGGGCTCGGCCATCGGCTTGCAAGCGGGCGACCGGCCCTATACCGGCCTCTCGCTGAGCCACGCCAACGCCCAGATCATCACGCTGGGCAATGCCCTGATGGGCGGCTATCGAGCGGTGATCAGCCGCAAGTTCAGCAAATCAAGGCTCTGGGACATCACCCGGGCCTATGGCTGCACCAGCTTCAACCTGCTGGGCGGCATGACGACCGCTATTTACGCCGAGCCGCAGCGCCACGATGATGGCGACAACCCGGTGCGCTTCGTATTCTCGGCGGGCATGCCGGCCGCTATCTGGGAGGATTTCAGCCAGCGCTTCCAAGTCGAGATTTTCGAATTCTACGGCACCGCCGAGGGCAGCATTACGCTCAATCCGCCGGGTGATGGGCCCATCGGCTCGATGGGCCGGGCGCCGCCGACGCTGGTTTGCAGCATACGCGACCAGGACGACAAAGAGTGCCCGGAAGGCGAGCCCGGCGAGATTTGCTTCCGCAACGCCGACGGCCCGGCCTCGCCGGTGGCCTACCACAAGGAGCCGGAGGCCTCGGCCGCCAAGACCCGCGACGGCTGGTTCCGCTCCGGCGACATCGGCCACATGCGGGACGGCTGGGTCTATTTCGCCTACCGCCGCGGCAGCGCCATCCGGCGCAACGGCGACTTCGTCAACCCGGCCTTCGTGGAAAAGGTCCTGGCCGAGGTCGCCGCCGTCTCGGACGGTTTCGTTTACGGCCTGGCCACGGCCGGCAATGCGCCGGGCGAAAAGGAAGTGGTGGCGGCCATCGTGGCGGCGGCGGATTTCTCGGCCGATGCTGTGTTCGCGGCCTGCCGGGCCGGGCTGGAAGCCAATTCCGTGCCCGGTTTCCTGCAACTAGTCGACGAGATCCCCAAGACGGCTTCGGAAAAACCGCAGGAGCGGTTCCTGGCCGAAGCCTTCGATCCGGGCGCCGGGAACGTCTTTTCCGCCGGCGGCTGAGGATACAGCCGGGCCCGGTGGACGACGCTTGCGAATCCCGCCAGACTGACTGAAAACCAGGATCCGGGGAGAAATTCCATGTCCAGCGCCGACGCCGTCGCGCCGCTGCCCGAGAGCGACATCACCGCCGCCATTGCCGAACGGGCGGCGGCCTTGCGCTTTGCGGACCTGACGCCCGATGCCGTCAGCGTGGCCGGGCAATGCCTGCTCGACTGGTTCGCCGTCACCATTGCCGGCGCCAGCGAGCCGCTGGTCCGGATGCTGGTGGCCGAGGCCATCGAGGAAGGCGGCATCGAGCGCGCCAGCCTGATCGGTGCCGGCCGCGGCACGCTGGCCCAGGCGGCGCTGATCAACGGTGCGGCAGGCCACGCTCTGGATTACGACGACGTCCACCAGGCCATGAAGGGCCACCCCACGGTGCCACTGGTGCCGGCCATTTTGGCATTGGGCGAGAGTTTGGGCGCCAATGGGCGAGACCTGGTCACCGCCTTCGTGGCGGGCTACGAAAGCGAATGCCGCATCGGCCTGCTGGTGGCGCCGGGGCACTACGGCCGGGGCTTTCACGCCACCGCCACCATCGGCTGCTTCGGGGCGGCGGCGGCCAGCGCCAACCTGATGGGGCTCGACGCCGAGGCCACGGCCCGGGCGCTGGGCATCGTGGGCACGCAAGCGGCCGGGCTGAAGTCGCAGTTCGGCACCATGTGCAAGCCCCTGCACGCCGGCCACGCTGCGGCCACGGGCCTGCAGGCCGCCCGCCTGGCGGGGCGGGGCTTCACCAGCCGCCCTGACATCCTCGAGGTCGAACAGGGTTTCGCCGACACCCACAGCGACGATTTCGACGCCGAGGCGGCGTTGGCCGATCCGCCCGAGGGCTTTTTCCTGCGCGGCAATTTGTTCAAGTACCACGCCGCCTGCTACCTCACGCATTCGACCATCGAGGCCCTGGCCGGACTCCGGCAGGACCACGATCTCGAGCCGGACCAGTTGGCCGCGGTGACGCTGGAAGTCGATCCCGGCCACCTCAAGGTCTGCCACATCGAAGAGCCCGCCAGCGGCCTGGAAGTAAAATTCAGCCTGCGCCACACCGCCGCCATGGCGCTTTCGGGCATCGATACCTCCAACCCCGAGACCTACACCGACGAGCTTGCCGGCCGGCCCGATCTGGTGTCGCTGCGCCGCCGCGTCGAGGTGCAGCCGAGCGGCGGCCCGGGGACGTTGGCCACGGCGGTGGTGACGCTAGGGGACGGCCGCCGGCTCGAATCCTCGATCGACGTCGGCATTGCGGCCGCCGACCTCGAGGCCCAGGGCGCGCGCCTGCGGGCTAAATTCGAAAGCCTGGTCATACCCTTGCTGGGCAGCGAAGCCAGCGCCGCCCTGATGGCCGAGCTGGCGGCGCTCCCGGATCTTGCCGACGCCTCCCAGCTCACTCGCCACCTCAGCAACTGGACCGCCTGATGACCGAGCCCACAAAGCCGATCGAACCGGCCAAGGATTTCCGCGGCCAGGCCAAGCTCTGGGCCAAGGGCAACTGCTACGAGGATTTCGAGCCCGGCCGGGTCTTTCACCACCACTGGGGACGCACCATCACGGGCGGCGACAATTCGCTCTTTTCCAGTCTCACACTGAGCTACAACCCGCTTTACTTCAATGCTCCCTACGCCCAGGCCCACGACCACCCCGGCGTCGTGGTCAACCCGCTGCTGGTCTTCAACACGGTCTTCGGCATGACCGTCGAGGACCTCAGCGAAGGCGGCGGGCCCTTCCTCGGCGTCGATGGCCTGAGCTACCACAGGCCGGTCTACGTCGGCGATACGCTAAGCGCCGTCAGCACGGTCGAGGACCGGCGCACCTCGGCCAAGTTCGAGGGCTACGGCATCGTCACCTGGCACAGCGAAGGCTTCAACCAGCACCAGGTTTGCGTCGTCGACTACCGGCGCACCAACCTGGTGCGCTTCAGGGACTGACCATGGACGCAGAAAGCCTGAGCGGCGACGGCCGCGGCTACATGACCGAGGAACGCCGCCTGATCCAGGATACGGCCCGCGATTTCGCCATGAAAGAGGTGCTGCCGGTGGCCAACGAACTGGACCCGGTGCAGGGCGACATCCCCATGGAGTTGCGCGACAAGATGGCGGAGCTCGGCTTCTTCGGCATCACCATCGCCGAGGAATACGGCGGCCTGGGCCTGGGCTGCTTCGAATACTGCCTGGTCACCGAGGAACTGGCCCGGGCCTGGATGAGCGTGGCCAGCATCGTGGCGCGGGGCAACGGCATCTTCGGCCAGAAGGCCATGTCCGAGGAACAGCGCCGCAAGTGGCTGCCGCGGGCGGCCCGGGGCGAATTCCTGGCCGCCGCCTCGCTGAGCGAGCCCGCGGCCGGATCCGACCTGGCGGCGATCTCCTGCCGGGCGCGGCGCGATGGCGACGAATGGGTGATCAACGGGGCCAAGTACTGGTGCACCTTCGCCGACGGTGCCGATTATCTGCTGCTCTTTGCCCGCACCGGCGAAAGTCCCGACGCCAAGCGCCGGCATTTGGGTATCTCGGCCTTCATCATCGAGAAGCCGCGGGGCGAATTGCCGCCGGGCTGCTCCGGCAACCCGATTCCCAAGATCGGCTATTTCGGCTGGAAGACCTATGAGCTCGCTTTCGATGATTGCCGCATCCCGGCCGATTGCCTGATCGGCGAGCAGGGCAAGGCCTTCTACATCATGGCCGGCGGCCTCGAGGTGGCGCGGGCCCATACGGCGGCGCGCTCGGTGGGCCTGGCCCGGGCGGCGCTGGAGGACAGCCTGGTCTATGCCCAGCAGCGTGAGCAGTTCGGCCAACCCATCGGCGCCTTCCAGGCCGTGCGCTTCAAGCTCGCCACCATGGCCACGGAGGTCGAGGCGGCCCGGCAGTTGCTCTATTACGTCTGCAACGAGATCGACCAGGGCCGGCGTTGCGACAAGGAGGCCTCGATGGTCAAGTATTTCGCCTCCGAGATGTCCGAACGCGTCACCAGCGAGGGCCTGCAGATCCACGGCGGCGCCGGCTACACCAAGCTGCACGCGGTGGAACGCCACTGGCGCGACGCCCGCCTGACCAAGATCTTCGAGGGCACGTCCGAGATCCAGCAGCGCATCATCTCGGACAACCTGCTGGGAAAGACGGCGGGGTAGCGCCATGGCCTTGAAAACCAGCGAGCTCACCGGCGCCGACAACTACTTCGAGGATTTCGAGGTGGGCGCCGTCTTCCGTCATGCCCGGGGCAAGACGGTCGAGGCCATCGACAACGTGCAGATCACCAACCTGGTGCTCAATACCGCCCAGGCCCACTTCAACGAAGATTCATTGCGCGACAACCCGATGTTCGACCAGCGCGTCTCCTTCGGCGGCGTGACCATTGCGCTGGTGGTGGGGTTGGCCATGCAGGATACCGGCGAACAGGCGCTGGCCGAGCTGGGCCTGGACAAGATCCGCCTCAAGGCGCCGGTCTTCCACGGCGATTCGCTTTATGCCTACAGCCAGGTGCTGGCGCTCGATGATGCCGAACGCGACGACGCCGGCATCGTCAGTTTCCACCACTGGGGCGTCAACCAGGACGACGTGGTGGTCTTCGAGGGCGACCGCCGGGTGCTCTTGAAGCGGCGCAGCCACTGGGCCGGGCGATGAACGATTCGGCCGGCGGGGCGTTGGCCGGCTTGCGCGTCGTCGACCTGACGCAGATGCTGGCCGGGCCCTATTGCGCGATGCTGCTGGCCGACCAGGGCGCCGACGTGGTCAAGATCGAGCCCCCCGAGGGCGACGTGACGCGCCGCCTGGGACCCTTTTTGCCGGGCGACGAGGCCAAGGCCTACAGCGGCTATTACCAGAGCATCAACCGCAACAAGCGCGGCATCGTGCTCGATCTCAAGCAGGCCGAAGGCAAGGCCGTGCTGCGCCGCCTGGCGGCCGCGGCCGACGTGGTGATCGAGAACTATCGCGTCGGCGTCATGGAGCGCCTGGGCCTCAGTTACGAGCAGTTGGCGGCCGAAAACCCGCGCCTGGTCTATGCCGCGGTGCGCGGTTTCGGCGATCCCCGCACCGGCGAGAGCCCTTACGCCGAGTGGCCGGCCTTCGATGTCGTCGCCCAGGCCATGGGCGGCATCATGGGCATTACCGGTCCCGACGCCGAGACGCCGCTGAAGGTGGGGCCCGGCGTCGGCGACATCGTGCCGGCCATGTTCGCCACCGTCGGCCTCTTGTCGGCGGTCTATCGGGCGCAAAAGACGGGCCGGGGCCAGTTCGTCGACGTCGCCATGTACGATGCCGTACTGGCCATCTGCGAGCGCATCGTCTACCAGCAGGCCTACACCGGCAAGACGCCGCACCCCGAAGGCAACGGCCATCCCATGCTCTGCCCCTTCGGCATCTTTGCCGCCCGCGACGGCTGGGTCTCGATCGCCTGCCCGCACGACGATTTCTGGGCCGTGCTGGCCGAATGCATGGGCCGGCCCGAGCTGGCCCGGGACCAGCGCTATGCCAGCAACCCGGACCGGGTCGAGCACGCGGCCGAGGTCATCGCGCTGATCAACGACTGGAGCGGCGGGCGCAGCAAGGCCGAACTGGTCGAGATCCTGGGCGGCCGCATTCCTTTCGGCCCGGTGCAGGGCGCCGACGAGATCATGGCCGATCCCCACATGGCGGCGCGCCGGATGCTGGCGACCTTGGAGCCGGAAGGTTTGGGTGAGGCCATCACCATCGCCGGCAGCCCCATCCGCATGACCGAGACACCGGGCGGCGTGCGTAACGCCGCGCCGCGCCTAGGCCAGCACACCGACGAGGTGTTGGCGGCGGCCGGTTTCGAGCCTGCCGAAATCGCCGAACTGCGCAGCACCGGCGCCGTGGCCTGAGCCTTACAAGACCTCGAAAGCCTCGATAGTGACCCGATCGGGATCGCGCCGGCCGCTGCCCAGCGCCAACACCCGGTTGAGCCATTCGTACTTGCCCGCGGGCGCCTCGAACATGATGGCCTCGCGAAAATAGTATTCCGCCGGGTCCACCTCCTCGCCCCGGGCCAGGCGCTCGAGCACCTCGGCCGGGCCGTGGCGCAGGCCCCAGCCTTTCATGAATACGATGGGGCCATCGTCGCACTGCAGCGAGACCCTGACGTCGAGCTCCGCCACCCCGTCGGCCCGCACCAACTGCCAATCGGAGCTGCCGTCCAACAACACGCCTTTCAGCCGCTCGCCCGTGAAGGTGCCCCCCGAGACGTGAATGAAACGGCGCTCGCCGAGCGGTGCGCCGGCTGCCACTCGGGGTTCGTCGACCTGGGCTTCGAGGCGAAACAGCGGGCGGAGTTCGATCATGGTTCGGATTCCTTCTTGTGGCCTGGAGCGATGGTCCCGCCCGGGGCGGATTCGTTCAAGCGCTTTTCGCGCGCCCCTTTACGGCACCCAGCGGCGCTGGCACCCTGTGCCGGCCTCATTGCCAGGAGAAGCGAGATCATGAGCCAACGACCCCAGCGCGCCCGGCGCTGCCAGCTTTCGGTGCCCGGCAGCAGCGAGAAAATGATGACCAAGGCGGCCGGCCTGGGCATCGATCACGTTTTTCTCGACCTCGAGGACGCGGTGGCGCCGGCGGAAAAGCCCGCCGCCCGGGGCAAGGTGGTGGAGGCGCTGAACAGCCTCGACTTCGGATCCTCGGTGCGCTGCGTGCGCATCAACGACCTGGAGACGCGCTGGGCCTACAAGGACGTCATCGAGGTGGTAAGCGGCGCCGGAGCCAACCTCGACACCATCATGATCCCCAAGGTCAAGTACGCCCACGACGTGGTTTGGCTCGATATCATGTTGAATCAGCTCGAGCTCGATCTCGGGCTCGAACGCCGCATCGGCATCGAGCTCTTGATCGAGGAGGTCGAAGGCATGCAGAACATCGACGCCATCGCCCAATCCACCCCGCGCCTCGAGGCCATGGTCTTCGGCATGGGCGACTATTCGGCCTCGCAGGGCGTCAACATCGGGGTCGCCATGGGGGCTGATTCGGACAGCTATCCCGGCGATCTCTGGCACTACCAGCGCCAGCGCCTGGTGGTGGCCTGCCGCGTCGCCGGCATCGACCCCATCGACGGGCCCTTCGCCAACTTCAAGGACGCAGACGGCTACCGCCGCGAATGCCGCCGTGCCATGATTCTCGGTTGCGTCGGCAAGTGGGCCATCCATCCGGCCCAGGCCGCACCCTCGACCGAGATCTTCTCGCCCACCGCCGACGAGGTCGAGCACGCCCGCAAGATCGCCGCCGCCTACGACGAGGCCGTGGCGCGGGGCGAGGGCGCGGCCCAGGTCGACGGCGTGATGATCGACGCCGCCACCGTGCGGATCCTGCAAAACACGCTGGACAAGGCGGACCTCTACGGCCTTTAGGGCAGCCCGATGTCGGACGACAGGCTTTATCACGAGGTCCACGGCAGCACCGGCCCCTACCTGCTGCTGGTCCACGGCATGCTCTCGAGCCGCAGCCAGTGGCGCCTCAATCTGGCGGCCCTGGCGGAATTCTGCCGGCCGGTGGTGGTCGAGCTCTGGGGCCATGGCCGCTCGCCGGCACCCGAGGCGGACGAGAGCTACCATCCCGACGGCTACGTTGCCGCCGTCGAGGCGCTGCGCCGCGACCTGGGAGTCGAGCGCTGGTGGATCTGCGGCCAGTCCTTCGGCGCTGCGCTGACGCTGCGCTACGCGCTCGATCATCCCGACCGTATCGCCGGTCAGATTTTCACCAATTCAAGTTCGGCCCTGGCCGATGCCGACACCGTGGCCCAGCGCATGGCCTCGATCGAAGAGTGGATCCCGGCCATGGCCAGCGACGACTGGAGCTTGCAGCGCCTGCCCATTCATCCCGTGCACGCCAAGCGGCTGCCCCCGGCGGTGCAGCAGGAGATGCTGGCCGATTGCGAGCTCCACGATACCGCGAGTGTGGTCCGGACCTTCCGCTTCACCCAGCCCCACCTCTCGGTGCGCCAGCGCATTGTCGACAACCAGGTGCCGGTGCTGCTGGTCTGCGGCGAGCGTGAAGAGCGATTCGCTCCTTTTCGGGCCCACGCCGAAGCCTTTCTGCCGCACCTGCAGGTGGCCCCGGCCGAGGCCGGCCACGCCGTCAACATCGAGGCCGCGGAACACTTCAACCAGGCCGTGGCGGACTTCATGCGGGCCAGTAAAGAAATTTAATTCAATAACATTTCGCGCATAAATCCTTGCGATATCAAGCTTTCTGATCGTAGTGAGGATTTTTAGTGAATAAGATTTGTTTAATAGCGCGGGACTCGCCATAATCGACCGGTCGAACCAGCCGAATCGGAGTCCCTGATGTCCGACGACGTGCTCATCGAACCCCGCGGCCCGGTGATGTGGATCACCATCAACCGGCCCGAGCGGCGCAACGCGCTCAACGAATCCGTCATCGCCGGCATCGGCGAGGGCATCCGCCAGGCCCTGGCGGCGACGGCTGACGACGGCATCCGGGCCATCGTGCTGACCGGCACGGGCGACAAGGCCTTTTGCGCCGGCGGCGATTTGCAGCCCAACGCCGAGGGCACGCCCTTCGAGGTCGACCCGGCCCGGCCCAAGCACTACGTGATCGAACTTTTCAAGCAGATCGAGAGCTGCGATTTGCCCCTCATCGCCCGCGTCAACGGCCACGTGCTGGCCGGCGGGCTCGGCCTCTTGTGCGCCTGCGACATGGCGGTGGCCACCACGGCGGCGCGCTTCGGCACGCCGGAGTCGGGCGTCGGCCTCTTTCCCATGATGATCCTGGCCCACATGCAGCGCGTGCTGCCCAAACGTAAATTAATGGAGCTTTGCATCACCGGCGAGCCCTTCACAGCCGTTGAGGCGCTGGAGATGGGTCTGGTCAACTACATCGCGCCGCCCGACGAGCTCGACGCCAAGTTCGACTGGCTGCTGGGGCGCACCATCGACAAGTCGCCCACCGCCATTCGGCTGGGCAAGCAGGCCTTTCACGCCATCCAGGACATGACCATCGTGCAGGCCTTCGAATACACCCAACTCATGCTGCCCAGCATGGCCCGCACCCAGGACGCCCGCGAAGGGTTCGCCGCCTTTCAGGAGAAGCGCAAGCCGGAGTGGACGGGGAACTGAACGTGGAGACTGCCCGGCGAAAGGGCCGCCGTGCGGCCACCCGGCTGCCCCGGGCCCAACGCGTCGCCGATATCCTGGCGGCGGCCCGCACCGTGTTCTCCGAAGGCGATTACGAGGAATCCTCGATCTCCGAGATCGCCGCCCGGGCCGGCGTCGTCGAGGGCACGATTTACAAGTTCTTCGCCGGCAAGCGCGACCTGCTGCACAAGGTCATCGACGACTGGTACGAGGGCATGCTGGCCGACTACCAGAACCGCCTCGCCGGTATAGAGGGCACCCGCAATCGGCTGCGCTTCGTGATCCGGAGCCATCTCGCGTCCATCGAACGCAGCCCCGGTCTTTGCCGCCAGGTGTTCAACGAGGTACGCGGGCAGAAGGATTATTTTTCCTCCTCCGTCCATGACCATCACCGGCGCTATACCCAGTTCGCGCTCGACGTGCTGCGGGACGGCATCGCCGCCGGCGAGGTGCGGCCGGAGATCCCGATCACGCTGGTGCGCGACATGATCTACGGCGCCGCCGAGCACCTTTCGCTGGCTTACATCTGCGGCCAGGGATCGTTGGACACAGAAGGCGCCGCCGACCAGCTCACCGACATGGTACTGGCCGGCGTATTGCTGGCCGAGGCGGAAGGCAGCGACGCCAGACTCGAGCGCATCGAGGTCAAACTGGACCGCGCCCTGGCAGCCGGAAGCTGAGAAGGAAACCCATACATGATCACATCCGTCCTGGTGGCCAATCGCGGCGAGATTGCGAGCCGCATCTTCAACACCCTGAAAACCATGGGCATCCGCGGCCTGGCGCTGGTTCACGAGGCCGACCGGGGCAGCGTCTTCCATCGTGGCGCCGACGAGGTGGTGGCGCTCGACGGCGAGGTCGCCACCAGCGCCTACCTCGACATTCGCCAGATCGTCGAGATCTGCCGCCGCCAGGGTGTCGATGCCGTGCATCCGGGCTATGGCTTTTTGGCCGAAAACGCCAATTTCGCCGCCGCCTTGAACGAGGCCGGAATTACCTTCATCGGGCCCGAAGCCGAGACCATGCGCCTGATGGGCGACAAGATCGCCTCGCGCGACTTCGTCGCCGGCCTGGGTGTGCCGCTGGCGCCCTCGGCCACCCAGGAAGGCGGCATGGAGGGTTTCTTGGCTGCGGCCGGAAAGATCGGCTTCCCGCTGCTCATCAAGGCGGCGGCGGGCGGCGGCGGCCGCGGCATGAGTATCGTGCACGAGGCCGGCGAGCTCGAGGCCCGGGCGGCGGCGGCGGCCAGCGAGGCTGAGCGCTACTTCGGCGACGGCCGGGTCTACGCCGAGCGCTACGTCGAACGCCCGCGCCACATCGAGGTGCAGGTGCTGGGCGACGGCCAGGGCAAATGTCTCCACCTTTTCGAGCGCGAGTGCTCGGTGCAGCGGCGCTACCAGAAAATCATCGAGGAGACGCCGGCCGCCAACCTGGAGCCGGATTTGCGCGACGCCATGTGCCGCGACGCCGTGCGCATCGCCAGCGAGGTCAACTATCGCGGCGCCGGCACGGTCGAGTTCATGGTCACGCCCGAGAACGAATACTTTTTCCTCGAGATGAACACGCGTTTGCAGGTCGAGCATCCGGTGACCGAGATGGTCACCGGCATCGACCTGGTGCGCGAGCAGGTTCTGGTGGCGGCCGGGGAGGCACTCGGTTATGGCCAGGACGACATCGAGCGCCGGGGCCACGCCATCGAGTGCCGCATCTGCGCCGAGGACGCCGACAACGACTTCCTGCCGGCGATCGGCAGCGTGCTGCGCTACCAGGCACCCGGTGGCCCGGGGGTTCGCCTGGACAGTGGCGTCGCCGCCGGGCAGCAAGTCACCACGGCTTTCGATTCGCTGCTCGCCAAGCTGGTCGTGCATGGCGACCATCGCGGCCAGGCCATCGAACGGGCGCGGGCGGCGCTCAAGGAATTCGTGCTGCTCGGCGTCACCACCAACGCCGCCTACCTGGAACGCCTGCTGGGGCATGAGCGCTTTGCCGCCGGGCACCTCGACACCGGCTTCGTGGTCGACCAGGCCGAGGACCTGGCCTGGCGGCCCGCGCCCGGAGATCGCGACCTGGTGTTGGCGGCGGCGGCGCTCTCGGCCCGCGACGTGGGCACGGCGCTGGCCGAAGTGCCACCGGTCTACGCCGCCATTTCGGCCTGGCAGAATTGAGCCCATAGGTAAGGAAAAGAAAAATGCGCTGCGAATTCAGCATTGCCGGCGAAGCACGGACGGTCGGCGTCAGCCGCCGCCAGGAAGGCTTTGCCCTGCATCTCGGCGAGCGCACCATCAGCGCCGCCTGGGAGCCTTTGGGCAACGGTCGCTTTCGCCTCGCTCTCGATGGCCGTACGGCCGAGCTGACGCTGGCCTCTTCCGGCGACACCACCTTCGTCCACCTCGACGGTCAAACCTGGGAGATCGAGCGCCGCGATCCGGCCCAGGCGGCGGCGGCCGGAGAGGGCGGCGGCGCCGGCAGCGTCATCGCCCCCATGCCCGGCACCGTCATCTCGGTCGCCGTCGAGCCCGGTGAGAAGGTGGTGCGCGGCCAGGCCCTGATGGTCATCGAAAGCATGAAGCTGGAAACCACCATCAGCGCCGATGCCGACGCCGTGGTCGGCGAGATCCACTACCAGGTCGGCGATACCTTTCCCCTCAAGGCGGCGCTCATCAGCCTCGAGCCGGCCGCCGGCGACGATTGATCCAGATCCCAGGCAGGAATCCATGCAACGCATCGAAAGCAAGATCGACACCCGCAGCGAGCTCTTCGCCGCCAACCGGGTCTATCACGAAAACCTCATCGCCGAGTTCCGTGAGCGCCAGATCGCTGCCCGCCACAGCCGGCCCGAACGCGATATCGAACGCCTCAGGCGCCAGGACAAGCTGCTGGTGCGCGAGCGCCTGGAATTGCTGCTCGACCCCGGCACGCCCTTTTGGGAGTTCTCGACCCTGGCCGCCAACGACCTCTACGACGGCGATTCGCCGGGCGCCAGCGTGGTTACCGGCATCGGCTTGGTCTCCGGCCGCGAGGTAGTGATCCATGCCGACGATTCTTCGGTCAAGGGCGGTGCCTGGTATCCCATGTCGGTACAAAAGATCGTCCGGGCCCTCGATATCGCCGTCGAGAACCGGCTGCCGGTGATTCACCTTTGTGATTCGGCCGGCGGCTTTCTCGAGGACATGTCGGGGGTTTTCGTGCCCGGCGGCCGGGTCTTTCGCAACCAGTGCATGCTCAGCAAGCTGGAGGTGCCTCAGGTCGCCATCGTGGTCGGCCATTGCACGGCCGGCGGCGCCTACGTGCCGGCACTTTGCGAGCACACCATCATGGTGCGCGGCCTGGGCGCCATCTTTTTGGGCGGGCCGCCGCTGGTCAAGGCGGCGACCGGCGAGGAAGTGACGATCGAGGCGCTGGGCGGTGCCGACATGCACACCACCATCAGCGGCACCGCCGACTATGCCGTCGACAGCGAGGCCCAGGCCATCGCGCTGGCCCGCAACATCGTGCGCGAATTCCGTCCCCGCCAAAAGGCGGTTGCCCAGACCTGTGAACCCGAGGCGCCATATTATGATCCGGCCGAGCTCTACGGCATCCTGCCGGCCGACATCAAGGTCCAGTTCGACATGCGCGAGGTCATCGCCCGCATGGTCGACGGCAGCCGGTTCCTCGAATACGGCCCCGACTACGGCACGACTTTGGTAACAGGTTTCGCTCACATCTTCGGTTACAAGGTGGGCATCCTGGGCAACAACGGGGTGCTTTTCAGCGATTCCTCGCTGAAAGCCGCCCACTTCATGCAGATCTGCAACCAAAACCGCGTGCCCTTGCTGTTTTTGCAGAACACCACGGGCTACATGGTCGGTCGGCAGTACGAAGAACAGGGCATCACCAAGGACGGCGCCAAGATGCTGATGGCCCAGGCCTGCGGCTCGGTGCCCAAGTTCACGGTGCAGACCAACGCCGCCTTCGGGGCCGGCTACTACGGCATGTGCGGCCGCGCCTGGGACCCCCGCTTCGTGGTCTCCTGGCCCAATTCGCAAATGGGCGTGATGGGCGCCGAACAGGCGGCCAACACGCTGGCCACCGTCAAGCTGGCGCAAATGCGCCGGAACGGCATCGAGGCCAGCGACGAAGACGTGGCCGAGCTCCACGCCCGCGTCCGCGAAAAAGCCGACCGCGAGGTGAGTGCCTACTATTCCACCTCGCGGCTCTGGGACGACGGCGTGGTCGATCCCCTGGACACCCGCAACGTGCTCGGCGTGGCTATATCGGCGGCGCTGAATGCGCCGATTGATGAGCCCAGCTACGGGGTGTTCCGGGCTTAGCGCGGGTCTCGCCGTTCGGTGCCATGGCCAACAATGTCAAGGAGTCGCGGGGCAGCGCCTACTTCCGGCTGACGGTCGGCGCCGATCGCGTTATCTTCTCGATCGCGGGCGAGCGGCTGATAGTCGAGGCGGTGCAGCCTCGCGGAAAGGCATACCGATGAACACCGAGCCCCAATTCATCAGAAACAAAAACGGCGACCCGGCTTACGTCGTTCTGCCCGTGGCCGAATACGAGGCGCTGGTGAGCGCCCTCGAGGACGCCGAAGACATTGCCGCCGCCGACGCCGCCCAGGCTGCCCGAACTCGTGGCGAAGAACTCGTGCCCGGCAAGGTGGTTTCCCGCCTGCTGGCCGGCGACAACCCGGTGCGGGTCTGGCGCAACCATCGCGGCTTGCGTCAAAGGGACCTGGCCCAGGCCGCCAAGATCGGCCAGTCCTATCTTTCGCAAATCGAGTTGGGCGCCCGCGAAGGCACCCTCGAGACCATGGCCAAACTGGCCCGCGCGCTGGGGGTTGATCTCGACGATCTGGTGCCGGCACTCCAGGACGAGGACTGACACAGCCCCCTCCACCGCAGCCGTCGCAGCTTTGGGACGACGGCCTGATCGGTCCCCTCGATACCCGCAACGTCTCTTGGCATTTCGCCAGAAGTTGTGTATAATTTACACAATACTGGGAGTCTGGGCCATTCTCAGCAGTCGGGAGATCATCAAGAAACTCCGCCAGGCTGGCTGGGTTCTGGATACCGTCAACGGTAGCCATCACCACTTTCGGCATCCGGCGCGCGCCGGCAAGGTAACCGTGACGCATCCCGCCAAGGACACGCCGATCGGCACGATCCGTTCGATCGAAAAGCAATCCGGCGTCAAACTGAGGTAGAGGAGAGGAACGATGGAAACCGCTTTCTACGTCGGCATCATCGAACGCGGCGAGAGTAATTTCGGGATATTCTTTCCTGATTTTCCCGGCTGCACATCGGTCGCTGACAGTGTGCCTGAAGTTGCGGCGAGCGGTAGCGAGGCGCTCCGCCTCCATGTCGACCTCATGCTGCGCGACGGCGAGGAGATCCCAGCGGCCACCAACCCTGCCGACATCGAGACCGACCCCGACAACGACGTGGTGACCCCGTTGCTGGTACCGCTCAACCTGCCGGGCAAGGCTGTACGGCTCAACGTCAGCGTCGAGGAAAGCCTGCTTGCGGCCATCGACGCGGCGGCCGCAGCCGAGGGACTGAGCCGTTCGGCCTACCTGGCCGAAGCTGCCCGCCAGCGCCTGGCCAGGAACTGATAGCGATAGCGGATGGCGAGAAATCCGGGCTAAGCTTGGCGATCTCTCATCGTCAGCAGAGTTGGAGACCTCCCATGCCCCTGGAAAGCGATG
>MPMF02021128.1_pt1 | contig 32907 bp, 29 predicted proteins | sample 1617271 | NCBI WGS metagenome assembly MPMF02 (sample SAMN05944812, study PRJNA350692) | marine metagenome | biome: marine; feature: ODZ; material: water; isolation source: 120 m water sample prefiltered with 30 um filter, filtered on to 0.2 um... | place: Pacific Ocean | collected 2012-04-09... | reverse complement strand
TTCAATGGCAAACTACGCGATGAACTCCTCGACCGGGAGATCTTCTATACGCTGACGGAAGCCAGCATCCTGATCGAACGATGGCCGCGGGAGTACAACACCTTCCGACCGCACAGTGCGCTGGGCTATCGTCCGCCCGCACCAGAGGCCCTCACGCGAGTGCCCGTTGGTAGGCTAGATATGAGCTTCGCTCTCTCTTAACAATTGGAACGACCATAGGGGGCGGGTCACCCGTGGCAGCAAACTTTCCATCCCTCACTTCCGTCTAATCGGTCTGTCTGCGGAACGAGGCGAGTCTTCGGGTGCCGACCGCGGTCGGATCATCGGATCAGAGATAGGATGATGCGTATCCGACAGCGCAGAGGAATAGTCACATGGTCGACATAGCTCGTCCCGACATCGCGCGTGCGAAGAAGGTTCGCCGCATCGTGTATGGCACCGGATTCGCCGTCGTTGTCATCCTGATCACCGTGGGTATCTCACGTCTTCAACCGGCGGCGCCACGCGTCGAACGGGACACGGTTTTCATGGACACGGTGCAACGCGGCCAGATGCTGCGAAATGTCCGTGGCACTGGCACGCTGGTGCCGGAACAGATTCGCTGGATTTCTGCGATCACGAACAGCACGGTCGAAACGATCCTGATCAGGCCGGGGGCCATCGTTGAGCCGGACACGGTCATCGTCGAGCTGAGCAACCCGCAGCTCGAGCAGAGCGCACTCGACGCACGGTTACAGCTCGAGGCGGGACAGGCGCGCCTCGAGAGCCGCAGGGTAGAGCTGGAAAGCCAGGTGCTCACCCAGCAGGCGGGGCTTGCAAGGGTCGAATCGGAGCTCAGCCAGGCCACCCTGCAGGCCGAAGCCGACGAAGAGCTCGCGACCGATGGATTGGTGTCGCAGATTCAGCTGAGACAGTCGCAGTCCATTGCGTCCGAGTTGGGGATACGGCACGAGATCGAGCAGCGACGGCTTGCGATACAGACTGACTCGGTGAAGGCGCAGCTCGCAGCCGAGCAGGCGGAGGTAAACCGGCTGGAAACGCTTTATCAGCTCCGCCGGGCTGAGGTGAGCGACCTGCGATTGACCGCCGGCGTCTCTGGCGTGCTGCAGGAGGTGCCGCTCGAAGAGGGCCAGAGCGTCACGCCGGGCACCAATCTCGCGCGCGTGGGTGACCCGACACGCCTCAAAGCGGAGCTACGGATTGCCGAGACGCAGGCCCGGGACATCCAGCACGGCCAGTTGGCCTCAGTCGACACCCGGAACGGTGTCATCTCGGGCCATGTGATTCGAATCGACCCAGCGGTGCAGAACGGCACCGTCACGGTGGATGTCGCGCTCGACGAGGAGCTGCCCTTGGGTGCCCGTCCAGATATGACCGTAGATGGCACGATCGAGCTCGAGCGTCTGGAGGACGTCATCTACGTGCAGCGCCCGGTGTTCGGACAGGAGCAGAGCGTAGTCAGCCTCTTCAAGTTCGATCCAGAGAGTGAGGAAGCGTTCCGGACGCGGGTCAGTCTCGGCCGAAGCTCTGTCAGCTTCATCGAGGTGATCGAAGGACTGCAGCCGGGCGATCAAGTCGTGTTGTCGGACATGTCCCAGTGGGACGCATTCGACCGTGTGCGATTGGATTGACCGTTTGTATGCGAGGACCAAGCTGATGACCGATGCGACACAGCCGCTGATTCATCTCGACCACGTAACCAAGGTCTTTCTGACCGACGAGGTCGAGACCCACGCCCTCGAAGGAATTGACCTCAGTATCCAGAACGGCGAGTACATCGCCATATCCGGGCCTTCTGGCTGTGGGAAGTCGACGCTGCTGTCGATCCTCGGGCTGCTCGACTCGCCGTCCGAGGGAGAGTATCAACTGAACGGGCAACCGGTGGCGAACCTCAAGATGTCCGAGCGCGCCCGGACCCGGAACCGTGAGATCGGCTTCATCTTCCAGAGCTTCAACCTCATCGGAGACCTCACGGTCTACGAGAATGTCGAGCTGCCGCTGACCTATCGGGGCATGCGACCCGCCGAGCGGAAGGAACGCGTGAACGATGCGCTCGAGAAGGTGGAGATGGCCCACCGCGCGAAACACTTGCCGAGCCAACTCTCGGGTGGTCAGCAGCAGCGTGTCGCCGTAGCCCGGGCCGTCGGGGGGCAGCCGTCGATCTTGCTCGCCGACGAGCCGACCGGCAACCTCGATTCGAAGAACGGCGGCGCGGTGATGGAGCTGTTGGCCGGGCTCCACGCCGAGGGTTCGACCATCTGCATGGTTACGCACGACCCGCGCTATGCCGAGCACGCCGAGCGGGAGATCCATCTCTTCGACGGGAGGGTCGTCGTCGACGGGCAGCAAGGGGACACCGAGCACTAGAGGGCAACCTCACGGCGCTCGTCTCCGTCCAACATCTGCAGACACCGCGCACACGGTCGTTCGCCGGCCCGACACGTCGACCGGGTGCTACGATGGCCTCGAAGTGCTAATTTATTAGCCGGTTCTGAGGTAGTCCCGGTGACCGACATGCACGAGCTCCGATTGGACCTGCGATACGGTCTCCGGGTGTTGGCCAGACGGCCAGGCTTCACACTCGTGGCCGTACTGGCGCTCGCTCTGGGGATCGGCGCCAACACGGCAATCTTCAGTGTCGTCAACACCGTGCTGATCCGACCGCTCCCCTACAGCGACCCCGGGCGACTGATGGCCGTGCGCGAGACCTTCGTGCCGCGGTTTCCCACGTTTGCTGTGGCGCCCGGCTCGTTTCTCGAATGGCGCGCCCAGAGCACCACGTTCGAGAGCCTCGTGGCCGTCCAGGCGTCGGCATTCAACCATACCGGGGGCGAGGAACCGGAACGACTCCCCGGTGCTCGGGTATCGGAGGGGTTCTTCGACATGCTCGGTGCGCCGCCGGCGCTGGGTCGAGGCTTCACGGCCTCGGAGATGGAACCGGGACGCGACCTGGTGGTGGTGCTCAGTCACGGACTGTGGGAACGACGGTTCGGTGGCGATCCCGAGCTGGTCGGCGAGGCGATCACGCTCAGCGACCGCCGGTACACGGTCATCGGCGTCGCACCTCGCAGTCTGGCGTTTCCCAACCAGGACACCCAGCTCTGGACCCCCCTGGCACTCACCGCCGAGCAATGGGACAACTACGGCGGACACTATTTGAGGGTCACCGGTCGGCTCGACCCGGATGTGACCATCGAGCAGGCCAGCGCTGAGATGCGCACCATCGCCAGCCGGATCGAACAGGCGCACGCGAGCTCGAACACCGGCTGGTCGGTGAGTGTCGTGCCTCTCCACGAGCTGATCGTTGGCGACGCTCGGCCGGCACTGCGGGTGCTGGCCGGGGCTGTGGGCCTCGTCCTGCTCATCGCCTGCGCCAACGTTGCCAACATGCTGCTGGCCCGCGCGGCCGGCCGCGAAAAAGAAATCGCCGTGCGCGCGGCGCTCGGTGCGAGTCGGCGACGAATCGTCCGGCAGTTGCTGACCGAAAGCCTGCTGCTGGCGGCGGCCGGTGCAACCGGTGGCGTCCTGCTGGCGGCATGGGGCACCACGGCGCTGCCGTCGCTGGCGCCTGCCGGGCTCCCACGCATCGAACAGATCGGACTCGATGGATGGACCCTGCTGTTCACACTGGGCGTCGCGCTGGTGACCGGGGTGGTGTTCGGTCTGGTCCCTGCCCTGCAAGCGTCCCGCTCCGGAATGAGCGAGGCACTGAAGGATGGCGGCCGTGGGTCGTCCGCCGGGCGGCGGCGTCAGCTGATGCGCAACTCGCTGGTCGTGGCCGAGGTCGCCCTGGCGGTGATGCTGCTCATCGGCGCCGGGTTGCTGATCAGGAGCTTCTCGGTGCTCGAAGACGCCGACCCCGGGTTCAACCCGGAGAATGCGCTTGTCGCGCAAATCAACCTGCCCGGCACCACGGAGGAAGCGGAACGCCGCACGTTTTACGGCGACGTCATGCGGCGGATCGACGCGCTCCCGGGTGTGGTCGCCGTCGGGGCGACCCAGTCGTTCCCGATTACCGGTGACTACCTGCTCGGATTCCAGATCGAGGGGAGACCGAAGCCGGCGCCGGGCGAGATGCCGAGCACCAACTACTACGCGGTCACGCCGGACTTCTTCCGCGCGATGGGTATCCCGCTCCTGCGGGGCCGGTGGTTCACCGACGATGACCGTGAGGGCAGCCCGCGCGTGGCGGTGATCAACCAGGCGATGGCCGAATAGTATTTCCCCGACGACGATCCGATCGGGCAAGGCATCCACGTCACCAACGGACCGGAGACATTTCGTGAAATCGTCGGCATCGTCGGGAACACGAAGCAATACGGGCTCGCCGCCGAAGCGCCGGTGCAGACCTACGAGCCGTGGGCGCAACAAACGTTCGGCGGCGTGTCGCTGGTGGTTCGAACGAGTGGCGATCCGGCTGCCTTGGGCAACGCCGTACGAGCAGCGGTGGGTGCCATCGACCCCGACCAACCGGTCTCCAGCATGCGAACAGTCGACACCGTGCTGTCAAACTCGGTGGCGCGCGAGCGGTTCTCGGCGATTCTGCTGGGGATCTTCGCGACGGTGGCACTTGCGCTCGCCGTCATCGGCATCTACGGCGTCATGGCCTACTCGGTTGAACAGCGCACGCACGAGATGGGCATACGGATGGCGCTCGGCGCCGAGGCCACCGACGTGCGACGGTTGGTCGTGCGGCAGGGCATGCGACTGGCTCTGGTGGGAATGGCGGCGGGCGTGCTTGCCTCCTTTGCGGCAACACGGGCAATCGGCAGTCTGCTGTTTGGCGTCAGCGCCACCGACCCGATGACTTTCGCGCTGACCCCGCTCCTGCTCGCCTGCGCCGCGTTCGTGGCAACATACATCCCAGCGCGTCGAGCCACGCGGGTCGATCCGCTCCTGGCACTACGGTGTGAGTGAGTGAGAGCGCGCTCCCCGAGGGTCTCGAAGCCCGGACACGGGTGTGGCCCCCACCGGTAGCCTGATGCTCACCCGAGCAGGCAGCATCACTGCCGCAGGGCGGTGATCGGGTCGACCCGTGCCGCGCGACGCGCCGGGAGATAGCTGGCTGCCACCGTGACAGCGCCCAGCGTGACCGCGACCCCGGTGAAGGTGGCGGCGTCGAGCGAATTCACTTCGAAGAGCACGCTGGTCATCAGGCGCGACATCGTGGCCGCGCCCGCAAGCCCCAGCCCCAGCCCAACCAGCGTCAGTCGCGCGCCGCGAGCGACCACCAAACTGACCACGTCCTGGGCTCGTGCTCCGATCGCGACACGCACCCCGATCTCGTGCGTGCGTTGCGCCACGTAGTAGGACAACATCCCATACACTCCGAGGGTGGCCAATCCCAGCGCCAACGCGCCGAACAACCCGATCAGGACCATCGTGAACCGCGGTTGCGCGATGGCGTTGTCGAAATGCTGCGCCATGGTGCTCGTGTCGGCCACCGGGAGATCGGGATCGAGTGACCACACGGCGGCGCGAGCCGCCGCCGCCAGCGCTCCCGCGTCGCCATCTGTTCGCGCGAGGAGAACCATCTGCCCGATCGGAAACTGGGCGGATGGCCGGTAGAAGGCCGGCTGAGGCGCAGCGTCGAGACCGAGGAACCGCACGTCACGCGCCACACCGACGATCTCGTGGACGATCGGTGTCGACCAGGGGAGGTTCTGCGCCAACGCGATCCGTTGTTCGATCGGGTCCTGGTCGGGCGAGTACATCCGGGCGAACGCCTCGTTGACGACCACCACGCCAGGATGAGCCAGGTCGTCCGCCGTCGTGAGGGACCGCCCCCGAATCAGCGTCACCCCAGCGGTCTCGAAGTAGTCGTGACCAACCGGACGCATCCAGCCCCCTGGCGACCTGCCGGGCTCCGGGGCGGGTCGCTCTACGAATCGGAAGCCGTCGCTCCAGGTCGCCTCGAGCGGGTGGTTGTAGGCAGTGGCGACCGACTGCACACCGGGCAGCGCCCCAACGGTCTGGAGCAGCCTCGTCTTGAAACCGAGGATCTCGCTGGCCCCCGGATACCGCGACGCGGGCAGTGAGAGCTCCAGGGTCAGAACGCCGTCGGGGTCGAAGCCGGGATCGACGCGCTGCAAGTTCCAGAAGCTTCTGACCAGGAGCCCGGAGCTGACCATGAGCAGCACCGCCAACGCCGCTTGCCCGGTGACCAGCCCTCCACGTGCGCTGCCACCCCCCGACCCACCACTGTCGCTGCGCCGACCAGCGGCCAGAGTCGCACCCGCGCAGCCGCCGGTGACCTGAAGGATTGGCGCAAGACTGAACAGGGTTCCTGCGAACGCAGCGACCACGGCCGCAAAGCCCAACATCACACCATCCACGCGGATCTCGGCCAACCGCGGTATGTCAGCGGGCAACACCAGAGACAACAGGTCGACGACCCGGACCGCGAGCATCGCCCCGACCAACCCGCCGGCCATTGTCAGCAAGACATCTTCAATCAGGAGGGCCCGTGTGATGCGCCACCGGGAGGCGCCGAGCGCGACCCGGATCGCGATTTCCTTGCTTCGCGTGACACTGCGCGCCATTGCCAGACCAGCGACGTTGGCGCAAGCCACGAGGAGCACGAGACTCACCGCACCCAGCACGATCAGCAGCGCCGCACGCACTTCGCCGACCACCTCGTCGGCGAGCGGATTCAGAATGACCGCCTCGTCGCGATTTGCTGCCGGATGCGCCTCGGCAAGTCGACCCGTGATCGTGTCCATCTCTGCCTGCGCCGCGGCAAGCGAAACGCCGTCGCGAAGCCGACCGATCGCGCCGTAGACATGGCTTCTCCGATCCTCGCGCTGCTCGGCTGTGAGCGCCAGCGGCACCCACAGCTGCTGATACCGTGGCAGAAACGCGAAGTTACCTTGTGTGGCAGGCCAGGTGGGATACAGGCCAGGCGGCATCACGCCAACGACCGTGTACAGCTGGTCGTCGAGCCGCATCGACTCACCGACCACCTCGGGCCGTCCACCGAAGCGCCGTTGCCACAACCCGTGACCGAGGATAACCACCGCGTCGGCGCCGGGCTGGGCGTCGTCAACACGAAACGCGCGTCTCAGAAGCGGCGCCGCACCCAGTACCTGGAAGTAGCTCCCGCTGACCCGGCTCCCGAGCAACTGCTCGGGCTCGCCGTCGCCAGTCCAGCTGAGCCCGGCCGCGCCAAAGAGCGCCATCTCGTCGAAGACGCGGTTCTGTGCCACCCAGTCGGCGTAGTTGCCCGCGGTCGGACGGGACTTCAGTGCGGGGTTGTCTCGCTTCGACTCCCAGAGGGCGACCAGCCGATCTGGTTGCTCGTAGGGCAAGGGCTGGAAGAGCACGGCGTTGACCACGCTAAAGACCGCTGTGTTGGCGCCAACACCGAGTGCCACGGTCAGCAGTGCGATCAGCGCATAGCCACGGCTTCGCGCGAGGCTGCGAGCCGCGTTCCGGATTTCCTGGAGCAGATCTGTTGGCATGCAGGCCCTCGAGAATCTTGCCGAACCTCCTTGTTCGACGAGGGCGGGGGCCCATTGGTTCACCGACTGCGCCGCGGCTTCTTCAGACGGGGCTGCGGGCCGCGCATTATCGCGCGGCCGGGGCCGTCTTCGACCGGCCCAGCCCATGCGACGGCTGCCAAATCCCACAGCGGTCGAGCTAGCGGATATACCCCAAGCTGCGCAGCCGCTCGAGCTGCTCCTGGCTCAGACCTTCTGTGGCGGTAGCGTCGTCGGGAAGACGCGCCTGCTCGGCGATGCGCTGCCAGCGGTCGAGCTCGCGAGCCAGTCGTTCGACGACCTCGGTCTGCCCGTCGGCGACATTGTCGAGATTGAGCGGGTCGGTAGCCACGTCGTAGAGCTCGAACTCCGGCGCGCCGTCGGCACGCGTCTGGTTGTGAATCAACAACCAGTCGTCGTCGATGACGGCGTAGGACTCGGTGTCGGCGGGCGGGGGCGCGGCTCCACCGGTGGTCGGCGCCTTCTCGGAGAACGAGGGGCGTGCCACCCACTCCTCGACCGCTGCACCTGACGGCGCTACGAACGGCAGGAGGCTGCGGCCCTGCAGCCCCTCGGGATGCGGCAGCCCGCTCAAGTCGAGCAGTGTCGGCATGATGTCGATGAGCTGGACGTTCTCGTCCACGACGACTCCAGACGGGATGGCGCCCGGCCACCGCATGACGAGCGGCACCTGCGTCAACTCGTTGTAGACGGTTTGGCCATGAAACATGCTGCCGTGCTCGAGAAACTCTTCACCGTGGTCGCTCATGAAGACAATGAGCGTGTCGTCGTCCAGACCCAGGGTGCGCAGCCGCTCGACCAGCCGACCCAGCTCGACATCCATCCCGCGGATCGAGCCGTCATACCAGTCCTGGTCGTAGCTGACAAAGGCCGCGGAATCGACGTCGGCAGCGTCGAATGCCTCTCGGTTGGGCATCCCGAACTGACGTAACAGCGGGTTCTCGATGTGCTCTCGGAGCGTCTCCAGCTGTTCCTCATGCTCGGTCTTGTGCGCCGAGTCCGCCCAGATCGTCGCGTATGGCTCGCGAGGTTCAAACGGATCGTGAGGATCGAACACGTGAAGAAAGACGAAGAACGGCACGTCGCGATGCGTGCCGAGCCACTCGCTGAGCCGGTCGACATACTCGCGCGCCGTTTTGCTGGACGGCACGGCATCGGCCGACTCTGCCTCGTGGAGCTCCTCGAAACCCTGGTGCATGTTGCTGAACTGCCCGGTGAAGAGCACCGACGAGAAGGCCAACGTCGCATAGCCGGCGGCGCGATATTGCTCTGCCAGCGTCTCGGCCGCTGCCGGCAGCCGGTCGGCAAAGTCTCGCACGCCGTGTGACAGCGGATAGAGCGACGTCATGGTTGCCGGCGTCGACACCTTGGTCCAGGTAGCCTGCGCCGTGGTGCGGCGAAACGTCGCCCCCTCGGCCGCCAACCGACTCAAGACCGGCGCGGTGTCACGCTCGTAGCCGTAGACGTCGAGATGGTCGCGCCGCAAGGTGTCCACTTGAATCAGGATCACGCCGCGCGGTCGATCCTCGAGGGATCCTGCCGACGAGTCAGACGGTACCCGAGCCACCCCCTCTGGGTGCGCGTCGTCGTTGCGCACGACCGGGGAGCCCCACAAGCCGATTGCGCCGTCGTCATCTGAAGCGAGCGACAGCGAGACACGCACCGACTGGCCTGCGAACCCATCGAGGTCGAGCCGCCGTCGTTCCCACCGCTCGGGCGTGGTCAGGGTTTGCGCCAGGATGCGTGTGGCGTCCGTGCCGTCGGACTGGCTCACCTCGACCTGGAACGTCACCGGAAGGCTGTCAATCGTGCCCAGTGTCAGGTCGAGCCACGGGCGGGCGCCCAGGCCGACGTCGAAACTGAGTGTCTCAGGCGACCGAGAAACCAGCGCTTCGTGGTACACCTCATCCAGGCCTTGCCATCCCACCCCGGATGGGATGCTTGCCAGGTGCTCCTTTCGAAACACCACGCGCAGCGACTCGATCTCGAACTCCGCACCCTCGACATCGGTGGGCCGGACCAGCAGATGGCGCGCCGCGGCGGCGGTCACCGACTGCAGCGGCGTCAACGTGTAGGTCTGAAGATCGTCTCCGGCCACGATTGGCGTATTCATCACAAACGGAGATCCCAGCATCGCGCCGCGAAGCGCCGGGAACTCCACCGTCTCGGCGGCCGAGAACTCCACCATCAGGTTTGTTCCTTCTGAAGCGCGCATCCGCACCTCAACCGCATGCACCTGGTCCTGCCCACCAAGATCCCCGGTGCGCTCGACCCGCAGCAAGGGAAAGTCGCTCGTCGTCCGGCCTACCAGACGGCCATCGCGGATGGCCATGCCGCTGACACCAGGCCCCGCCTCGACCCCCCCCGTCTCGGCAAATTCGTTCCCATCCAGCAACGCACCGTCGAAGCGCCACTCGGTCCGCGGCGATGTCTCGACCGGCGGCGACCCGGTGACCAGATCCGACTGGAAGAGATCGACCAGCCGCACCGCGACCGGCTCTGGGCCGACGCCGCAGGCGACGGTGAAAACGAGCGTGACGGTAGCAATCGAGAGACTCGACGTGGTCCGCATCAGGTGCTCCTAGGAGGATTTCGGGGTGACGCACCAGAGGGTGCCTCAGTTTCGGTCGCCACCGCAAGAGGGGAAAGCAAGGGGGACTAGTCGCGCTCAACGGCCAGGTCGTGCCGCTCGACGGTGGTGTAGTCCAGATACGACCGACCGTCGACGGCGGACAACACGGCCGTCAGCACGTAGGAGCCGTCCTCGTTTTCGACGGTGACTTCCATCGTCTCGATGGCGGTCACGGTCGGGTCCGACCCGTCCCGTAGGGCACCGTGCAGGACGCGCCCCTGCATCGACGAGGGGACCTCGAGGCCCAGCACGTGGAGGAACGTCGGGGCAAAATCGACGTTTCCGCTAGGCACGTCGATCTCCACACGCGTCTTCAGATCTGGGCCGGCCGCGACGAGGGGGTTATGAATGTCGAACGGACTCGAGCTGCCGTGTCCCGCCACACCGCCCTGCGCCGAGGTGCCTGGGTAGCCGTACTCGCCAACCATGTCGCTCCAATTCGGCGAGTACAGGATCTGCGCGGACCGTTCGTGATCCCAGTGAGCCAGATCAAACGACAGCGTGCCCGGCACCCACCCTTCTTGCGCGCCTGGCCTCGCCGAGCGTGTGAACACCGCCCCCACTCTGTCGTCTCGCTGAAGCGCCGACACGATCTCGCTGACCGTAGCCTGGTCATCGTCACGGACATAGATTGCGCCGGCGCCGGCGACAATGCGTGGCGAGCCATCGTCGAGCGTGCTAGCAAACACCGCAAGCAGACCATCCAGATCCACACCTCCGGTGTGCTCGGAAAAACCATGGTCGGATGTGACCCAGATGTTTGTCGTCTCGAGCCACCCGGCTTCGGCCAGTCCATCCTGAAGACGCTGAATCTCGGCGTCGAGACGAAACAATGCCTCGCCGGTCAACGGGTGCCCGATGCCGTGCTGATGCGCCGTGGTGTCCGGGTCACTCAACCACATCACCGTCACCGCAGGGTCGACCTCCGGCAATCCGACCTCAAGGAACGCGTCGACGATCCATCGGTTTCTCGCATGGTTCGGAGTGCTCGCCTCGGGAACGTCACCAAGCTCGGTGAGCGCCCGGCTGTGAAGCGCCTCGGGCACGCTGTAGTCGTAGTGCAGAATCGCACCGGCGGCGGTGTGGTTCAGCAGATATGACGAGCCGCTCGAGCCGGAGCTCATGACGAGGAGCCGCTCCCCGGCGGTCATCAGACTCTCGCCGAGCGTGGAAGCAGTCAGGAGGGGCTCGGCGGTCTCCTCGACTCGGAGCAGGTTCGCCCGGTCGCTGGTATTGAGGAACCGTCCCGGGTCGACATCGGGAAAAAAGACCGAGTTGCCCATGAGCCCATGCGCCGCCGGATAGGCACCGGTGGAGATCGACGACGCGTTTACGCGCGTGACGGTCGGAAAGACGGCATGGTGGCTTCTCATGACCACTCCGCGCTGCCCGAGGGCATGGAGGGCGGGCATCAGCGCCGGCGTCACGAAGTCGGGGCGCAGCCCATCGAGCACGATGAGCAGATGTCGGCTGTCGCGGTCGCTCTCCGCGGCGGTCCGACCACCGGGGCTGGCGCCGCCGCACGCCGTCATCGCCACACAAAGCAACAGGAGGGATCCGACCGGCAGCGGGCTGGAGCGTTGCATGATCGTTGGACTTGCCGTCCTCGGTACCTTGCGTAGAGCGTCGGACGCCGCGCAGGGCCAGATGGCGACGATAGCTGCGGTCAGCGTTCAGCGTTTGACGAGACCGACGACTGCGCAGATGACGACAGCCGCGAACGGCACCAGCACACCGAGGACAAACATGATCGTCGCGAAGGAACTGGGCACATTCGGCATCTTTGACTCCTGGAAAGAGGAAACCTCCTTGGCAGCCCGTGGCAAACCTGTCGATTATAGGCTTGCACGAGACGATTGAGCGAGCCGCCGTCCGCACCTCGAGGCCCGAACTTCAAGACGCCCGAACCCGTCTAGGACGGCTGTGTCCATCACCTGACCTCAGAAGGCGGCCCTATGCTCTCCGATTCCCGTTACGCGTTGCGTACGCTGCGCAAGAGCTGGGGCTTTACCCTTGCGGCCGTCAGTGCCCTGGCACTCGGCATCGGGGACAGTCGTAACGACGATCTCGGCGCACATCGCCGCAACATCCTGAGGCTCGTCTTGCAGCAGGGCGCCTGGTTGATCGGCCTCGGTGTCACGCTTGGCCTCGTGGGCGCCTACTCCGTTTCCGGGCTGCTGGCCAGCCTGCTGTTCGGCGTGACGGCGACCGACCCGCTGACGTTCGCCGCGGTCCCCGTGGTGCTCATCGCGGTGGCGTTCCTGGCTTGTTACATCCCCGCCCGCCGCGCGACACGCGTCGACCCGATGGTGGCGCTACGATATGAATGATCCAAGAAGTCAGAAGTCAGAAGTCAGGAGGTAGAAGGCAGAAGAGAGCCTAAACCGACTGCTGAACCGTCACCTCACCGCAGTCCCCGGTCTCCGCTCTCCGAATCTCTGGTCTCCGATCTCCGGTGTGCCACCCTCAGAGGACACCGCGTCCGGTAACGGCGCTGCAAACGGTTCAGGGCGAGACCGGCTATCTGTTGACCCGGCTGGAGTTGTCTGCGGTTAGAGGGTTGGCACGGGGCCGGCATTCATTCCGGTAGGGCGCACGTGCGCGCCCTGGCTGTGACCGAGGAAGCAACGCCGCCACACCGGATGCGCCACCCGACCGGTTTTCCTGGCGAGGCGTTCGTCTGGCAAGGCGCGACGAGGGAGCAGCCAGGCGGGCTGTGACCGAGGAAGCAACGCCGCCAGGCGGGCGCCTCGCCAGGAAAACCTAATGTGACCCGAAGGGGAAGGCGGTTAGCCAGGCGCGGGCGTGGTCGAGATCGTCGGTGCGTAGCGCGTCGGGGTTGTAGCCACGCTCGGCGCCGAGATAGTAGCCAAGGAGCTGACACGCGATGGCTGCCAGCGGCGGCATCAGCATCTCTCCAAGCGGTCCGGGCACCGCGATTACGAAGGTGGCGTCCGGCGCGATGGCGTCGTCGCCTTCGACGACCAGCGCCAGACTGGGAGACCGCGCGGCACGAGCCGTGCGCACGGCGTCGTGCAGCCGCGCGTACGCCTTGCCCGGCGGCGCGATGACAACGGTCGCCACCTCGTCGGACAACAGCGGTATCGCGTTGTGGGTGTACTCGGCCGGCCGATACACCTTACAGAGCATGCTGCTCTCTTCCTCCACCTTCAGCGCGCCTTCGCGAGCCGAGAACCAGTTCGGTCCGCCGCCGACCAGCATCAACGCGCGCTGGTCTTTCAGCGCGTTCGCGATCTGCGAGATGTTCAGGTCTTCTTCCTGCAGGAACTGGGCCGCAATGTCCGGGAGATGCCCGATGGCGTCTCCCAGCTCATCGGCCGCGTGAGAATCGAGTGAACCGGTCGCCGTGCCCACCTCCAGCGCCAGCAGATACAGCATCATGAGCCGGGTCGTCAGCACCGACACATCCGGACCGCAGCGCTGGCCGGTCGGGAAACAGACGTTTTCGTCGCACAGCTCCTCGAGCGCGTTGCCCGCGGTATTGGTCAACGCGACGGTCAGCACGCCGAGGTCTGTTGCATGTCGAGCGGCGTCGAGCGTTTCGACGCTGGAACCGGTCGCTGACTGCAGCACGAGCGCGGTCGGCTCGTGCCCCTGGGCCCAGTGGTTGGTGAACTCGAGAGACTCGTGACTCTCGGTCGTCCATCCGGTCCACTGACGACAGAGGAATTGCCCGAACTGCGCGCCGTGAAACGCCGAGCCGCACCCGGTGAAGACGAGGTGTCGGATGCCCTGCTCAATGAGACGCTGTGCCAACGCGGCGAGCTCTGAACGCAGCTCGAGCACGTGGCGCATCAGGTCGGGCTGACTCCGCACATCCTCAATCAGAAGAAAGGGGTGCTGCTGCCGGATTTCGTCGGTTCCACGGATGCGGGCCCAGAGCGGCACCCGGGCGAGGTCGCCCTCCAGCCACGCGGGCATGGGATCGTCGGGGGTCGGCGGTGCCGCCTCTGGATGGCGGTCGAGCAGCTCGCGCGCCCAAGGCGGCAACTTGCGCATCATCCGTCAGTCGTCAGTCGTCAGTCGTCAGTCGTGAGTCATTCGCGCGCGCCGTTTCAGAATACTACGAGAGAGAGGTGCCGGCGGCTCGCGGCGGCACTCACTGCTGATTCAGCGTGACGACCTGCTCGACCCCCGACGCATCACGGAGCAGTACGGTATCGCGATCCACCGAGACCAGCTCCCACGACCCAACGCGCTGACCGACTCCCAGCACACGGCCATCGACGACCGCCAATCGTCGTCCTTCGGAGACCAGTATCGCGCTTATGACAGGAAGAGACGAGACCGGTGCTCCAGCATCGCGCCGGACCGCCACGGTGTCGCCGGAACCAGGCGGCGCCGGTGGCTCCTCTGGTGGCGTTTCGCCCGTGGGCACGGACGCCGTATCGACGGTCGGCTCCAAATCCACTGGGGTCTCAATTGGCGTGACAACCGGCGCCACCGGTTCAACAACCGGCTCTGCCGCAACGGTGGCAGTGGCAGCCTCCGATTCGGGAGGAGTGGACTGGTCGCGATTCGCCGCCAGCCACCACCCGGCCCCAGTGCGTTGTGCAGCTGGCTCATCCCTGCCATTGTCTCTCAGGACGTCGCGTCCTGGGAGCGTTACAATTCACTGGAGCGACTGGCGGCTTTCGTCGACGAGAACTCGTCACCGCGATCGGCCCGGCTCGGACCACCCCCACCTACGCCGCCATTGGTCTGCTCGGCAGCTTGACCCGATACCGTCGCGATCCGCTGGATTTGTTGATGAGCGGTTTTCGGGAGCTCGGCGACGTCGTGCACTTTCGGATGTTCACGCGCGATCTCGTTCTGCTCGCCCACCCGGATGCGGTACGCAGGGTGCTCCAAGATAACGTCGGAAACTACGACAAGCAGACACGCGGGTTCCAGGTGCTGCGGGCATACTTGCGCCAGGGGTTGCTCACCAGTGAGGGCGACCACTGGCTCCGGCAGCGCCGGATCGCGCAACCCGGGTTTCATCGCACCCGGATCGCTGGGTTCGGACAGACGATGACGCGGGCTGCAGGTGAACTGGTCGACCGCTGGCTGGACGTCCCAGCGCCAGACCTGGTCAACGTCACGACGGAGATGATGCGTCTGACGTTGCGCATCGTTGGTGAGACGCTGCTCAGCACAGATGTCAGCCGCGAGGCGGACCGCGTAGGGCAGGCGCTCAACGTCACGCTGCAGCGGGCCAACGAAGTAATCGGACAGGTCGTCCCGCGACCCGAGTGGTGGCCGACCCCGGCAAACCGCCAGCTGCGTGCCGCAATGCGGACCCTGGATGACGTCATCCTCGAGATCATCGCCGGGCGACGAGCGGGCGATTCGGACCCGGACGACCTGCTGTCGATGCTGATGCAGGCGCGGGACGAAGAGACAGGCCAGGGTATGAGCGACCCACAGCTCCGCGACGAGGTGATGACGATTTTTCTCGCCGGTCATGAAACGACCGCCATCGCGCTCGGCTGGACTTGGTATCTGCTCTCGCAGCACAAAACGGTGCGGGAGCGTCTCCACGCCGAGATAGATTCGGTGCTGGACGGCCGGACACCTTCGGTCGCCGACCTCCCGGGGCTCGGTTATGTCGAACGGGTCATCAAGGAGTCGATGCGGCTGTTCCCGCCAGCGTGGATCATCTCACGGCGTGCCATCGAAGAGGACGTCATCGGTGGGTACCGTGTTCCGGCCGGCTCGATCGTGTTGTTGAGCCCATATGTCACCCATCGCCACCCGGGGTTCTGGGAGAATCCCGAGGATTTCGACCCCGACCGCTTCGACATGAATCGTCAGGGTGAGCGCCCTGCGTTCGCATTCTTCCCGTTTGGCGGCGGTCCGCGTCAGTGCATCGGGAACAGCTTTGCCATGATGGAGCTCGTCCTCGTCGTCGCCACCATCGCGCAACGCTGCCAATTGGATCGGCTCCCGGGCGGGCCAGTCGGCACCGCCCCGTCGATTACGCTGCGTGCCGCGACGCCGATCACGATGCGCGTCGGCCCGCGAGCACCTTCGCCCGCGTGAAGAGCTCGGGCGTGTTGAGCCGCGCACAGACCTCGAAGAATGTCGGGCGTGAACCGATCCACGCCAGGTCATCGACCGTCTCGAAGACCGGCGCCTCTGTGCGCAATGTCGCGAGGTCGCGGAACCGGGCGGCCAGATCGCGATGCGCCGCAAGCTCGGCAACCAGACGGCGGGCACCCCGCACCTCGACATCCCACGTCGCCGCATCGTCGGGAATCGCCTCGAGATGGAGATAGCGGGCGAGCACGAGCGCCGTCGACTTGGCGCCCCATCCCCGCAGTCCCGGGAAGCCGTCCGCCGCATCGCCGACCAACGCCAGGTAGTCGGGAATCGACGCAGGCGGTACGCCGAATTTCGCCAGCACGCCATCGGCATCTCGTAGCGCCCCCGCGCGTCGGTCGAATTGGACGACCCGCTGGCCGATCACGCACTGCGCCAAGTCTTTGTCCGGCGTGCAGATGAAGACCTGCTCGACACGGAGGTCGTCGCTCGCCCTCGCCGCGGCCGAAGCCAGAGCGTCATCCGCTTCGAGGTCCGTCATCGGCCACACCACAACGCCCAGTGCCTCGAGCGCCTCCTCGAGCGGGTGGAACTGCGCGAACAGTGCGGGGTCGATACCCTCACCGGTCTTGTAGCCCGACCAGAGCTGGTTCCGGAACGACTCGATGACGTGGTCAGTCGCCACACCGAGGTGCGTCACATCATCTTCCAGCATCGACAGCACCGAGCGGATCACGCCACGCACCGCCCCCACCTCCCGGCCGTCGACATCGGTCGCCGACGGGACCGCATAGAAGTGCCTGTACAGCTCGTAGGTGCCGTCAATCAGAAAGACGTTCATGGGGGGCCTACTCGAGCACGGTGAGCTCCACACGACGCTGCGCCAGACCGAGTGTACGTCCGTCGTCGCTGATCCCGAGCAGCAACGGACTCGCCACGGCAGACACCGGGGTCGACCTGCGGCTCCCCCAACACCGCGCCACAAAGCAGGGTGATCAGCATCAGCGTGGCCCTGCGTAACCGGTCTTGCATAGTATCGTGAGTCGTATCGTCGGATGATAGTCGGACACTCCTCGCTCACGGGACCGCGGGAACGATTTCCAGGCAGCCGTGTAACCGACCCCTACGACGTCTGCCCGCCAGGCCGGACGGACACCTTTGCTCAGCGGGGGTATAATTCGCCACAGTTCACAACAGTCGACCCAGTGTCTTGACCATGAAAGGTGCCCGGCTCGAAGTCTCCGACTCATCGGGTCAGACCCGCGTCGTGCCGATCGAGGACGCCCGGTTCACGATCGGACGCAGCCACGGGAACGCGTTGTCGTTGAGCAGCGCGGAGATCTCGCGAGTCCACGCCGAGATCGTCAAGCAGGGAGACGGCTACCTCCTGCGCGACCTCGGCTCGCGCGCCGGTACGTTCGTCAACGACGAGACCGTTGTCGAGCACACGTTGGATCACGGCGACCGGATCCGGATCGGCCGGCATTCGGACGTCCGGTTCCTGCTGGAAGAGACCAGCCAGACCTCCACGCGGGCCACGACCTCGGCCGTCGGCGACCTGCGCCAGACCGCCACCCTACTCGAAGGCCTGCGTGCCCTGGGCACCGCAAAGGTGCTCGACCAGGTGCTGGCGATGGTGATCGATTATGCGGTCACTCTGAGCGCGGCCGAACGCGGCTTCATCATGCTGGTCGACCCTGCAGACGAGCTGAAGTTCACGCTCGGGCGTGGCCGCGGGGAAGCCACGCTGTCCGGCGACACGTTCCAGACCAGCCGCAAAATCCCGGAGCAGGTGTTTGCCACCAGCAAACCGCAGCTCGTCGCCGACCTGCACGACGACATGTTCGCCGACGCGCATGAAGGCACCATCCAACTCGGTATCCGGACCGTCTATTGCGTCCCACTGAAGCTGGTACGGTATGTCGAGCACGTGGCAGAGACCGACGTCGCGCGTCCCATCGGCGTGCTCTACCTGGACAGCCGCGAGAAGGGGTCGCTCAGCTCCAGGGCAATCCAACTCGGTCTCGAGACGCTGGCAGCCGAGGCGGCGGTCGCGATCGAGAACGCCCGGCTCTACCGCGAGAGCCAGGAGAAGGCGCGGCTCGAGCGGGAGCTGCACACAGCCTACGAGTTCCAGCAGGCGCTGCTGCCGGCGGCGCCACCAACACGCGACTTCTTCTCCGCCGCTGCCGAGATGGTGCCCTGCCTGTCCATCGGTGGCGACTTCTACGACTATCTTGATCTGGACGGCAGCTTCGGCTTCGTGCTGGGCGACGTGGCCGGCAAGGGCGCCTCGGCCGGGCTTCTGGGAGCGCGCGTCCAGGAAATCTTCGCCCACCGCGCACCGGGCTCCGACCCGGCAACGACGGTGTCCACCATCAACGCCGCGATGGTGAAGAAAGGGTTGAAAGCCAGATTCGTAACCATCTTCTACGGGATCCTGTCGCCAAATGGCCAGCTCACCTACTGCAATGCCGGTCACAACCCACCGCTTCTGGTCGGCAAGAGCGGCGTACAGCATCTCAAGACCGGGGGGCTCATCGTCGGACTGTTCGAGGAGGCCGTGTACGAGCAGGAGGTCGTCACCCTCAGCCCGGGTGACACGCTGATTACCTTCAGCGATGGGGTATCGGAGGCGACGAACACAGTCGGCACCGAGTTCGGCGACGACCGGATCCTCGCATGCCTGAATGCGCCTCCGAGTGAAATCGAGCCGCGCGAGCTGGTTGATCAGGTGATGGCCGGGGTCCGCGAGTTCACCGTGGGCGAGCCACAAAGCGACGACATCACGGTACTGGTCGTGCGGTATCGCAAGGAAGCCGCACCCTCATAGCTAGCTCTCGCGGCGGGTAACTGTGCTGGCGGTCGGACAGGGCTCCCATCCGAGGCTGCTCAGATCCTTGCCCAGTTTCTTCGCTGCGTCGAGAAGCTCGGTCGGGTCCTCGAAGCGCTCGGCCTCCTCGGAACCATCCGGATACAGCACAACCAGCTGGTAGGCGTCCGGCCGCTGGTCGCAGTGGATACCGACGAATCGGGGGGGGGCCGTGACCCGGTTGCAAAACCAGAGCATCACAGGGTTATATCGGGACGTCGCCCTGGCGTTCGACAGCCCTGCAGATCATTTCCGGTGCAATCCTGGGTCAAACAGGGCGCTGGTAGGAATGCAATTCAGTGCAGGACGAAAGCGCGAAGGAAGCCGGAGGCCGATCCGCCTTCGCCAGGGCTCCGGCGGACCCCGCCGAGGCTGGCCGCCCGGCGAGCGAGGGCGGGCGAATAAGTCGCAGGCAGGCGCGTAGAAGGGGGTAGTGAGCGACGTGATGGTCGACAGTCGTGAGCTGGTGGCGCTCCCCGACGGCGCCGACACCTCGGACCTGGAGCTGGTCGGTCAGGCGCAGGCCGGCCGGCGCGAGGCCAGCGAGACGCTGGCCCGGCGGCATCGTCAGGCCGCCTATCTGCTGGCGCTCCAGATGCTGGGAAACCGGGACGACGCGATGGACGTGACTCAGGAAGCGATGCTGCGCTTCTTCACCTCACTGGGCAGCTTCGACCGGGAACGCCGCGTGCAGCCATGGCTGTTCGCGATTGTCCGGAATCAGGTGCGCGACCTGTGGCGCCGGCGGCAGCGGCGACCGGGGGAGGGACTCGGCGAAGCGGGCGAGGCGCTGACGCGCCAGCTGGCGGACCCGACGGCGAACCCGGAGGCGGATCTGCGTCGCCGGGAGCTCAAACAGCGGGTCTGGCGCGCCCTCGCGAAGCTACCGGCCGAGAAACGCGAGATCATCGTGCTGCGGGATTTTCACGACCTGTCCTATAGCGATATCGCTCAGGTGCTCGACATCCCGATCGGCACCGTGATGTCGCGGTTACACGGAGCCAGACGGCAACTGCGCGCACAACTGGAAGAGGGAGGGCGTCATGCCTGAGCCATGTGGGCGGACGTTCGACGAAGCATTACTCTCGGGGCATCTCGACGGCGCGCTCGTCCAGGGAGACGAGCAACGCGTGCGAGTGCACCTGGAGGACTGCGGGACGTGTCGCACGCTGGTCGAGGAACTGGCGGAGGTGAGGGAGGCGACGATGTCCTCGACGTTCAACATACCAGGCGACCATGAGTGGTCGGAGGCGCCCCGCACGGAGGCCAGCCGTCTGATACGGGGGTTGGGCTGGCCGCTCGTGATTGCCTGGGCGATCCTGGTCGGCGGCTACGCGATATGGCAGGGCTGGCTGGAATCGGAGAACCTGGTCGAACAACTCATACTGGTGGGTGGGGTCTCCGGCTTCGCGATGCTGTTTCTCGGGGTCCTGCTGGACCGTCTGAAAGCGATGAAGACGAACCCGTATCGGGAGGTACGCAAATGATCGTGGTCACGGCAAATCGTGTGAGCGGCAAGCGGGTCGTGCGCACTCTGGGGCTTGTCCGCGGCAACACGATCCGCGCGCGTCACATCGGCAAAGACATCATGGCGGTGTTCCGCAATATCGTGGGCGGTGAGGTAGCCGAGTACACGAAGCTTCTGGCCGAGTCGCGGGAACAGGCGCTGGACCGGATGGTGGACGAGGCCCGCGGCCTGGGGGCCGACGCCGTCATCTCGCTGCGTTTCCAGACGTCGATGATCATGGGCGGCGCTGCCGAGCTATTGGCCTATGGGACAGCCGTCGTCTTGGAGACTGACGCGGACTGAGCACGCCTTCCTGACAGGGAACAGTGCGGCGCCCCTGGCCGCCGCGCCCATCACGCGGACGGCTTCACCATGTGCAACGCGAAGGCGGCGCCCTGGGGGTCCATGCACTGCGCGACAATGTCGCCGTCAGGCACCTCCATCGGACCGTTCAGCACCTGCCCGCCGAGTTGTGTGACCTGCTCGACCGACGCATGTACATCAGGCACGGTGATGTAGAACAGCCAGGAGGCCGGCGGTCCCGGCTGGTCGGCCGGCTTGTTGAACATGCCTCCAATCGACTGTCCGGGAATGCGACCGTACATCTGATAGATACCGCCCGGGCCCATATCCATCGCCTCGATCTTCACCCACCCGAACAGCGCCTGGTAGAAGTTGAAAGCGGCCGCATGGTCAGAGGTGGCCAGCTCGTGCCAGGAGAATTCGCCGACCCCGGGTGTTTCGTCGTGTCCGGGCGCGTCACCGGTCGGGGTGTAGACGGCGATGACCGCCCCTTGAGGGTCCTGGATGACGGCGATCCGACCGACGGTCGGTATGTCCATCGGCCCCACGAGCGTTTTCGCGCCCAGTCCCTGCGCCTGCTGCAGCGTGTCGTCCACCGAGGGGACGGCGACATAGCCGAGCCAGTGCGGTGGGGCACCTTGTTGCTTCGCTTCGTCCGGCAGCTGCATCAGGCCACCAACCGAGGTCTCGCCGTTCACCCACTCCGTGTAGGGCTGATCGGCAAGGTCACCGGCTTTGGTTGCCCATCCGGTCAGCTGGGTGTAGAAGCTCTGCGCCGCTGATGGATCCGACGTCATCAATTCGTACCAGACAAATCGTCCGCGTGGAAATGCGTCAGTCATTGGAGCTCCTCTGTCGGCCGTTCAAACCCCTACGGCCTACGGAGACACGGGGGGTGCGTGCTTCAGTCTCGCGCCCAAGTAACACGTTGGAGCGAGCATGACGAGAAAGCCGAGGTGTTACCAGACCGGCATCAGGGTCCAGACCGAAGCCTGCACTCCGCTACCAGTTCCGAGCAACAGGACGGCCAACACGATCACAGACCGTCGGACGGTGTGCGGGGCGAAGGCGGCAGCCGCGAAGCCTGCCGCGAGCGAACAGGCGAGACTGAGCAGGAGACTGGCGAGCAGCGGCCCGGCGGCCGTCATCGGCTCTCCTGCGCCGAAAGCCTCGAACTCCGCGGGCCAGACGGCGCCGATCCCGGCCGATCCCCCAAGCCAGAGGATCGTCCAGGCCGCGTAGCCAACGACTGCCGCAAGAATGGCTCGTGACAGGCCTCCCCCCTCCCCTTGCGAGCCTCAATTTGTACCCGAGGAGTTGCTACTCTGTCCAGGCTGTGTAGCGGCCCGAACATCATTGGGTCCAGAATCTTGTTACATCCCCAGCAGATTCGCCGCGATCTTCTCGAAGCCCTGCTCGGCGGCCCAGAGATCGAGCTCGACCGTCGCCAGGTCATCGACCACCGGCACCGCGAGACCCCTGACGCGCAGGTCGACCGACTTCAGATAGCGACGGCACGACCGGCATTCCTCGACCCGGACGTGCGGCATGGCGTCATCAACGTGAAACTGCAGCCCCTCGTCGCCGGACGTGCCGCACCAGGGACAGACCGACCGCGGAAAGATCCAGGCGGCGGCGCAGAATGCGCAGACCAGACGGCGAGTACCCCGCGCATCCGGTTCGTCGTCGAGCACAGACACCTGCGGCGGCCACCCGCACTGGGGGCAGGTGGGCGTCCGCGGCAACCGGTCGGGCAACGCCACCAGACCGGATAGGGCCTCGGCAAGCGGCGACAGAAACCCGCGTGGCAAGAACGCCAGCGGCTCTGGCTGACACGCCAGCACATCGGCCTCGGTGTCGAAACGGGAGCCGGAAAGCAGGGCCAGCATCAGATTGGTTCGGGTCTCGGCATCGGCGGCCGAGGCCGCCTGCGCCGCTCGAGCTATCGGCTCGGGCGCTGTCGAGGGCATGCCACGGCAAAACGCGGTGAAGGTATCAGACAGCTCGCCGAGAGGGAGTCGCTCGAGCCGGAGCGTCGGCAATTCAGACTCGCTCGACGCATTGACGGCAGGCAACCATCGCGCCGCCTCGGCCGGGACACAGACATCGGTCTGGAGCTCGAGCAGCGAGAGATAGAAGCCGAGCAATGGCTCGGTGTGGGGGCGTTCGACGATCAGGGTGTGCGCCCGACGGGCGCGCAACGACCAGCGGGCATCGACGGCCGACGCACGGGTCATCTCAGCGCTCGACCCGGTCGCCGGACCAGCGTGGGTGGTGCAGACGAGCCCATGCGGGGGTGACCTTGCCGTCGATCATCCCACGGGCGGTGCCCGGATAGGCCACGGTGCCCAGATACACGTGGACGATCAGTAACAGCCCACCGCCCAGCGTGGCGACATAGTGCAGCAGTCGCATCGTGTTCAGCAGACCGGCATCGAACGATTCGGGAAACCAGAGCAGCAGCCCGGTTGCGACGAACACGACCCCCAACAGGCTCTGCAACCAGAAGAACAGCTTCTGCCCGGCGTTGTACTTCCCTGCCGGCGGCACCTTGTCGCGCTCGTGCGCGGCGTAGTGCTTGATGGCGCCCAGCCACTGCTGGTCTGGCCCGTCGAGAAACATGTCGCGCACCCAGAGCGCGAACATGAACGCGAGCCCTACGCCGAAGACCGCACCAATCTGCGGATGCAGCGCGCGTGCCGCCGGGCCGCCCCCGACCAGGGTCGTCAACCAAAACAGCGAGGGATAGGAAAAGGCGAGTCCGGTCAACAGCAACACCACGAACGTGACGCCGACGACCCAGTGGACGATGCGTTCGAAGAAAGAGAAGCGGTGTAACGACGGTGTGCTCATCGGCTTTGGGCTCTAGCTAAGGGCTTCAAGGGTTCTCCTCTGGGCTTTCCGGGCCCACGGCGAGGAAGTGGACGAGCGCGGACAAGACCCCGAACCCAAGCAGATACGAGCCGATGCGCTGCAGCACACCGAGCCCGCGGAGCGGGGTCGGGCTGGCCACCGGGTGCGCCGGCAGACTGTAGTCCTCGAGCCGGTCCCCATGCGGAACGACATACATCATGTGCGTGCCACCAACGCCGCCCGGGTTGTAGACCGCCGCATGCTCGTAGCCGCGTCGTTGCAAGGTTTCGACCTTGTGTTCCGCCTGCGCGAGCATGTCGTCCTTGATGCCCCACTCGATCGCGTTGGTCGGGCAGGTCTTCACACAGGCTGGCTCGAGCCCCGCCTCCACCCGGTCGATGCACATATTGCACTTGGCGACCGTTTTCGTCTGCGTGTCAAAGCGGGGGATGTCGAACGGACATCCCGAGACACAGTACTGACACCCGATGCACTGGTCCTGATTGAAATCGACGATACCGTTCTGATATTGGACGATCGCGCCAGGTGCCGGACAGGCAAACAGACACCCAGGCTCTTCGCAGTGTAGGCAGGCGTCCTTCTTGATCAGCCACTGCAGATCGTCACCCTGCTCCACCTCGTTGAACCGCATCAGCAACCACGTGCTCGACGACAGATCCTTGTGGCTCTGGAGGCTCCCGAAGTTGGACGTCTGCTCGACCTTCAGGTCGTTCCACTCCTTGCACGCGACCTCGCACCCCTTGCACCCAATGCACTTCGAGATGTCGACCAGCTTCGAGTACACCGGTCCGCCCGACCGCAGTGACTCCAGCGGGATCAGCGCGCTTGGGCTGGCCGAGACGCGCTTGATGGACAGGGAGTCAGGCACGGGGCTACGCCATTCTCCAGGAGACAGGAGGCAGGAGACAGGAGACAGGAGGAAACGGGAGCGCTACGCGACATTGAGAACTGCTCCATGCTTTGGCCGACACCCACGATCGGGTAGACCGAACACGCCAACCAAACAAATCAGATGGCGAAACCCACCGGCTTCTCCTGCCTCCTGCCTCCTGCCTCCTGCCTCCTTCGTGCACTACACCCTCTCCACGTTCACGAGAAACGCCTTGAACTCGGGGCACCGTGTGTTGGCGTCGCCGATGAACGGAGTCAGCAGGTTCGCCATCGACCCCTGGGTGATGCCGACGAATCCCCAGTGGACAGGAATGCCGATGGTCCAGACCGTTTGGCCGTTGACCATCAGTGGCCTGATCCGCTTCGTGACGATGGCGACGCCCTCGACCTCACCACGCTTCGACCAGACGCGGGCGCGGCCGCCGTTTTCAATCCCTCTCTCGGCCGCCAGCCCTTCCGGGATCTCGATAAAGAAATCGGGCATCGCCTCGACGAGGAGCGGCACATTCCGTGTGACGAAATGCTCGTGCTCGACCACCCGGTAGACGGTGCAAGCGTAGGGAAAATCGTCGCCCTCCGTGGCGAGAGTCTCGCGGACACCGTCGTACCAGTTGATGACAGGATTCACCGCCACCGATTCGTGCAGCGCATTAACGGTCGGGCTCTCGGCCGGTTCGTAGTGTTCAGAGAATGGCCCGTCGGCCAGGTGGCTGCTGAAGAGCCGCGCCACCCCTTCCTCGGTCATGATGAACGCCCCGGCGGCGTCGGGCGGTGTCGTCGGCCCGTAATCCGGTACGTCGCCAATCCATTCCCGACCGTTCCACGCGATGCCGGCTCGAGATGGGTCCCACGGTCGCCCTTCAGCGTCGGCCGAGGCCCGGTTGTAGAGCACGCGCCGGTTGAGCGGCCAGCTGAACGCCCAGTCGTGGTGCATGCCCAGACCGGTCGGGTCGGCGGTCTCCCGCCGCGCCATCATATTGCCCGCTTCGGTATAGCTTCCGGTGTAGAGCCAGTTTCCCGAGCTCGTGCCACCGTCGTCACGGAGCTGACCAAACGAGGAGAGGAGCTGCCCGTTCCCGCGGTCGTAGCCGTTGATCTCCTTCGCCAGCTCCGTCAACTGCGGCTCGCGGGGATTGAGGTAATTCCAGCTCAGGTTCTGAATCGGCTCGTCGTAGACGCCGCCGTCCTGCTGGTAGAGCTCCTTCACCCGCCAGAAGAGCTCCGACAGGATCCAGGTGTCGGACCGCACCCCATCGGGCGGGTCGATGGCCTTGTCCTTCCACTGGGCCCACCGGCCACTGTTGGTGAATGAGCCGTCACGCTCGATCCAGTGGGTGGTCGGCAGATACATCACCTCGGTGTCGACCTCTTCGGGGTTCATGCCCGGCGCGCGCCAGAACTCGGCGGTGTCGAGCATGAACGGATCGATGACCACCTTCCACTTCAGACGAGACATCGACTGCAGCAGCCGTGGCACATCCGGTCCGGCCAGCAACGGGTTGAACCCGAGCGCGATGAACCCCTCGAGCCGCCCCTGGTGCGCCTCGTCCCAGATCGACAACCAGGTCGCGTCGCCGTCCTGCTTGCCAAGGTAGTGGTACCCGAACTCGTTGGCGGCCGTGGCGGTGTCGCCGAACCAGGCTTTGAGCTGCGACACGAGGAACTTCGGGTAGTTCCCCCAGTAGTTCACCGTGTCTGCCACCACCGGCTGCGGTGTCGACGCCTCGAGATGCTCGGCGAGTGTGGTCTGCTCCGGTGTCGGGACCTTCAGGTAACCCGGCAGGATGCCGGCGACGATTGCGTGGTCGGTGGCGCCCTGCACATTGGCATGCCCACGCAGCGCGTTGATGCCGCCACCTGGCCGACCGATGTTGCCGAGCAGCAGCTGTAGGATCGCCCCGGTACGAATGATCTGGCTTCCGACAGTGTGCATGGTCCAGCCGACCGCGTACATGATCGTGCCAACCCGGTCCGCTCGCCCGGTCGAGCAGACGATGTCGGCCATCTCCAGGAACTTCTCCTCCGTGCAACCGGCGATCTGCGCCGCCAGCGCCGGGGTATAACGGTCGTAATGTTGCTTGAGCAACTGAAAGACACACTGCGGGTCCTCGAGCGTCGGGTCGCGCCGGACGAAGCCGTCCGCGCCCCGCTGGTAGCTCCAGGAGGTCTTGTCATAGCGGCTCGCCGCCTCTTCGAACCCCGAGAACAGCCCGTCCTCGAATCCGAACTCGCCGCTCACGAGAAACGACGCGTTCGTGTGCGCCCGAACATAGTCGGCGTGATGAAGGTCGTTGGTCAGGATGTACCGGATAAAGCCGCCGAGAATGGCGATGTCCGAGCCGGGCCGGATCTGTAGATGCTTGTCGGCGACCGCCGACGTCCGTGTGAACCGTGGGTCGATCGTGACCAGCGAGGCGCCGTTTTCGTCACGGGCCTCGAGCGCCCACTTGAACCCGCAGGGATGGTTTTCGGCCGGGTTGGCGCCCATAACCAGAACGACATCAGCGTTCTTGATGTCTTTCCAGTGGTTGGTCATCGCGCCCCGACCGAACGTGGCGGCCAGACTGGCCACCGTGGGGCTGTGTCAAATGCGGGCCTGATGGTCGATGTAGGTCAGCCCCATCGCGCGCATCGTCTTGGTAATCAGATACGCGTCTTCATTGGCAACCGTCGCGCTACCGACCCAGGCGATGCCGTTCGTTCGATTGACCGTACGGCCCTGGCTGTCCCGCTCGACGAATGTGTTGTCGCGCGACTCCTTGAACTTGCGCGCGAACCAGTCCATCGCAACGTCCCAATCGATCTCCTGCCACTCGGTCGCACCCGCCTCGCGATACATCGGACTCTTCCGCAACCGCGGGCTGATCGCGAGCTGCATCTGCGACGCGCCTTTCGGGCACAGCGTTCCGCCATTGATCGGATTGTCGGGGTCACCCTCGACATGAATGACGGTGTTGGTCGTGTTCAGGCCTCCGCTGCCGTGGACGTAGGCGATCGTGCCGCACCCGACGGCACAGTAGGGACAGACGGTCTTGTATTCGCGGGCGTTGCGGATCTTGAGCTGGCGAACCGCGGCGTAGGCCGGTTTGAGATCGAAGCCGAGCGTGCTGATCCCGACCCCTCCGGCAACAGTCGCCTCGAGAAACGTACGGCGGGAAATCGGCATGTCGGGGTCTGTATACCACGACCAGGAGTTAGGGGCCAGCGGCCACGGACCGCAGTCCTGAGCGCCGGGTGGAACCGAGGTATTCGACGTAGAATCTCCTCGTGACTGAACAGGCGTCGACCAGCCCGCCACCTGGCACACGCGCCGTCTCAGTGCGCAAAGGGGGCGGAGGCGTCGTGTCGGACGTCGTGGCGGTCGAAGCACCGCTCGAGATCCGGGTGAGCGACCGTCCGCTTGTCATCACCATGCGAACGCCGGGTCACGACGAGGAGCTGGCGGCCGGGTTCCTCTACGCCGAAGGCATCATCACAAACGGCGATCAGATCGTCTCGATCCGCATGGAAGGCGGGTCAGGCGTGTCCGGCCGGGAAGAGCTCGCGGCCGGCAAGATTGGGTCGGGTGATCGGGTATTGGTCGAGTTGAGGGACAAGGCGAAGGCGGGAGCCATCGAGCGGGCTCGCCGCGATTTCAGGGCGACCGCCGCATGCGGCGTCTGCGGCAAGGAAAGTCTCGACGACCTCGATCAGGCGCTTCCGCCGATTACGCGCGTGGAGTGCGCGATCGAACTGCTTGGCAGTCTGCCCGAGCGGATGCGCCCGCACCAGACACTCTTCGCGGCAACCGGCGGCATCCACGCGGCCGGACTGTTCACGCTGGATGGCAAGCTGCTCTCACTTCGGGAGGACATCGGCCGCCACAACGCGGTTGACAAGGTGATCGGCCGCGCCGTGCTAGATGGCGCGGAGTCGCTCGCCGACCGGATCCTCGTAGTCAGCGGCCGCGCCGGATTCGAGCTGGTACAGAAGGCCCTGAAGGCGGCGATTCCGGTAATGGTGTCGGTCGGCGCGGCCTCGAGCCTCGCTGTCGACATGGCAACCGCCGCCGGGATGACGCTTTACTCGTTCGTCGGGACCGAGCGGGGGAATCTGCACGTCTGACGGCGCCCCCGCGCGCGGCGCCGTCAGGGTGCAGACTGCGGGCTACGGGCTTCGGACGCTCTCCGACGATGGCACTGAACGGCCCAACGCCAAGCCTGGGCCCGTCCAGCGGCCGGCGTGCTATGCTGCCGGCGATAATCACATTCTCATGTAAGCGCCGCGGTCAGTGGCACCGCTCGCATCAGCGTCACGACAGCGCATGAACATACGAGGGTGGATCCGGTTGGGACTTGCCGGTTGCGCGGTCGCGCTGGTCATCGTGAACTGGGCCATCCGCCGCGTGCCGACACGGACCGCGCTCACCGACATGCAAGTGGTGGCCGTCGATGCCGTGCCCGACGCGGCGGCGGAGGCTCCCGGCGGATCCACGGAGCCATCGCTAGTCAATGACGGCTGGTACGTGCGCAACATGGCGACCGCCCACGGCGCGTTCGTCATCGAGGTCGAGGCGGAGGATCCGGCCCAGACCGAGATGATCGCCCACGCACTCATCGAACCGATTCAGGCAGACTACGACGAGATTCTCGTCTACGTGAACAAGGTCGGTGACGAGTCGGACCTGCCGGCCCGTCGGATGCAGTGGACGCCCGGCGGAGGATACGTCGAGATCACCTACGATCAGCCGTCTCCCGACCGTTGACCCGCGGTTGACACCGGAGGACCCGCTGCACCGCAGCGCCTCGACGGTCCGCCATGCCGCCAGCCGGGCCACTGCGCTCACCAGGCAGTTGCTGGCCTTCAGCCGGCGCCAGGCACTGAATCCTACGGTGCTCAACCCCAACCGGGCCGTGACCGACGTCGAGCAACTGTTGCCACGCCTCCTGGGAGAAGACATCCGCGTGGTCCTGGCCCTGGCGCCCGACGTCGGGAACATCCGGGTCGATCCGGATCAGCTCAACCAGGTTCTGATGAATCTGGCCGTGAACGCGCGCGACGCCATGCCGAACGGGGGCACTCTGCGGTTTACCACGACCAACGTGACGCTCGATGACACCACCGTGCTCGAACACGCCGCGATGCGCGCGGGCGCGTATGTGGCCGTGACGGTCAGCGACACAGGTGTCGGGATGGATGAGACCACGAAAGCCCAAGTGTTCGAGCCATTCTTCACCACGAAGGACACTGCAAAAGGGACCGGGCTGGGCCTCTCCACGGTGTATGGCATCGTCACACAGAGCGGCGGCCACATCGAAGTGGACAGCGCGCCGGGACGCGGATCGACCTTCACGTTCTACCTCCCGCGGACCGAGGCGGCCGAGGACCTGGCGCCGCCGGTCAGAGGACCCGAGACGCCGACGTATGGCACCGAGACAATCCTCGTCGTCGAGGACGACGGGGACCTGCGACAGGTGCTGCAGGAGGGCCTCGAGGCGCTCGGACACGTTGTCGTGACGGCGTGTAACGGGACCGAAGCACTCCAAGTCTGTCGCGAGGCGGCGTTCGACGTGGTCGTTACCGATGTGGTGATGCCCGAGATGAACGGCCGCGAGCTCAGCGAGCGCCTGACCGTCCTGTATCCGGAGCTGAAGACGCTGTACATGTCGGGCTATACCGACGACATCATCGGCCCGCGTGGCGTGTTGGAATCGGGCCTCGAGCTCTTACGAAAGCCGTTCACCGTGGAGGAACTGGCGCGCAAGATCTGGGAAGTACTGCATGCTCGCGAGACACTCTCGCGACAGCTCGAGATAGACACCCGCAAAGAGCTCATCGTGGTACGTCCCGTTGAACAGGTTGCCTATCGCAACATCGTCGACTCCGCCACCAGTGTCCTACGACACCCCCTCTATGACGCCAGTTTCAGTGTTCTCATCGATCTTCGAGGAGTCCGCCTTGGTCTCGGACCACGAGAAGTCGAGGCGCTGATCGCCGCGCTGGAAACATCGGACCTGAAGCCCCCGAGTCGCGTGGCGGTGCTCGTCGATTCGCCACGAGAAACAGCCCTGGTGCTGCTCTACAAGCAGCGAGTCACGTTCCATGCCACCCAGGTGTTCTCGACCGAAGAGGCCGCGCACGAATGGCTTGGCCAATGCATGTGAGGCGAGACGGACGCACGGTGCGCGCCGTATTGGAGTGTGACAGGAATGACTGAGTCACCGATCTGCACCAGATGTTGCCAGTTCACCTACGGTGAGCCTCACTTTTCCAAGGACGATTGCATCGCGGCCTTGCGCCGGCACCTGCAGGAGCTCGAGGTCGCAAATCGCGATGGGGCCGACATGATCAACAGGCTCCTCCGAGATGAGGCGCTGGAGCCGCCCGAGGACGGCGAGACAAAGACGTAACGCTTGTGGCTTTGCATTGGGTCGCGGCAGCGAAGTATGCTGCCCACTCTTCTAGCTATGAGCCTGCCGTCCTACGTGCACGGCGCCAGCCCCGTCGCCCTCCTGGGCGAAACCATCGGCTCCAATCTGCGACGGACGGTGGATCGGTGCGGCGACCGGGAGGCGCTCGTGGCGCCGACTCAAGACTATCGCGCCACCTACCGGCAGCTCTGGCACGCCACGACACGGCTGGCCAAGGCGCTAATGGCGCGTGGCGTCGAGCGAGGGGATCGGGTCGGCGTCTGGTCCCCGAACCGCTTCGAGTGGGTCGTCATCCAGTACGCGACCGCACGTATCGGCGCGATTCTCGTCAACGTCAATCCCGCCTACAAGGCGCAGGAGCTACGTCATGCGCTCAACCAGTCCGGTCTGACGCTGCTACTGCTGTCGCGGGGGTTCCGGCAGACCGATTACACCGAGATTCTGCACCGCGTGCGACCCGAGTGTTCGGCGCTGCAGCATGCCGTCGTGCTCGACGATGAGTGGACGGCGCTGCTCGAGGAGGGCGCGTCGGTCGACGACTACGAGCTGTTGGCGCGCGAGGCCAGCCTGACGTTCGACGACCCGATCAACATTCAATACACTTCGGGCACCACCGGCACCCCCAAAGGCGCGACGCTCTCGCACCACAACATCCTGAACAACGGCTTCTTCTGCGGCGAGGTGCTCCGCTACACCGAAACCGATCGCGTCTGCGTGCCGGTGCCGTTCTACCACTGCTTTGGCATGGTCATCGGCAACCTGGCCTGCACGAGCCACGGCGCCTGCATCGTCGTACCCGGCGAGGCGTTCCACCCCGGACGAACGCTGGCGACCATCGAGGCTGAACGTTGCACCTCGCTCTACGGCGTGCCGACCATGTTCATCGCGCAACTCGACCATCCCGACTTCGAGCGCACCGACTTCTCGTCGCTTCGCACCGGGGTGATGGCGGGGTCTCCGTGTCCGGTCGAGGTGATGAAGCAGGTGCGCGAGCGGATGCACATCCCCGAGATCACAATCTGCTACGGCATGACCGAGACCTCGCCGGTCTCGACGCAGACCCGCGTCGACGACCCGGTCGAGAAGCGCGTGGCGACCGTGGGACCTGTGCACCCCCATGTCGAGGTCTCGATCGTCGACCCGGAAAGCGGTCGCCTGATGGCGCGCGGCGAGAGCGGCGAGCTGTGCACCCGGGGCTACAGCGTCATGTTGGGCTACTGGGATGACGAGACGGCCACGACCGCGGCGATCGACCGGGGACGATGGATGCACACCGGCGACCTGGCGTCGATGGACGATGACGGCTATGTCAGCATCGTCGGACGAATCAAGGACATGATCATCCGCGGCGGCGACAACGTCTACCCGCGCGAGGTCGAGGAGTTCCTCTACACCCACCCGGAGGTGGCCGATGCCCAGGTCATCGGCGTGCCGTCGGCCCGCTACGGGGAAGAGGTCATGGCCTGGGTCAAGCCAAAGCCGAACGCCACGCTCGACACCGGGCGCTTGACTGCGTTCTGTCGCGGCGCCATCGCCACCTACAAGATTCCCCGCTACTGGAAGATCGTCGACACGTTCCCGATGACCGTGACCGGCAAGATCCAGAAATACCGGATGCGCGAGATCGCGACGAGGGAATTGGAGAACGTCCGGAGGCAGGAGGCAGGAGAGAGGAGGCAGGAGGAAACGTGAGAGCTTCGCCGGTCCTACCTTCCTTCGTGGGGCAAGGCTTCAGCCTTGCCTCGCAGATGAGATGAGAGGGCCAGCCTCCAAACGGGGTATCTTGCGGTCCCCAAATCAACCACGGGCTCAAGGCCCAAAGGAGGCTGGCATGGCGAACGGTATCACGAGCGAAACCGCAGTGACGATCGGTG
>MPMF02351115.1_pt1 | contig 32969 bp, 33 predicted proteins | sample 1617271 | NCBI WGS metagenome assembly MPMF02 (sample SAMN05944812, study PRJNA350692) | marine metagenome | biome: marine; feature: ODZ; material: water; isolation source: 120 m water sample prefiltered with 30 um filter, filtered on to 0.2 um... | place: Pacific Ocean | collected 2012-04-09... | reverse complement strand
CTGTTGGCTCGCTTGGATGGGTTTTGCTCGTTCATTGCAAGACCTTGCCAGGTTGAATCGATTCTGTAATTGCATTGATCTCACCATCACAGAGGTGGATGTTGAGCATTGTGCCTCTGTTCAGCCCGCTGATGCTGCGGATGGTCTTGCCTTGATTGTCATGCACGATCGCAAAGCCACGCTTCAGCCAGCGTGATGGCGAGAGAGCCAGCAGCAGGGCCTGTCTCTGTTTGAGTTGCAGCCGCTGACGCTGAATCTGCAAGATCGGTGCAAGGGTGCGCCACCGCGATCGGCGTTCTGCAAGCCGCTGCTGCTCCCTGGTGATTAGCCAGCGTCGATGGTCATCAAGTCGCCTGCGACGCTGCAGCAAATGGCTCATCGCTGTTTCCCGGCTCGGCAGCAAGCTGACGATTGCAGCTGTGGGCGTGGCGCTGCGGTGGTCCGCCACCAGATCGGCCACAGTCAGATCATCCTCATGACCAAGACCTGTCACCACTGGGATTGGAAAGATGGCCAGATCCCTGCAGAGCTGTTCATCGTCAAACACCATCAGATCCTCACGACTTCCACCTCCACGTGCCACCACGATGGCGTCGAGATTCAGCTCCTGATGAAGATCGGCCAGACGACTCAGCACCTCCTGAATGCGAGCTGCCACAGCCCCCTGCACCGGAATCGGAATGATCAGAAGTCTTGTTGTTGGCCATCGTTCGCGGGCAGTGCGCAGCATGTCCGCCAGGGCTGAGCTGGGAACGCTGGTCAGAATCCCTATACAGCCCGGATAGGCGGGCAGAGGCCGTTTCCTGTGCTCGTCAATCACACCATCGCGTTCGAGCAGGGCTCTGACGCTTTCAAACTGACGCAGAACCGTGGTGAGGCTTGGCCTCATGTCGAGAACCTGCACGGCGAGATTTGCCCGTGCTGCCCAGAAATTGAGTTTGCCAACGATGGTGACGCCATCACCATCGTCCGGGCGATAGCTGAGCTGCCTCAGGGTTGAGGCCCAGGCAACGGCCGTGATGCTGACCTCACCATCCGTGAGCGTCATCCAGAGGTGACCTTTTTTGAGCTGAGGCTTCGACACTGTTGCCTGCACCAGAAAACGCGGCGCAAAACCCCGTTCAAGCAGGTTGCCGATGGTCGCGTTGAGATCGCGAACTGTGAACTGTGGCAGCGATTCAGCGTTCAAGGCGTCTGTAGGCCAGGCCCCAGTAGATACAAACGAGAGCGCTGAGAACGGCCAGAGCCTGCCCCCAGCTGTGGCTCAGCTGAGTGGAGGCGATGCTGAAAATGATCAGTGCGCTGCTCAGCATGCGTGCACCGTCGCGTCTGTTTTTGACGAAAAACGCGGCCAAGGCTTTTGATCCGATTGTGTTCACTGTGGCTCAGCGCCAGCAAAGGCAGCAACAAACCCTGCCTGCTTCGCCCACGTCCTTTGCTGATCAAGGTTTGAGCCGCTGAGCCTGCGGGGAGGGGACCCCGCGGCGGAACCTGTCGAAACGAGCCAGATTTGGTCATCTGTGTTTGTTGAGGCTCCCAACATTGAGGATCGCTGTCTCCGGAGCCCATTCCCTGGGCAAAAGCACCTTCGTCAATGATTGGGTGGCTGCCCGTCCGGGCACGATTCGAGAGGAGGAGCCTTATCGCGCCCTGGGTCTTCATGGCCCATACGAGATTCTGTTCAGGGATGAATCAAACCGCCTCCACAACGGCATCCAGCTGTATTACAACCTCTCCAGAGTTCTGCGCTATCGCTGCCCTTCTGATCAGGTGATCTTTGATCGTGCTCCGGCTGATTTCATTGCCTATTCCCAATACACCGCTGATTGCGGAACGACTGATATTGATGACAGTTTTGTCGGCACACTTGTTGAACCTGTTCGGGAGTCTCTTCAGTCTCTTGACCTGATCGTATTTGTTCCAAAAACAGAATCTGCTCCGGTGGCGATGGAGGATGATGGGATCAGGCCGGTTGATCATGCTTACCGTGATGCCGTCGATGAGATTTTCAAGCAGATGTATCGCGAAGATCGCTACGGTCTAATGGCTGAGTCGAGCACTGCTCAACTGATTGAACTCTGGGGAACCCGCTGCCAAAGGATTGAGCGGCTTGAGGCTGCGATCGTTGCGATGAGGGGCAAAAGCACTAACCCTGAAAAAGATCTTGGTGGTTTGCAGATCTGATTGCCGCCACGTGCATGGAGAGGGCAGGGGGGAATCAATGCTGGCGATCTTTATTTGCCGCTCTCCGTTTTTCCTTGGAGAGCCAGCGTCAGTTGTGGTGACGGTGACGCGTGCTGGCAACGATGAAGAGGATGGCATCGCAGCCTGGGAAATCAGCGGTTGCCTCCCATTGATCGGCTTCAGCAGGGATCGTCGCCGTTCCCTCTCAGCCGAGGCCGAGCTGGGAGACAATGCTTTGACCCGTCAGCAGTTCGGTGATCAGACCAAGGGCGACTCCGAGCATGGCCAGGCGGCCATTCCAGGTCTCGGCGAAGTTCACGAACCCCAGGCGAGGTGCATCGTTGGTCATTGGAGAAGCACTCTGAGAATCTCAATCTAATAAAGCCTGCAAAGTCATAAAGCCTGCAAGGTTTTGGAAGCGATCCAGGGCCTAGTTCGCTTTGTTTTTTCAGCTGCCTCGGCTGCTTTCCCCGTCTCCTCCAGAAAGATGCTTCTTTGTCCTTGCCGTTGCCTTGGCTGAGATGGGGTCATCAGGCCAGGGATGTTTCGGATAGCGGCCCCGCATCTCCCGGCAGACGTCCCGATAACTGCCTGTCCAGAATCCCTCCAGATCCCTTGTGCGCTGAAGAGGGCGACCTGCGGGCGAGAGCAGCTCGATCGTGAGCGCAACGCGACCATCGAGAAGCCTTGGACCCTGCCTGCAGCCGAACATTTCCTGCAGCTTCACGGACAGGGTGATCTCACCATCGCCATAGACAAGTTCAGCCCTGCGTCCCGATGGGATGGGCAGCTGCTCCGGCAACAACAGTTCAAGCTGTTGACGCCGCTCCCAGCTCAGATCTCCCCAAAGTGCTTCGATCAGACCTGGCTCGCCCAGCTCCTTCAGACTCATGCATCCGAGCAGCGCTGTCTGCAGCCATGATTCAGGATCCCTTGCCAGTTCTTCCAGGCTCCTGCAAGGCCATGGTGCACCCAGGTGCTGCTGAGCGAGGTTCAGGCGGCAGCGCAACTGCTGGCTGCGCCTCCCCCAGGGAAGTCCCTCCAGCCCCTGGCTGCGCAGAACCTTGAGCAGCAGATCGCGGCAATCTTCTGCTGAGGGTCTGGGCAGGGGTTCGCGAGCGATCAGCAGTTCTCCCAGGCGCAAGATTCGCTCGGCTTTGATCTGTGAACGCTGCCTGTCCCAGCCAATGTCTTCAGACCATCTCGCCTCTTTCCTGCCCAGTTCTTCAACCTGCTCCATCGGCAGGGGAAGGGCGAGTCGAATCAAGGTGTTGGCTTCGCCAAGATCAACCCTTGCCACCGCAAGGGCAGGGCTCATCCGGAGCGGATCATGGCTTGGCAGGCGTGCCCCTCTGCCTTGCCTAAGCTGATAAGAGCCCGCTTGGTCGGCCCGTTTAAGCGCAAGCCAGCCTGGGAATGCCTTTGTAATCAGCAATGCGGCGAGGGTGTCATCGCTTAGCTGAGGGTTGTTTTCCCTCGAGATCACCTCCGCAAAGGTCTCAGCTCTCAGCTGTCTTAAAAGCTGTTGGCTGAGGCGTTGGATCGGCCTGAGCCTTGCTTGCATCCCTGGATCGATCCTCGACCTGGTCTTTCGCAGCAGTTGCAGACGCAGGCTGAGATCACAGCCAACCTCCTGACTGTTGATCGGATCACGATCACTCAGCAGGGCGGCGAGATCAGCCCCCAGGGCTTCACAACCCCAGGCCTTGGCTTGCAGGAGCAGGATGCCGAGCCTTGGATGCACCCCGAGATGGCTGAGTTTGCGGCCAGTGTTGGTCAGTCTCCCTTCTGGATCCAGGGCATCCAGGCCGATGAGTTGTTGTTGACCTTCTTGAAGTGCCGCCCCTGGGGGCGGATCAAGCCATGGCAGTTCTTTGCCAAGGCCTGCTCCCCATGCGGCAAGTTCCAGCACCACGGGTTGGGGATCTGCGCGCAGGAGTTCCGGTGATGCATAGGGCGCTCTGCGTTGCTGCTCAGCTGCAGACCAGAGCCGCACGCAATGGCCAGGGCCTTGGCGGCCGGCACGGCCACGGCGTTGATCAGCGCTGTCGATGCTGGAGAGAACCGTCTCAAGCCCTTCCATGCCGGTGTTCGGATCGAAGCGGCTCTGACGGCTGAGGCCGCTGTCGATCACCAGGGTCACACCGTCAATGGTGAGAGAGCTCTCGGCGATGGAACTTGCCAGCACAACCTTGCCTTGCCAAGGGGATGAACAGCGCCGCAGTGCATGGGCCTGATCCGACAGGGACTGTTGTCCGTGCAGTGTTGTGATCTGCCAGGCCTGCAGGCTTGATGCGTCCTGTAAGCACTCACGGGTGCGTTGAATCTCTCGAAACCCGGGCAGGAAGACGAGCACGGATGGAGGCCTGTTATCTGTGCTTGGGGGTGCGTCTGTGATCAGAGCAAGCCCATGGTCTTCCAGGGCTCGCAGAATCTGCTTGGGCAGACTTTCTTCCGGTCGAGGTGGTTGGTGGGTTGTGGCCACCGGGAAGGCCTTGCCGCTGCAGCTCAGCAGAGTCGCCTCAGGCAGCTTGCTCTGGAGTTCGCTGAGATTGAGGGTGGCTGACATCAGCAGCAGTCGCAGCTCCGGATGCAGCAGGGGCCGTGCCTCGCGGATCATGGCCAGAGCGATGTCGGAATCTCTGCGACGCTCGTGGAATTCGTCGAAAATCACGCATGCCACACCTTCGAGGGCTGGATCGGCTTGCAGGCGCCTTAGAAAAAGCCCGTCGGTGATCACCTCCAGCTGGGTTCTTTTCGAGCGGCACTGCTCATGTCGAACGGCAAACCCAACACGGTCACCAAGGGGTTCGTTCAGGTTGGTGGCCAGGCGTGATGCAGCCGCTTTAGCTGCCAGCCGCCGTGGCTCAAGCATGAGGATGTGGCCTTGAAGGGGGGGGATCCCCCCAAGTGCTCCCAGTAAGGCGAGGGGGACTCCCGTGGTTTTGCCTGCTCCGGGAGGTGCCTGGAGAAGCACCGTTGATCCTGGGATGAGAGCCTTGCAGAGCTGGGGCAATGTGGGCTCAATGGGGAGCTGGCTCAAACGGCTTGAGCTCAGTTGATCAGCTCAAAAAGCCCAAGCAGCACGAGGCTGCTTACAGCTCCGAGGGCGGCAAGAAGTTTGACAAGATGCCCCTTGGAGGAGCGAGCCTGTGTCATGAAGAAAACCTTAAGGACCGATATCCCTCAGGTTTAGCTCCTTTGCTCGGCTTGCTGAGCAATCCCTTTGCAGGGCTTCACATCTGTGACAGATCAGCTTTGGGAGCGATCAGCGAACATGCCTGGCCCCATCAACAGGGTGATAGTCCTCACCGGTGAGCTCTTCGTAGACGATCGCCGGCAGGCCGGTTTCAAACATCGTCTGCAGGGCTTCCTTGAGATAGGGATTCCAGCCACCTGTACTCACATCACCATGGCGGACGGTCCAGTCCCAGGTGCCCTGCAGATCCCGTGGAATTCGCCCCTCCCGGTCGCGGCGGGCAACCAGATCAAGGGATTCGACAAGTCCAACTTGTACAGGCTGTTTCCCATAGGCAGGAGTAAGGCTGAGCTCAAGTCGGACAGGATCTTCCTTGAGGAGACGCAATCTGAACCGTGGTGGCAGTTTCACGCCCTTGATAACTGCCGCGACGATACGTGTTCGTTGATCCACCAGGGCCTCCCCCGTTATTTCAAGACTGGTGACACCTAGGGCCACCTTCCTCCCAACTTATTCAGTTGAGGTGTCGATTGGCTCAGGAGGCTCGTTGTCACCAGAGAACCTCACCGTCAGGAGGTCCTCCTCAGTGATCCTGCCGTCCTGATCAAGCAATTCGGGGTGGATGGTCAGGCGACCGGTTCGATCTCCTCGGGAGGGATCCAATCTGCTTTGGTTGGCATTGGCCGCCTGAAACCCCTGCCCCATCACGCGAAACGCCCACCAGAGCAGCCCAATCAGGGTTGCGCCATAAAGCAATGGGAACAGGGAGTTCAGCATGGCTTGAGCAGGGGGCGACATCGTGTGATGACCTACATGCCCTTGGCATCATCATGGCTGGCTCTGGGCCTTACTGGCAGGTCTCTCCCGAGAGACGGCTGCTAGAGGCTGCAAAGCTTCCCTGCAGCAAGAACACCTGGACACCGACAAGAACTGATGCTGGCTGGGTTCTTGCGGTTTGACTGAGGGCCAGCAAGAGGGTTCAGGGGCATTCAGTCACAGGTCTGTCTGGGATGGTCACTGTTCCTGCCTGGAAGAGTGACTACGGTCGATTTCATTGATGGTTTTCCGAGACGAATGCTTGCTTCTCTTGGTCAGGGAGCCAGTCCATGGCTGTTAAAAGCTGGCGGACGGTTAAAAGCTGGCGGACGGTGTGGGTTGCGATCCCGCAGCGCAGGGCTTGCGGTTGCTTTCGGGCTGGTTGCTCTGCCTTCATTGTCGGTTCTGCCTGAACAGCATTTGCAGGCTGCACCCCTGTCCGCTGCACTGTCCAGACAGTCCTTTGTGGCAGAGGCGGTGGCCCGTAGCGGACCGGCTGTTGTCACCTTGGAAACCCAGCGGACTGTCCGTTCTGCGGGGATCTCAGGTCTGCCTCAGGGTTTCTTGATGGATCCCTTGCTGCAGCGATTTTTCGGCTTGCAGGGCAAGGGGGGCCGAGGCCAGGCGGTGCCCAGATCAAGGGTTGAGCGAGGCCAGGGAAGTGGTGTGATCTTTGCTTCCGAGGGGTTGCTGCTCACCAATGCCCATGTTGTGGAGAAGGCGGAGCGGGTGATCGTTGGGCTCCCGGATGGTCGCAGAGCCTCGGGTCAGGTGATCGGCCAGGATCAACTTACGGATCTGGCCGTGGTTCGTTTGGATGGATCCGGTCCCTGGCCAACAGCTCCATTGGGTGATTCTGACCGACTCAAAGTCGGGGAATGGGCGATTGCAGTCGGCAATCCCTTCGGTCTCGAGAACACGGTCACGCTGGGCATCGTCAGCAATCTCAATCGCAATGTTTCACAGCTGGGTATCTCCGGGAAGCGTCTGGATCTGATTCAGACAGATGCTGCAATCAATCCAGGTAACTCGGGAGGGCCGTTGCTGAATGCCAACGGTGAAGTGGTTGGCATCAATACGTTGGTGCGCTCTGGACCAGGCGCTGGTCTGGGCTTTGCCATCCCAATCAATCGGGCCAGGAACATTGCCAAGCAATTGGTTGAACATGGTCGGGCCAGTCATCCCATGGTTGGGATTGGGCTTTCGCCGGTGCCCGCTTTAAATCCAGGCGGCCCTATTCCTCCAGGCGCTGTGATTCGATCGGTTGTTCCCGGCAGCCCTGCTGCCAGGGCAGGGATGAAGGTGGATGATGTGATTGTTTCAATCGCTGGTCGTTCGATTGCTGGCCCTGGGGCAGTGGTAACGGCGATTGAAAATCATGGAGTAGGCCGTACTCTCAGTGTTGGATTGCGTAGGGGTAATGCAGGGCTTGTTGTTTCAATCATCCCTGAAGAAATGAGATCTCTACATGGGGGCAGATAATCACTAAAAAGTCATGGCTTAATGATTATTGATGATGTTCTGGTCGTTGCCTAATTGATTGCTAAACAGACTTTTGATCGTTGTTTACGATCATGGTCAGTCGTCAGACTCTCTTAATTGTTCCACGCATTTAGTGATGCAAGCTCCGTCGTCAAGTGAGCAGGTTGTGATGCACTCGAAATAGGTCTCAACGGCATCCCAGGTTTGCTCATGCTGCTGGTTGGGTTCAGCTGTTGCCTGGCTGAGTCCATGGTCTCCAGCATGGTTAAAGGGGGTTGCTGACATGTCGGACCTGCTTCGTTCCTGTCAGACTATGCAGATATAAGGGGTGGGTAAAGGCAAATGAGTTATACTGCCTAATGTTTTGTAAAGTTTTTCAAGCCTGGCTCCGTGAGGGGTTTCGGCTGAGTCACTTTTTACGTGCCTGGCGTTTTTTCTGGCGGGCTTTGTTGGCAAGGCGCTTTGCCTCCCGCTCCGCCAGGGCCAGGGAGGCAGCAGCAGCAGAGGCTTCTTCAGCTTTCTTGTCCTGGTAATAAGCATAATCACCGCGGTACAGAATCAGCTCTCCATCTCGCAGTTCAACAATGCGATTGGCAACCCGGGAAATGAAGTATCTGTCGTGGGAGACAAGCAGGGCTGCACCTTCATAGTCCCCCAGGGCATCTTCCAGCATCTGTTTGGCAGGGATGTCAAGGTGATTTGTGGGCTCGTCGAGCAAAAGCAGATTGCAGGGCTCGACCAACATCAGTGCCAGGGCAAGGCGAGCCTTCTCCCCACCGCTGAGCTTGCCAACGTCCTTGAACACACTTTCATTGCTGAAACAGAAGTTCCCCAGGAGTGAGCGCACCTGAGTTTGTGTCCAGTCAGGGACAGCTTCAAACATGGTGTCGATCACCCTTTTATCAAGGTCAAGCGCTTCGGCTTGGTTCTGCTCGAAGTAGCCAGCAATAACATTATGCTCGCCAAGTTCAGCCTGGCCATCATCGGCAGTTTCCAAGCCCATGAGCAGCCTCAGCAAGGTGGATTTGCCGGCCCCATTCGGACCAACGAAGGCGATGCGATCGCCGCGCTCAACTTCAAGTTCCGCCCCCAGAAAGAGAATCTTGTCTCCATAACTGTGGGTGAGATCCTTGATCACAGCGACTTGCCGACCGGATCTGGGCGCTTCTGGGAAGCGGAATCTGGGGCCGCTGATGCTTTCCGCTGGGGCTTCGATCCGTTCGACCTTCTCAAGGAGTTTCTCGCGGCTCTTGGCCTGGGTGCTGCGCGTAGCGCTGGCACGGAAGCGGTCGATATAGGCCTGTTGACTGGCGAGCTCTTTCTGTTGCCGTTCAAAGGCCGCCTGGGTCGCTTCCTGTTCGAGCGCCTTCTGTTCGAGATGGGCTGTGTAGTTGCCTGCATAGGTTTTTGCAAGACCTTTCTCAGTGCTCACGATCTGAGTGCAGATGCGATCGAGGAATGCGCGGTCATGGCTGATCACCACCATCGCGGAGCTTTGGGCAAGCAGATAGGACTCGAGCCACTGAATGGTTTCCACATCCAGGTGGTTTGTGGGCTCATCGAGTAGCAGCAGATCGGGATCATTAAGAAGAATCTTTCCAAGTGCAATCCTCATCTGCCATCCACCTGAATAGGCTCCCACTTTTTGCTCAGAATCTTCCTGGGTGAATCCGATTGTGGGCAGCAGTTTGTCGACGCGTGCGTCCAGCTCGTAGCCATTCAAGGCTTCAAAATGATTCTGGAGCCGGCTCATTTCGTTGATCAATAAGTCGAGATATTCAGCGTCCTCTGCGGCTCTGGTCGAAGACATGGCGTTCTCAACGCTGCGCTGTTCTGCCAGAACGTTCGCTGCCTCCTCAAAGGCCTGGAAAAGCTCCTCCCGCACCTTTCGCTCTGGATCCACATCAAACTCCTGCCGCAGGTAAGCGATCCGGGGTTCTGTCTGACGCACGACCAGGCCAGTACTCGGCTCCTCGATGCCAGCGATCAGTCGCAGCTGGGTTGACTTGCCTGCTCCATTCACACCGACCAGACCAATCCGATCCCCCTCCTTCACTTCCCAGGTGATATCTCGGAGAACCTCGCCAGTCGGGTAGATCTTGCTGACGCGCTCAAGTCGCAGCACAAAGGGAATGCAATCGCCGGCTCATCATCTCTCCTGAAGGGCAGGCAGACTGGTCAATATCCGTTCCAGATCCCAACCATGCTGAAACTGGAACAGATCACGGCTCTGTTGGTGGCCGGTGGCTTGGCCATTGCCAGTTATCTGTTGTTTTTCAGTTGGTCTGGGGGGGGTGGCTATGAGCACAGGGGAATTGATCAGGCTCCGGATGCACGCAGTGAACACCATGCAGATGGAATGATTCGATCTAAAGCCCACCACGTGCCTTGACCAGCCATTGCTTCGTCCCTTCATCATCGAGGGAGGACAGGTGCGCGAAGACTTCCTCAGCAGTAACCGGCAGGCCGATCTTGTTGCCAATCTCACAGATGGCTTGCATGGCTCCTTGTGGATCCTGAAGAGCCTTGCGGAAAAGTTCCTGAGTTTGCTCTGGATTGCTGCTGATGCGCTCGTAAAGCTCTGCGGCGTTGCTTGCCATTGGAAGGGTTGGGGCAGGAAGGTGTTGGGCTGGAGAGTGATGGGCTCAAATGCAGCCTATTCACCCAGGCCTGCGCTGATTTCCAAACGATCTCAGGCGGCTTGCTCAAGATCGTCATCACGGGTCCCCGAAGCGGACGCGTCCTCCATGCTCCTGGCATCCATGCAGAGAACTTTGCGCAGCTGGGCATAGTTGCCGGCGAGAGATTGCCTGCCTTCCTGATCGGCGCCGAATTCAGCCCGTTGCAGGACGTGATGGAGATGGGTCAGCAGATAGGTGCTGATCACGGCGGAGATGAGTACATCGCTGTTTTCCGGGGTTTTGCGCGGGGAGCGACGGCGGCGACTTGTGGAGCGAGCTGTCTTGGTGCTGGATGACGCTGCAATCGCGGTTTTGACGGGTTTGGACATGGGAGCACTCCTGTTGGGTGACCGGGTCAGCTGGGCCTCAGGCTTTTGAAGGGACATTGTTCGCTGGGAGTGGGAGCTGGATCTTGAGGGGGTGGGTGTAAGCGCTGAATCGTGAGCTCAACATAGTCTTGGATACTATCCTTGCACATCCTTGTATACTTTTTAATACCGCATACGTTGTCTGGGTCGTGGCTATCCGCCAGTCGTCATCCAGTGGGAAGCCCAAGTCCCCCAGGATCCAGGTTGTGTTGCCTGAAGAGATCTGTGCGCGCCTCAGCGATCTTGCCGACCAGGAATCGCGGACTGTCAGCAATATGGCCAAGGTGTTGATTCAGCAAGGCTTGCAGCGCTATGAGCAGGCCCCGAATCAGCAGGTTCAGAATCAGGAGTCTGCTGAACTTTCCAGTTCCACCATCACAGATCAATTTCGTTCCGCCCTTGAGGCGCAGCCTTCAAAGCGGTTGAAAGGTCTACCCAGCAGGATCCGGCGTCCTCGCCCTTGATCAATGCCCTTGATCAAGCCGGCTGGGCGATCACACCAAGCACCGCCGATTGCTGGGCTCCGGTGATTGCAGGGGCATTGCCAGGGATTCCCAGGCGATACCACCAGGCCAGGAGTGCAAAGGCAAGGGCTTCTCGTGCCTCGCTGGGAAGGCCAATCTCGTCGCTCAGGCGCAAGCGCAGTCCTCGACAACGTTGTCTGAGCGCATGCATCAGAACTGGATTGCGGCCGCCGCCTCCGGCCACCACAAGCTCGACAGGTCTGATCTGCTCCCTTGTCTGCAGATGGTGCAGATCCTGAGCCACCACAGCTGCTGTGAAGGCGGTGAGGGTTGCGATCTGATCCGCTTGCGCAAGGGCACCAAGCTCTGCCAGGCGGCGGTTGGTGTCGGCAGCACCGAACAGTTCGCGTCCGGTTGATTTCGGTGGCAGCACTTGGAAGTAGGCCTCCTGCAACCAGTTCTGGATGACGGCTTCATCGGGTCGTCCGCGAGCAGCCATGGCTCCGTCCCGGTCAAAGCTGAAACGGCCACTGCTGATTTTGGTCATCGCCAGATCCACGAGACTGTTGGCCGGACCGCTGTCCCATCCCTTCACCGCAGCATCAGCATCCGGACCGCTTGAAGGGGGAATGAGGCTGAGATTGGCAATCCCGCCCAGATTGAGCAGAGCGCGCCAGCCACCTATCCGCCCCATTAGAGCTGCATCTGCCATCGGCACAAGCGGTGCCCCCTGCCCGCCAAGGGCTAGATCAGCGGCTCGGAAGTCGTGCACAACAGGTTTGTTCAGCAATTGGGCCAGCAGGGGAGCCTGCAGGACCTGCCAGCTGGCTCCCCGTTGATCAGCCCTCGGCGGACGATGCCAGAGGGTCTGGCCATGACAACCGACCAGTTTCGCGCTGCTGCTGGCGTCACAGTGCTGGGCCGCCTTGGCCTGCACTTCCGTGATTGCTTCGGCAAGATCAAGCCATTCACCACTGCTCAGGGCCTTCCCCTGCCCCGCTTCGACAATGGAGTCATGCAGTGCAGTGGGGTAGGGAACAAAGGCCTGGTTGAGGAGTGTCCATTGCGGTTGCCTGGGATCACCGCTGAAGGTGGCCAGGACGGCATCCACTCCATCGGCACTGGTTCCACTCATCAGGCCAAGAACACGCATTGGTGTCAGGTCTTGGGAAGTCGTTGAAGATCGTCCATCACACCCATCACCACCAGCACATGTCCTTCATGGAGCATGTGGGATGCGGGGGGATTGACGGTTAAGCCATGGGCGGGGCCAGCGGCGAGCACATTGACCCGAAAGTTCTTGCGCAGGTTGAGGTCTCGCAACGATCGACCCACGAATTTCTCCGGGACCTTGATCTCCTCGATGCAGTGCTTTTCGTCAAGTTCCAGTCGTTCCATCAGGTTCGGTCTGACCAGTTCGAGGCCGAGACGCTCCCCCTGCATCCGCGATGGAAAGACCACCCGATCGGCACCAACCCGTTTGAGCATTTTTTCGTGCAGGTCACTGGTGGCCCTCGCAATCACCTGCTTGACCAGGCTGCCTTCGCTGTCCTTGGCGATCAGGGTTGCGGTGATGCTCGCTTCAATGGGTTCACTGATGGCCACCACCACCGTGCCCATTTCAAGGACGCCTGCTTCCCTCAGGGCTTCCTCATCCGTGCAGTCGACCACCCGTGCCTCGATCGATGGTTCCAGCTGACGAAGTTCATCCACAGCTCTGACGGAGCGATCCACCGCCAGAACATCGGCGTCGTTCTCCATCAGCTGCTTGCAGACGGCACTGCCGAACCTGCCAACCCCAACCACGGCGAATCCAAACTGATGCCCCTCCTGTTGAGGGGACCAATGCCACCACTCCTTCATGGATTGACCTCTGCAGAAAAGAGAACGGGAGTTGATCGATCACACATAAAGATCCTCCTTGGGATAGCCAATTCGATTGCGGCGATGGACCTGGTCACGGTTCATCGCTTCCCAGATGGCACTGAGCAAAAGAAGAATGCCGAGGCGTCCAACAAACATGCCAACCAGCAGCACCAATTGTCCAAAATGGCCGAGATTTTCCGTCACGCCCACATCCAGCCCGACCGTGGCGAATGCGGAGATGCAGGTGAACAGCATCTCCAGAAAGCTGAAGGATTTCTCGCCGCCAAGGTCACTGGACACACTCAGCAGCAGGGCCATCATCAGCACGAACAGCAGGGATCCGACAGTGATACCAACGGCCCGCAGCACAACCTTGTCGGAGATCTGACGGTGGCGGATCACCACATCCTCACTGCCACGAAGGGTTGAGCGAGTTGCTGCCATCAGTGCGGCAACGGTTGTTGTCTTGATCCCACCGCCTGTTCCGCCAGGACTGGCGCCGATGAACATCAGCGCCATCAGCAGCAGCAGTCCGGAGTCGGAGATACTTTCCAGGGACAGGGGCATGACGCTGAAACCTGCAGTTCTTGCAGTGACTGACTCAAACAGTGCACTCATCAGTCGTTCTGACCAGGGCATGTCATGGAAGACCTGTCCATGACTGAGCCACTCCGTGATCAGCAGCCCCACAGTGCCAATCAGCAGCAACAGAATCGAGGTTCTCAGTACAAGCCTGGTGTGCAGGCTGAGATTGCGACGCTTGAGGCGTTTGCGTTGATTCCAGAGGTCGTTTGTGACCCTCCAACCAAGACCTCCCAGCACGATCAACAGCATGATCACGGCATTGACAACAACATTGCTGCGGTAATCCTCCAAGCTGTTCTGCCAAAGTCCGAACCCGGCGTTGTTGTAGGCCGAGATGCTGTGGAACACTGCTGCCCAGAGGCGTTCGCCGCGGTTGGGGATGTCGTTGAAGCCAAATCCGTATAACACCACAGCACCGATGATGATCAGCACCAAGGCGGTGACTGCGATGTTCCTGAAGGTGCTACCGACGCCGCCGATGCCGAACTGATCCAGGGTCCGGCCGCGATCAAGCCGTCGTCTCAGGGCCGTGCCTCGGACCACAAACCCCTGCAGAAAGGTGGTGATCGCCATCAGACCAAGTCCACCAACAAGAATCATGGCGGCGAGCACGCCCTGACCAAATGGGGTCAGCTGGGTGCCGATGTCGATGATCGACAGACCCGTCACCGTCACCGCTGAGGTGGCTGTGAACAGGGCTTCCCAAAGTCCCACGTCTGAACTGGAACAGAGAGGTGTGGCCAGGAGCAACGTTCCGGCAAGAATCACCAGAACACCTGTGAGCAGAGTGAACTGTGGAACCGTCAGTCGGCGATACCACTTGTGCTTGCGATGAACAGCTGGAGGGAATGGCACCGTGGATGTCTGCTGTGTCGCTTGAAGGGTTCAGCGGTGTTCAGGCGCCACCGTAATGCCACAGAATCAATCCAGGGATGAGAACTGTCATCAGGATTGTCAGGCCGGCGCCATAACGGGTGACGTCAAGGAAGCGATAGCGGCCTGGGCCAAACACCATCAGATTGGTTTGATAGGCCACAGGCGTGAGGAAGGATTGACTGGCCCCTAACAACACTGTGATCAGCATGGCTGTGGGTGGCAGATTCAAACCTGGCCCCAGTTGGATCGCCACTGGGGCGAGCAGCGCAACAGAGGCGGCATTGCTCAACAACTGTGTGATCAATGTTGTGCCTAGAAAGATGACCAGCAGAGCTGAATAGGCAGGCCAGCCATGCAGCCAGCGTTCCAGATCCATGGCCAGGGCATCAGCGAGGCCGGTTTTCTGCATTGCAACACTGAAACTGGTCAAGGATCCCAGCAGCAGGATCACATCCAGCCGGATGGATCTCTGCAGTTCCCCCGGTCGCAGGCAACCTCCAGCCACCATGGCCACAGTGGCGAGCAGCACCGAGGCCACAAGCGGTACGGTGGTAAAGGTTGGCACCAGAAGCATCGCCACAGCGATGGAGATCGCCAGAGGCTTGCGCCTCACGGTGGGAAGATCCTGTTCCAGTTGATCAAGCACGAGAAGATCGTTGCTGGATTGAAGGCCGCGGATGGAATCAAGGGGTGCCTGAAGCAGCAGCACATCTCCCTCGCGCAGCACTGCCTGTCCAAGTCGTTCCTGCACGGTTTCCTGACCACGCCTGAGGGCAAGCACAGTGGCGTTGTGCCTTTGCCGGAATCTCAACTCACGCAGATTGGCACCGGCCAACGTGGAGCCTGCCGGGAGCAGCACTTCCACGGTTTTCTGCCCGTCGTCTGAATTGGCTGAATTGATCAGGGCCTGGGGCTCCTGAGCCTGGGTTGTGAGCTCAACCGTGTCCTCCTGTTGAAGCCTGAGCAGATCAGTACGTGTGACCCGTAGCAAGACGCGATCACCCGCTTCGAATGTTCGATCGGCGAGAGGGGGCAGCAAGCGCTCGCGACCTCGCTGCAGCTCCAGCACATCAACGTCAAATCTGCGCTGCAGCCTGCTGTTGTGAAGAGATTTGCCGACGAGTTCCGATCGATTCGGAATGATCACTTCCGTGCAGTAGCCCGAGTTGTCTCTGCCGTTCTGGAGATCGTCTTCGCCGCCGCGATCGGGTAGCAGTGCACTGGGTGCACAGATCAGATAGATCGCACCGACAAGCCAGATCGGAATGCTGATCAATGTGAAACTGAACAGTTCAAGGGAGCCGTAGCCAAGTTGCGCACTGATGTCGCTGACCAGCAGATTCACGGAACTGCCAAGCAGGGTCAGTGTTCCACCAAGCACTGTGGCGAAGGAGAGGGGGAGCAGCACTCTTGATGGTGAGACCCCGCGACGGTGACACCAGTTCTCGATCACGGGCAGCAGCGCGGCCACAATCGGTGTGTTGGGAACCACCCCGGAGATCGGTGCGATCACGAAAGCCATCAGCGCGATCAAACGTCGCGGACTGCGAATCTGTTCCGAGGCGATCAGTTCCCGCAGACGATCAAGCGCACCGCTGCGATACAGCGCGGCGGAGACCGCAAAAAGCCCCATCAGTGTGATCAGGGCAGGGCTGCCGAAGCCCACCAGGGCCTGCTGGGGATTGAGGACACCACTGCCCATCAGCAGGCCAACACTGAGCAGACCTGTGACTTCTGGGGCCAGGGCCCCATGGATGAACAGCACCACGGCGACCAGCAGGACCGCCAGAGTGAAGACTGCCTGTGGATCCTGAAGAGCGACGCTCAGCTCTGTCATGCCTGTGAATTGTCTGCATGCTGTGGCGCTGATTCTGCCTCTTGCTTGCAGAACTGGTCACTGAGCGAACTTTTCAATCCGATCAGCCCGGCGCCAGATGTCGCAGAGACATAGAGAACATTGGGCTCAACTGTTCTGATCAAATCAAGTTCTTTCGAATCACAATGGTCGATCTGATTGGCCACTACCTGTCGGATCGCCTTTGATCCGAGTGAGTTGAGCAGCTGATGCACGGTGTTGAGATGTTCACCCCAGTCTGGATCTGCAAGATTCACCACCAGCAACAGCAGATTGGCATCGAGAGTTTCTTCCAATGTTGCGCGGAAGGCCTCGATCAGGGGGGTTGGCAGATCACGGATGAATCCCACCGTATCTGTGATCAGGATCTCCTTGGCTGATCCCTGCGGCTGGGGAATGCTGAGGCGACGTGTGGTCGGATCCAGGGTCGCAAACAGTTTGTTTTCAGCCAGAACACATTGATGCTGGTCTCGATGGCAGAGGCTGTTGAGCAAGCTTGATTTGCCAGCATTGGTGTATCCGACGATGGCGACTCTGGGCAGCTCGGAACGGCGTTCACGCAGTCGGGCCCGATGGTTCTCGAGCAGCTTCACGTCCTTCAGAAGGTGTTCGATGCGGCGGCTGATCGCGCGACGGTCCTTCTCGAGCTGGGTTTCACCGGGCCCCCTCGTGCCAATCCCTCCACCCTGCCGGGAGAGGCTTCGGCCTCGGCCGATCAGACGCGGCATCCTGTAGCGAAGCTGAGCCAGCTCCACCTGCAGCCGACCAGCGGCACTTGCTGCTCTTTGGGCAAAGATGTCGAGGATCAGTTCGCTGCGATCCATCACAGGGCAATCCAGCCAGCGTTCGAGATTTCTGACCTGAACCGGGCTCAGTTCACGATCCGTGATCACCAGCGAGGCTGAATGTCGCCTCACGTCAAGGGCTGCCTGCTGCAGTTTTCCCGTCCCCCAGATGGTTTGTGGATTCTCTATGCCTTTCTTCTGAAGGCCTGCTTTCTGACGCACAACGGCCACCGGCTCTGCCCCGGCACTACGCACCAACCCCTCGAGTTCAGCCAGCTCCCGTTCACTGCGAATTGAATTCGTACTTGTCAGTGTCAGCAGCAGGACTCTTTCCGCACCCCCATGGCTCTGGACAGGTCTCGAGCTGGATTGTCCCTGATCAGTTGATCGTTCAAGATCGGCGCAGAGCCTGGGGAGGTGATCGGTTTCCAGCAGTCGCCATCCGCAGGCTTCGCGGGGATCCGGTTGCCATAGGGCTGCAAGGTGCTGGCCGCCACTGTCGGTGGTGGGGGAGAAACGCAGCCAGCCGCTTGGCTCCAGATCGAGCCCCACGATTGCTTCCTTGGCTTCCGGATGCAAGTCATGGCCTGAGACCTTCAATGGGCAGCTGATCAGCCGCCAGCCCTTGGTCTGCCCCCGAGTCTTTCGACCTGTCTTTCTGCGTGGGGAGGCAGGAAGTTGATCGAGAAGACGCCCGGATTCATCGAGAGGGCCTACCCAGAGCAGCCGACAAAGTCCTCGCCCATCCAGCACTAGGTGAAGCGGCTGTCCAAGGTTGATGACTTGCTCTGCAAGTCTTTCCAAGGTGAGTTGATCAGCGCCACCCCTTTCTGGGTGGCGGCGGTGGCTGAGGCGTTCCAGTTGGCGCTGTTGAGATGGACGCAGACCCTTGGTCCGGCCAGCAAGGTGGGCTTGTTTCAATGTCTGATCAGCCAGGCTCCAGCAGAGCGCAGTCCCTGAGATAAGCCAGGCATCCGTGTCAGGTAAGCGATGCGTCGCAGCTTGAATGCCAGAGGGCCGGCAAGGGTGACTCCAAGTCCAGTGAGGGTGGCTTCGCCGATGCCGAGGCTGAGCATTTCACCGAGATCGTTGAATTCAAAAGCTTCTGGAGTGTTCTGTCTGCGCAGTGCCATGACTGTTCGGGCCGCGGCTTGTCCCTGCTGCAGGGCCACCTGAGCTGTGCTTGGCCAGGGATGCTCAACATGGCAGGACGCATCGCCGAGAGCAACGACCTGATCCAGGCCAGTGACCTGCAGAGTCCCATCGATTGGCAGTCGTCCGTTGATCAGCTCAGGTTCAGGTTCGATCAATGGAATCACAGGTCTTGTGCCCGCGGCCCAGATCACTCCAGCATGGGTCAGCCTGAACACTGCAGCCGTGGCTGAGCTCTCCTGGGGCAGGCGCTGGCAGATCACATCTTCAGGGGTGATCTGCAAAACACTTGTGCCAAGGTGCAAACGAACGTCATGGGATTGCAGAGCTCGTTCCGCCTGTTGACGATTGAAAGCCTTCGCTTGCGGAAGCACCCTCTTGGCCAGTTCAATCAGGTGAAGCTGGGCTGCACCCTTGAGCAGATCCGCCAATTTGCAGGCCAGTTCCACGCCGGTGGGGCCTGCCCCGACAATCACCAACGCCGGCGATTCGGCCCCCGCTGGCCTGCTCTCCTGTTTGAGATCCCGGATGCGTTGCCTGAGAGGTTCAACGTCCTCAAGGCGGTGGAAAGACAACGCATGTTGCTGAACACCGGGGATGCTGAAATCAGCTGGTTTCGAGCCTGTGCTCAGCACGAGTTGGGCATAAGCGATCTTCAGCCCTGAGTTGGTGGTGAGTGTCTGATCAGTGGCGTTGATCTGCACAACCCGTTCTTTGAGGATGGCGATGCCGCGGTCGCTCAGCAGCTCTTCATAGGAACTGGCCACCTCCCATGGCTGCATCTCGCCACTGAGCAGCTCATACAAAAGGGGAAGAAAGACAAACTGACGTTGCGGCTCAATCAGAACGATGGCTGGCCGGGGATGGCAGTGGCTGAGGGCGAGCGCTGTGGTGAGCCCGCCAAATCCGCCTCCAACCACCACAACGGGGGAGGACTCGACAGGATTGGGCACCATGCACTCCAGGGCTTGGGGAGGGTCCTCAAACCATAAGCACGCTTTCGGTCATGCCGACATTGGAGAATGCTGTGATGGTGAATGGTCCCTCGGCAACATCCTCGGCAAGATCAATGGCACTGTCATCGAAGGCATCGTCATCCGCGGCCTCCACATCCGTGAGCCCGTCTGCTGAGGCTGAGGCTCAGGTGCCGCTGGATGAGCCCCTGCAGGAGTTCAGGTCTCAGCTTGAGGGGCTTTCTTCCCAGGCTCGACTCGCCTGGGCTCTTGATCGATTCGGGTCGGGTTTTGTGCTCACAACCAGCTTTGGCATTCAATCTGCCGTGCTTTTGCACATGCTCAGTTGTGTGGCGGCAGGCAAGGATGTGCCGGTGCTCTGGGTTGACACCGGATATCTGCCAGTTGAAACCTACGGCTATGCCGAGCAACTCACCGAGCTGCTCGATCTGAACCTCAGGGTTGCCCAGAGTGGAATGTCTCCAGCGCGAATGGAGGCTCTTAAAGGTCGCCTCTGGGAGAGCGGTTCGGTGGAAGATCTTGAGACCTATCACCGCATCCGCAAGGTTGAACCTCTAGAAAGCGCCATGCATGATCTGCAGGTGCATTGCTGGGCGAGTGGCGTTCGCAGTGGGCAGACCGAGCATCGTCGATCGATGACCTGGTTGGATCCCATCAGGGGCCGACTCTCGCTGAGACCTCTTCTCGACTGGACTCAGAAGGATGTTTACTACTACATGGAGGCGAATGACCTGCCTCAGCACCCTCTTTTCGAGCAGGGATATTCAACTGTTGGCGATTGGCACTCCAGTGCTCCGGACGGCACCTCAGTCACCGGCAGAGAGACCCGCTTTGGCGGCCTGAAACAGGAATGCGGCATGCACCTCTCCGAGGGCAGCGGTGAGGGGATGATGGGTGAGGGGATCTAACGGTGAAACAGCTCAGGCGTTGCCTGTTGATCGGCAACAGCCGTTGGCATTGGGCTGAGCATGATTCCCATGGATGGACCTATCGCCACACCTCTCCGGATCCGGCCGCTGTTGGCTCGGGTGCCGGGGATATCGAGGCATGGGCTGCCGTGGGTGTGCTGCCCGCAAATAGTGGTCTTGACCCCAGGCGCAGATTGCAGTCGGTCGATGTGCCGTTGAAGCATGTGCCCCCCTGGCTGGGCATCGATCGTGTTTTTGCCGCCTGGGCGGCATTGCAAAAACAGCAGGCCAGCGGATCTGTGCCTCAGGGGCTGTTGGTGGCCGATGCCGGCACTGTGCTGAGCCTGACCAGGGTGATGGCGGATGGTGGTTTTGCTGGCGGCCAGCTTGTGGCGGGATTGCGGCTGCAGTTGCGGGCCATGGCTGAGGGTGCACTTCAGTTGAGCGATCCAGGCCCCAGCCTCAAACTGTTGGATGGTTTCCCACGATCCACAGCGGCAGCCATGCAGCAAGGTGCCTTGCAGGCTCTTGTCGGTGTTGTCGAGCAGGCGCAACGCCTAGCGGCTCAGCCCCTCTGGCTTTGTGGAGGGGATGGTCCTTCGTTGATTGAACCGCTCAGGCAGAGGGGTGTTCCTTTTACTCACGAGCCCGAACTCGTTCTTGAGGGCATGGTGAATGTCCTTGATCTGCTCAGTTGAGATCTAGGTCAGTGAGGATTTGATCAGCCATGCTTGCCGCCTTGACCTTTAAGTAGATCCTTTCGAGATTGCCTTCAGGGTCGATCACAAAGGTGTGTCGCATCATCCCCATATATTCACGCCCCATGAACTTCTTGAGCCCATAGCTTTCATAGGCGCTGGCCACCGGACAGGGCTCTGCATCAGTGAGAAGGGTGAAGGGTAAGGAGTGCTTGCTGATGAATTTGACGTGGGAGGTTGCGTTGTCCTTGCTGATGCCAAGCACCTTGATGCCGTTTTGTTCAAACCCTGCCCATTGATCTCGGAAATTGCAGGCTTCCTTGGTGCAGCCTGGGGTGTCATCTTTTGGATAGAAATAGATCACGACTCTTTGACCTCTTAGGGATGCGAGCTGAACTGGGTTACCGTCCTGATCTGGCAGGGTGAAATCCGTTGCAGGAGCACCGATCTGAAGAGACATACAGGGGGGCTGAGTGGTCTTCAAGCAGCGTACTTCCGTTGTGGTTGTTCCAGAGGGATACTCAGGAGAGACCGATCAGTGAAGCCGAGCAGGCCTGGGCCCGTCGATTGCCAGAGAGTCGATCAAGGCAATTCAGGCAATCCCGAGGCAGTGTGCGTTCGGCCCTTGCTGAGCTCTGGAATCTGAACGCCCTTGAGGTGCCGCTGCATGCCCCTCCCGGCAAGCCGCCAACCCTGGCCTCAGGCTGGGGGTGCGTCAGTTTCAGCCATTGCCGGGATGCTTTGCTCGTCGGCTGGTCCCCCCAGCGTCTGGGTGTTGACATTGAGAGAGCTGACCGTTCGATTCCTGCGGATCAACTGTCTCGCCGTTTCTTCTGCAGCCAGGATCGGCAAGTGATCGTCAACCTTGAAGAGGAGGAGATGCGAGCGGCTGTGCTCAATCAGTGGTTGATCAAGGAAGCTGCAATCAAATGGCAGCGGGGCAGCATCGCTGCGGATCTGATCCATTGGCAATGTGACCTGCAGGCATCCGTCACCTTTCATCGCTGTCATGGTTATCGGCTCAGGGTGCAAGGCCTTTGCCATGGTCCCTGGACGATGGCTCTGGCTGTTGACGTGGCAGGGATGCAACAAGCTCCCATGGTCTGCCTAGTCTGAGTTGATTGCGTCAAAGGACTGAGCATGGTCAGTCTGCTCACTTCAAGACAGCTACCTTCTTTTTTTGCAGCGGCTCTGCTCTGCGTCCTCGGAGTCATGGGGATGCGTCAGGAGCAGAGCCCACTGCTGCTGGCCTCCGAGTGGGTTGGTGTGGACGAAGGTTCATCACCGCTGGTCAAGCGTGAGGCTGTGCTGAATCAGCGTCGTGAGGTGGAGGAGTTGCTGATGGCCTTCACCCGGGCGCAGATGACAAGGCATTACTGGGGATCATTTGCGCCCACATTGAATGAGATGGGGCTTTCAGTGAGCGATCAACTCGAGCCGAAAGTGACAACCTCCAATACAGAAGCCTTGCTCTGGTTGTCATCTCGTCAGGGAGATGAGGCCTATCTGGCAGTTGTTCGCAGGAAGAATGTACGCCTGATGAGATCTCAATGCCGGGGATCAAAATCCCAGGCAGGCAAAAGCTTTGAGGGGGTTTGCCCGCCGGGCTGGATCCAGCTGAGCTTGGATGAAGCTGATTGATGTTCTGGTGTGCTGATCTGATCCCTGCAGTGCCCCGGGGACCAGTTGCTGCCTGAACTTGCCGGCCTGACACTGCCGGCCTGAATCTTTTTAACTGAGTCTCATTCGTAGATTCTCCGTTTCGCGGCTGTCCGAGAAGTGTTCCCTGGCTTGTTGTGTGCTGCTGTCTCAGTGAGGTTCATCATGAAAGTTGGCGAATTTTCCTTTAGCAGCTATTTTTAAATATGACGTCCTTTTTCTTGCCGTCCGTGTTCACTCGTCTCGCTGCCGGTCTTCTTGCCGGTGCATCTCTTTCCGTTCTGGCCATCCCTGCAGAGGCCGGTACAAAGCGCCCAGTCCGCTGGAATTCCGGTGGTGCTGTCTGGACCACAACATCAGGTTCTTTCAAGACCTTCTTCGATGATGGTTCCATCGATGATCGTGCTCTTGAGGCTGGTATCAACGCCTCAGGTTGGACCGCTGATGAGATTCGTTCAGGAATGACAAAGACCTACGAGGTTGACCTTGTTGGTGTTTCCCGTTTCCTCTATTCCAAAAATGGCGTCAAGTTCCTCAAGAACGCCACTCGCAGCTACTTCCCTTACTGGAAGATGACCAAGACCGCTGTGCCTGCTCTGCGCTCAGCCATCATCGCTGACTCCATCGACGGCAACCTCTCCTCGGCTGGAATCATGGCGAATCTGCCTGTTGACTTCCGTCTTGCTGATACCTGCGGCACCTATGACGGCGCCCAGAATGTCTGTGCCGAGGGTCAGTGTCAGGGTGATCAGCAGTGCACCTCCCTGCTGTCCTGGTACGTGTTCCTGCCTGCCTGCATCCAGGCCAACTCAGCGATGCCTGCTGATCCCATCCGTCAGTCCTCCACCACCATGCCTGTTCCTGGTCTCTGGTGATCTGCAACTGGGACAGGATCCTCCTGTCATCACTGCCCCGGCATCGCCGGGGCTTTTTTTGTGCCCTTGGGCAAGGGGCTGATCAGTGGATTCAGGCGGAGTTCAGCCTGCCTGCAATCCGATGATGCAGCAGAGGCAGGGGCAGATGTTCCCCAGAGAGTCTTTTCAGCAAACTGCGGAAGTGGTCGACGACCTGGCTGGTTGTGGAATCGGCAATCTCTGATCGGTAGGCACAACCAGGGCTTAGCCATCGATCTTCAAGCTCGCTGTCAACCTTCATCGACAGCGGTTCCTGCCATGTCTCGATCGTCACCTGCCAGCCCAGTTGGTGGAGTTGATCAAGCAAACGGTTGTGCTGATTCTGAGTGTCAATCCAGATCCTTTCCTGTTCGACCAGTGGCAAAAGCAGAGACAGCTCAGCGTCGCTACTACCGCTTTGCTCCAGGCAGCGCAGCACTGCTGCAGCTGGACCCAAGGCACTTCTGCTGTTGAGAAGCCTTAGGCCTGCATCTTGAACACATCGCTGCGTGATCGTCTCCAGGCAAACCCCTATCTCCGGGGCATCGAGATCCTGCTGGCTCAATCGCCCACCAAGCCATTCGAACTGTTGCTGGCCAGGTAAGTCCTCAACTTCTTTTTGGTTCTGCAGCAGCAGAGTCGGGCGCAGAACAGGATCGAGCATGTCCAGTTGTGCGGCCAGTCTGATCCTGTCGGTTGCTTTTGGGCAGAGGATGGTGACCCCTCCCTCCGGGGTCTCACGCAGAGGATCGATGGCCCAGAGCAGAGATCGTCCGGACAGAATCGCGACTCGATCATGACGTTGCCAGTGCACCCCAGACCAGAGACGTTCACGCAGCAGATGGAGACGATTTCCCTCTTGATTCAACTGGCGTTGAAGCCATCTCTCCAAATCTGGACGTTCGGGGCCACTGCTCAGCAGAAGGGGTTGTTCAACTGCTGATTCCGCAGCGGCCGCGAGTTGGGCTGCGCGACGATCCAGCATCTGCAGGCGACGTTGCCCTTCCCATCCTTGGGAGCCCGGGCTCCAGAACACTTCCCCCTGCAGAGCCTTTGGAAGGTATTGCTGCGCAACCCAGTGCTCTGCAAAGGAATGGGGATAGCGATATCCGACTCCATCACCGAAAGCGGCCCCATCTCGATGGCCATCACGCAGATGGCTGGGCACCTCCTGGCGTTGGGCGCTCTTGACGGTGCGCAGGGCTTCAAAGAATCCCAGCAGGCTGTTGCTTTTTTCGCTGCAGGCCAGATACATGGCGGCCTGTGCAAGTGGGTAAAGCCCCTCTGGGAGGCCAACCCGTTCGAAGGCCGCGGCACAGGCCTCAACCACAACAATGGCCTGAGGGTCGGCCAGGCCAATATCTTCGCCGGCAGCAATCAGCATCCTGCGGAAGATGAAGCGGGGATTCTCGCCAGCTTCAACCATGCGGGCTAGCCAGAACAGAGCCGCATCGGCATCAGACCCGCGCAGAGATTTGATGAAGGCGCTGATGGTGTCGAAGTGGGCATCACCCTGCTTGTCATAGAGGACAGCCCGCTCCTGAATCGACTCCTCAGCGATCGATAATGTGATCTCAATGACACCGAGTGCATCGGGGCTGCTGCTTTCGACGGCCAGCTCGAGGGCATTCAACAGGCTGCGGGCATCACCGTTGGCGACGTTGGCCAGATGGTCTGAAGCTTCCTCGCTGATTTCGATCTTGCGATTCCCATATCCCCGCTCCTGATCGACAAGAGCCCTCTGCAGGAGTTGACGCAGATCATTGGCATCGAGAGTCTGCAGGCGGAAGAGCCGTGATCGGCTTACCAGTGCCTTGTTCACCTCGAAATAGGGATTTTCTGTGGTGGCGCCGATCAGTGTCAGTGTGCCGTTCTCCACCCAAGGCAGCAGGGCATCCTGCTGGGCGCTGTTGAAACGATGCACTTCATCAATGAACAGGATCGTTCGCAAGCCGTGGCGTTCCAGCCTTGATCTGGCGGCTTCCACCTCTGCTCGCAGATCCTTCACCCCTGCAAGCACAGCATTCAGAGAGCTGAAATGAGCCCGTGTATGGCCGGCAATGATGCGTGCCAGGGTTGTTTTGCCAACACCCGGTGGCCCGTGAAGCAGCAGATTGCCGACTCGATCAGCCGCAATGGCTCGACGCAGGAGACGACCCTCCCCCAGGATCGCGGTCTGGCCCACGAACTCATCCAGGCTGCGGGGACGCATCCGGTCCGCCAGTGGAGCCTGGCGTTGACGGGCTTGATCCCCCTGATACGTGAACAGATCCTGACTCAAGAAAGCTCCGAACCTGAGGACAATTCTTGCGCTATCCCGGCAAGCAAGTCAGTTCTGGGACTTTCTTTCAAAATGATTTGAACATCATGGGCTCCCTTGCCGTTCCTGCATCGTTCTCTTGTCGCTATGGCGGCACTGGTGCTGCTTTCATCCTGTCGTAAAGATCACGCTCAAATCCCCCAGCTTCCGGTATCAGCAGAACAAGCGACGCCTGCGACATTCACAACAGGGGTGGATACGGTCAGCACTCTGGAAGCTCTCGAGATTGTGCAGCTGGCGGCTCAGGCCGGCGGAAGAATTAACAGCTTGATGGTCAGTCAGGGGGATCCCGTTCAGGCCGGCCAGCTGCTTGTTGTGCTTGATCAGGCCCAGATTCGTTCGCAGGTGGCAGAGCTTGAAGCCAGGCGAGACCTCGACAGGATCAATTGGCAACGGTATGAATTTCTCGCCAAGCAGGGTGCTGCATCACTCAAGCAGCGGGATCAATACAAAACCATGTATGAGGTTTCTGTTGAAAAGTTGAAGTCAAAAATGGCCACCCTGACCTACAGCAACCTCAGAGCTCCCATCGCCGGCACCATTGCCGATTTGCAGGTGAAGGTCGGCGATGTGATCCAGCAGGGTGATCCATTCAGCAAGATCGTCAAGAACAACATGCTGATGGCGCGGGTGGAAGTTCCCGCAACGTTCTCCAGGCAGCTGAGCCTTGGTCAGCCGGTGATCTTGAGCCAGCCGGGCTCAGGCGAGGTTCTTGCCACCGGGGAGGTGAATTCCATTGACCCCACGGTTTCTCCAGACAGTCAGGGGTTGCTGGTCAAGGCTGCGTTTCTCAATCCAGCAGGGGAGCTTCGCAACGGCCAGCGACTGCGCACAAGATTGCAACTCTCACGGAGACAGATCATCTCTGTCCCGTTTGCCGCTGTTAGCCAGACCTCCGGCCAGAGTTTTGTGTGGAGGGTCGGTAGCTTCGAGGCGCTGAAGGCCCAACCCGGTAAAGCTGAAATCGAGAAGCTGAACAGGGCCAAGCAGAATGGCATGATCCCAGCATCGGCTCGATTCGCCATGCAGACCCCTGTCTCGATAGGGGCGCTCGAAAACAATCGATACCCTGTGACCAAAGGACTTGAGGCAGGTCAGCTGGTGATCAACTCAAACCTGCTAAATCTCAAACATGGCATGCCGGTTCAGGTTAAGAACTGAGTTGGTATATGTCACTCTCTGATAAGTTCATCACCCGACCAGTACTTACAACGGTCTGCAGCATTTTTATCGTGATCATCGGGCTGATTGCGATCCCAATCCTTCCGGTTGAAAACCTTCCAGATATTGCTCCACCCACGGTAAAGGTGCAGGCCACCTACACCGGTGCCGATTCAATTTCCGTTGAACAGGGCGTGACCTCTGTCCTTGAACAGCAGATCAATGGTGTTGAGAATATGGACTACATCACTTCTACTAGCTCTTCTGATGGGGTGTCTTCAATTTCAGTGCTCTTCAACAGTGGCACAGATGGTGATATTAATCAGGTGAATGTCCAGAACAAGGTTTCCCTCGCGGAACCCCAGTTGCCTGAAGAGGTTCGTAAGGCTGGGGTTACGGTTAACAAGGCCTCGAACTCTATCCTGCTGATTTATAATTTTACTAGCGATGATCCAGGGAGGTATGAATATAGTGTTGAGACGATCAGCGGCCTGCTTGATAAGAGCCTCACGGATAATATTAAGCGCGTTAATGGTGTTGGTGATATTACTTATTTTGGCAATAGAAAGCTTGCTTTTCGCCTCTGGCTTGATCCTGAAAGGCTCAGTATTTATGGCCTTACGGCAACCGATGTTGTCGACCAGCTTCAGAGTCAGAACAGGCTTGTCCCTGCCGGCAGCGTCGGCGGTGCACCTGCTCCAGAGGGGCAGGAATATACTTTCACTGTTCAGCTTCAGGGAAGGCTCAAAACTGTAGAGGAGTTTGAAAATATAATTCTCAAAGTCAATAACAACGGTGGCCTTGTCAAACTCAAGGATGTTGGTCGCGTCACGCTTGGTGGTGAAGCCTATGGGATTGACGCCATTGATCTGAATGGAACGGCCTCTGTGGGGATGGCGGTTTATCAGCTCACGGGCAGCAATGCGATTCAGGTCTCTGATGGTGTGAAGGGTGTGATTGAGGAGTTTGAGAAAACTCTGCCTGTTGGCCTTGTCTCGCAGAAGATTTATGACACCACTGATTTCATCAATGCTTCGATCAAGGGGGTGACTGATTCACTCAGAGATGCCGTGATCCTTGTTGTGTTGATCCTTTTTCTTTTCCTGCAGAACTGGAAGGCAACCCTGGTCCCAGGGATCGCCATTCCTGTTGCTCTGATTGGAACCTTTGCTTTCGTTCTTGCCACTGGCTTCTCGTTGAATCAATTGACCCTGTTTGGTTTGGTTTTGGCCACGGGACTTGTGGTGGATGATGCGATCACAGTGATTGAGGACACCGCCAGTAAATGCCAGGCAGGCTTGAGGCCGATTGAGGCTGCAAAGGCTGTGATGGATGAGTTGTTCGGCGCCATCATTGCAACTTCGCTGGTGAAGATGGCCATCTTCCTGCCGGTGCTCTTTTTCCCCGGTGCAACGGGAACCATTTATAAGCAGTTTGCGGCAACAATCATTTTCGCCATTGGTATCTCCACATTTAACGCTCTGACATTCTCGCCAATGTTGTCTGCCTTGTTGTTGTCCCAGCAGGGTGGTAACAACCCGAGCCGCAAGAATTATGCGATTGCCGGCACATCGCTTGGTTTCAGTTACGGATTGCTTTTTGTTGCTGATGGAGCATTGTTGGCCCTGGTGCCCACATTGGCAGGAGCGTTGATTGGGTTCATTCTTTTGAGAATAACCTCTCTGCCTTTGAGGCTTCCATTCACAATTACAGGCGCAATTCTGGGGCTTTTCATTGCCAGTGTCAGCAACATGGTTCCGATTGTTCTGTTCACAGCAATCGGCCTGCTGCTTGGTTGGTTTGTGCCCAGCATCTTCCTCGCATTCAACAGGTTCTATGCCGGCTTCGAAGCTCGTTATCAGTGGCTGTTGGCCTGGGTCCTTGGACGCAGGTCTCTGGTGATGACGATCCTGGCCGGGGCCATCTTGTTGACTGGATTTGCCTTCACTTCTGTGCCAACTGGATTTGTTCCAACTGAAGACCAAGGATATGCCCTTGGCTTTGTTCAGGCTCCTGAAGGCGTCTCAAACGAACAAACACTCAAAATCAATCAACAGGTGGCTAAAATCCTACGAGAAGAGAAGAATATTGATTCTGCAGCTCTCTTCAGTGGTGCTAGTTTTGATGGAAACAGCCCCAATAAAGGTCTGTTCTTCTTTGGTACCAAAAACTGGGATCAGCGAATGGGCAAGGATCAGTCGGTCAAAGCCATTGCTGACCGATTGAACAAGAAGCTGAAAGGATCCATTGATGGAGGCCGTGTCTTTGTGGTGGAACCGCCATCCATTCCTGGTTATGGGACAAGTTCTGGCTTTGAATTCCAGTTGCTTGATAAAAGCGTTGGCACTCTTAAACTTGATCAGGTTTTTGCCAAGGCGGTTCAGCTCATTCAGAAGGCCAATCTAAGTTCGATTCTTAATCAACCTGTGTATACCCTTTTCTCTCCTCAGGCACCTCAGTTGAAGGTGAATGTAGATCGCGAAAAGATGGCTTCTCTCGGCGTTGACTTTAAGGATGCAATGAGTACATTTAGTGTTAATTTCGGCGGTCGTCATGTTAACGATACTTTTCAGGAAGGCAAGGTTAGGAGAGTGTATATCCAGGCTGATAATGAAAGCCGTGCTGTTCCCGAGAAGCTCGTCTCCATCTATGTGAGGAACAATCAGAAGCAGCAGATTCCTCTTTCCGAGTTCTTCACTGTTGAACCAACGACCGGCCCAAGTGTTGTGCCCCATTTCAATCTCTACCGTTCGATCAAGATCGATGGATCACCTGCGCCAGGGAGGAGCTCCGGACAGGCCATCAATGAAATGAAACAGGTTTTCAATGCTGCCAATACCCAGGGCTTAGGTTTTGACTGGAGCGGCATTTCTCGTGAGGAGGTGAAAGCTGGTTCACTGGCTATCGTTATCTTTGCTCTTGGTATCCTTGTCGTTTATCTACTGCTCTCCGCTCAGTATGAGAGCTATGCCGATCCATTGATTATCCTGATGACGGTTCCCACTGCTCTGCTTGGCGCATTGGTGTTCCTTTCAGGTGCAGGTCAGGTTCTGAATATTTATGCCCAGATCGGGCTTGTGATGTTGATCGGTCTAGCCGGAGGTAACGGAATTCTGATTGTTGACCTTGCTAATCAGAAGATGGCGGAAGGGTTAAGTGCTATTGAGGCTGCCCAGGAGTCTGCAAAGTCAAGACTTCGGCCGATCTTAATGACGGCTATCTCTTCCCTGACAGGCTTCCTTCCTCTGATGCTTGCCACGGGAGCAGGGGCCAGCAGCCGCAATTCTCTGGGATTGGTTGTTTTCGGTGGATTGCTTGTTGCCACTTTCCTCTCCACCCTTGTGGTGCCAGTGTTTTATGTCGTGGTGAAGACTTTGGTTGGGCAGGCTGAAGCGGCTGTGGTCGATGCGGCTCCCCAAGCCAAGAGATGAGGCATTTGCTATGGATGGACCAATCTTAAATCCCAATCCCAACAATTTCAGTGGCGTGAGGTCTCTTGTGGCGACCTTTATTGGAGCTCTGATCGGATGTACCGTCTCTTATTTTCTGAGTATTTTGATTTCCAACTCGCCGACAGGTTTGGATCCAGCCAGGTTGAGATTATTTTATATCATGGTGATCATTTCTGGCTCTTTCGCTGGTTTTGGCATCGAAATTACAAGACAGATGCAGGCATCATCAACCGAGCAAGATTATTATCACAAGCGCCATCAGAGTTACAATCGTAAGGATCGCTGATGGTCGCTTAGCTTTTGGTTGTTCAGCTCTCTACAACGTTGTTTGAAAAAGCCCAGCAACTTTTGATGATGTTGGGCTAAGAGGCTTGGTTCACTAATCACATCCAAATCTGTTCCTGCTACTCAGGTGATCACAGTGGGGCGATCCATTTCTGTGCGCTTGCGGATCTCGGCAAGCTCATCAATACCGCTGATCAGGTCGGCAAGGGCCACCTGCGGGTCCTGACTGAGGTTGCCGCTGTTCGGAACATAACTCTCAAGGTAAACCCTCAGGGTTGCTCCTTTGGTGCCCGTGCCGGAGAGGCGCAAGACGATGCGACTGCCGTCATTCAGAAGAATCCGCAGACCCTGCCCCTTGGTGATTGAGCCGTCCACGGGGTCGGTGTAGCTGAAGTTGTCGGCCTGACTGATGCTCCTGCCCGCAAAGGGTTGCCCGATCAGGCTGGGGAGCATCTCCTCAACCCGGTCATAAAGACCATGGGCCGCTTCGCTGGCAATGGCTTCGTAATCATGGCGTGAATAGTAATGTCGCCCGAAACGCTGCCAGTGCTGTTGCATGATTTCGGCAACACTGCAGCGCTTCTCTGCGAGAATCTGCAGCCAGAAAAGTACAGCCCAGAGTCCATCTTTCTCGCGCACGTGATTACTGCCAGTGCCGAAGCTTTCTTCACCGCAGAGTGTGATTTTGTCGGCATCAAGAAGATTGCCGAAGAATTTCCAACCGGTTGGCGTTTCAAAACATTTGATGCCAAGCTGTTTGGCAACAACGTCAACAGCGGCGCTCGTCGGCATCGAACGTGCCACGCCTGCAAGGCCTCCGGCGTAGGCAGGCACAATTTTGGCATTGGCGGTGAGGACGGCAAGGCTGTCGCTGGGGTTAACGAAGCAGCCTTTGCCTAGGACCATGTTGCGGTCGCCGTCACCATCGCAGGCGGCGCCGAAACGATAGGCGTCACCCTTGAGCAGCAGATCGGCCAGTTCATGGGCATAGGTGAGGTTAGGGTCGGGATGCCCGCCACCGAAATCCTCCAGTGGCGTTCCATTGCGCACACTGTCAGCGGAAGCTCCGAGCAGATCCACCAGTAGGCGGCTTGCATAGGGCCCCGTGACCGCATGGAGTGCGTCGAAAACGATCGGGAAGTCATCGCGAAGCAAGGCTTTGATCTTTTCGAAATCAAACAGCTGCTGCATCAGCTCGACGAAGTCATCGACTCCATCGATGACTTCGATGTTCATCGCTCCGATCTGGTACTGCCCGGGTCGATTCAGCGGGATCGAGGGGGCCTCTACAGAGCTGTAACCATCAAGGGTCTGGGTGCAGGCATATATCGCATCGGTGAGGGATTCAGGTGCCGGTCCACCGTTAGCACCATTGACTTTCACGCCGAAGTCTCCTTCCGGTCCTCCAGAGTTGTGACTGGCTGAAAGGATGATGCCGCCGATGGCCTTGCGCTTGCGGATCAGGTTGGAGGCGGCTGGCGTTGAGAGAATGCCGTTTGTGGTTGTGATCACCTGGCTCAGTCCGTGGGCTGCCCCCATCCGCAGAATGATCTCGATGGCTCGGAGGTTTCCGTATCGGCCATCGCCACCCACCACAAGGGTTCCACCTTGCATCCCCGGAAGTGTCCTGAAAATCGCTTCGATGAAGCTTTCCAGGTAGTGGGGCTGTTCGAATTGCTTGCTGCTTTTGCGTAGACCGGATGTGCCAGGTTTTTGATCCCTGAACGGTGTGGCCAGTTTGGTCTGCAGTGGTGTGGGCTCTGCATTGGCCTGGGTTTTCATCTGATCAATCAGCAGCTCTCAAGGGGACCATAAACACAGTTCACTGCCTTGGAGGTGCTGGGCGGTACAAGTTATTTGCCGCTAACTTCTGGAAGTGCCGTCAGATCGCCTTTGAAAACGATCAGCTTGCGCAGCATTGGTGGGCTTTTCGCCTTCCTGACGCTTTTCAACGGGCTTGTCCAGTCAACAGCTCCCGTGATGGCGGTTCAGGGACTCGGACGCAACATGCCCTATCCAGAGGCTGAAGGTCTCACCAGAACAGCTGCTGATGCTGTTCTGGCCCGATCAGGCAGCGAAGATTGCCTGCGTGGAAAATTGACCAATGCACTGCTTGATCTTTCCAGCAGTTGTGAGATTGAGGGGCTTTCATCCTCACTCTGTGAATTGGCAGATGATGTGGCCTCCCGTGAGGATGAGTTCAGCTTCGCTGAGATGACGAGCACGGCGACCAGCCTGTTGCAGCTGCTCGATGCCGGCAATGGCCCTGAAAGCCCCTGAGCCCTTTCTGCATCAAGGCGATGGAG
>MPMF02131543.1_pt1 | contig 33006 bp, 15 predicted proteins | sample 1617271 | NCBI WGS metagenome assembly MPMF02 (sample SAMN05944812, study PRJNA350692) | marine metagenome | biome: marine; feature: ODZ; material: water; isolation source: 120 m water sample prefiltered with 30 um filter, filtered on to 0.2 um... | place: Pacific Ocean | collected 2012-04-09... | reverse complement strand
GACATCTCCAATGTCGGTGACCTCACCGCAGGCAACCTCGACATCGTCATGGGACAGGACGGCGACGGGGCCGGCTACAGCCTGCCCGCCTCCGGCCTTGATGATGTCTCGATCTGGAACCGTGCTCTCACCCGGGCCGAGTTGTGGGAGATTTACGCCGAAGGCCGCTCCAATGACACGTCACTCGGTGCAATCGTCGCGGCCAGGACCCCCCCCCATACCGCCACCGCCACCATCGCCGATGGCACCGGCCAGGTGGTCTTCAACGCTGACTTCGAAGGGATTGATCCGGCCGCCACGCCGGGCGGCACCCTCCTCAACGGGGACGCCCCCTCCGCTGCCAATCTGGGGACCTCGGTCGGCAACTGGGCCAACGTCTTTACCGCTGACGCAGCCGGCAGCGATCCGGGCGTCATCGCCGAGACCGGAGCCGACGCGAAGGGAGACGGCGTCGACAATGCCCTGCGCCTCGATCGTCCGGCGGCAACGCAGGATGTCTACGCCCAGTTCGACGGAGCCATCGACATCAGCGGATCCAACACCGGGGTGATTGCCTTCGATCTCGCCACCCGGCGGACGCAGAGCAACTCTACCGCCAAGAGCACCACCATCATCGGCCTCGATGAGGCCGGGAACAAGTCCTTCGAACTCTTCCTTGATGCCAACAACAACGGGGCCGCTCACGAGCAACTCTTTCACGTGGACAGCAGCGGCACGAAGACTCCCCTCGGAAACGTGCAAGACTTCGACAACAGTGGCGGTTGGAACGAGAACCGCATGTCGAACGTCCGGATCGGACTCACCAGCACGGGCTACTGCGTCCAGATCGAGAAGTTCCCGCTCGGCGCCACCCCTGCCCCGGACACCATCACCGGTGAACTCTCCTACGCCGGCAATGCCACCACCATCACCCAGATTGCCTTCCGGGTCGCGGGCAGCACCGACACCGGTGTCAGCGGCGGCATCTACCTCGATGATGTCAAGGCCGCAGGCAGTGCCCTCACCACCCAGGAGGCCTGGCGCCTCGCCTTCTTCGGCAGCGCGTCCAACTCCGGTGACGGAGCCGACGGCAATGACGCCAATGGCAACGGACTCTCCAACCTGCTCGACTTCGCCTACGGATTCAACCCGGACGGGCCCAACAGCTCCGCCAATTCCCTCGAAGTGAGCAATCCCGGACCCAACGGAGAAATCACCCAGCACGGAGGACTCACCTTCTGGGTTGATCCGGCCACCGGGGAAGTCTTCATGCGCTACGCGCGCCGCACCGATTACGCCGCGGTGGGGCTTGCCTTCACGGACCAGTTCAGTCGTGACCTGACCACCTTCGAGAACGCCGCCGAATCACCGGAGGTCATCGCCACCGGGACCGGAGATGACGGCATCAGGATCGAAGCGGTCCAACTCAAAATGCCCCTTGTCCTGCCAGACAGCGGAGGCAAGGCCCGCTTCGGTCGAATCCAAGTCCAAATCAACCCATAAGTCCCCTTTCACAGGAACCCTGCAAACCCAGATTCTCATGAGAAACGCACTGTCCGCCATTTTCCTGCTTGGAGTTGCCACCACGGCACCGGGAGCCATCCTCTGGTTCCCGCACCAGAACATCCCGATCCCCACCACCTTCGAAGGCATCGCGGTGGATCTTGAAACCGGGACCACCTCAAGCACCGCCGCAGGACTTCCCGGAGGCGATGCCAACTTCCTCCTCGGAGGCGGAGCGGTCACCAACGACGCCGATCAGGCGGCCACCAGTCCGAGCTGGCAACCGGTCCGAACCGGCACGAGCAATATTGATTCCCTGCAGCAGCTCGGCATCGGCGACACGGTGGACGCCAGCAGCACGACTTCCACGGGCTTCGGCGCATCCGGGATACCCACTTCCCATTTCCCGGAGTTCACCCCGGGAACACCCGGTTATCTCGGCTTCTCCCTGGTCCTCAACGACAATAGCACGGCCTACGGGTGGATGCGGGTGACCCTGCAGAACAACAACCAGGCCGGTGGCGTCATTCATGAATGGGCCATCCAGGATGATGGAAGCGCCATCCAGGTAGGTGTTCCCGAACCCGGTTCCCTTCTCCTCGCCTTCCTGGGACTCGGCAGCCTTTTCCTCCGCCGGAAACGATAGACCGGGTGATACCGCTGAAATCAGGGGAAAGGACGAACCGATTCCCCGCGTCGGGTTGAAGGCTTGGCGTGCCAATCCACGACCCTTCCCGGAACGGAAGCAACTGGATGGGATCTTTCCCATTCAGGCAGCCATATCCATTTGGAAAAACCAGACGTAGCGACGCTCCGTCCTCGCCATCTTAGGGGTTGACCATCCCCCGGCCGATGGGACCATCACTATCCGGGAGTGATCTCTCCCGGAAAAGCTCTTCATGAACCCCCTTTCCATGGCCCGCCCCCTGGCCACGGCAGAGAACCGGCACCCGCGTGGCCTCCTGGTTGCCTGCGTTTTCCTTCTTCTCGGCGCCTCTCCCACCCCTGCCGATCTGGTTGCCCACTATGCCCTTGATGACCCTCCCGGCGGCACCGACACCGTCATCGACTCCCTGGGCATTAATAATGGAGTCCTCATCAACTCCGCCAGCGTCACCCGGGGGGTGGCCGCCCACGACCCGGCCTTCGGAACCGCCTGCGACTTCGCCCTGCGGGGCGGGATAAACCTCGGAACCCGGACCGATGTCCGTCCCGTCGATCAATTCACGATGACCTGGTGGATGCGTCCCACCACCCTCAATGCCTTTGACCGTATCTACGAGACGATGACCGGGACCTCGAACGGTGCCAACGGCATCCGTATCGACCTGGGTGCCAATCCCGGCGACAGCGTGCGCGTCCTTCTGCGTGACGGGAACGGAGCCACCAGCACCCAGCACACTCACTCCCTCAACCTGCGCACTGATGGAACGTGGTACTTCGTGGCGGTCCGCTACGACTCTACCACCGGGGACGGATCTGCCCTGAAACTGACCGTCCTGGAAGATAGCGGACCCGTCTCCCCCGCCGCCATCACCGCCGCCACCAAATCTCCAGCCTCCCTCGGCACCGGACCGATTGACCTTCACTCCAACGGTGCCTTCCTCGCGGCCGATGATGCCGCCGCATCGGGTTCCAACGATTTTGGCGGAGCCCTCGACGATTTCGCCATCTTCCAGACCGGCGATCACTTCGGAATCCTCTCGGATGAGGATCTGGCCACCGTCTGCAACCAGGGCGCGCTGGCCCTTGACCCCCCGGCACCGCTGCCTGTCATCAACAGTTTCACAACCAGTGCTTCATCCGTCACCCCGGACTCGCCGGTCACCCTCTCCTGGGATGCAAGCAACGCGGACACCCTCTCGATCGCGCCCGGAATCGGACCGGTCGACCGCCAGACGATTGACGGCAGAGGCTCCCTCGAACTCACCCTGGAAAAAACAACCTTCTACACCCTGACCGCCACCAATGGTGAGGGTAGTGCCAGCGCCGGCCTTCAGGTCGTCGTGGGTGGACAACTGCTGCACCCGGTCATCAGCGAGTTTGTGGCGTTCAACCGGGCGAGCCTGCTCGACGGAGATGGGAACAACCCCGACTGGATAGAGATCCACAATCCCAACCTCGTCCCTCTCGATCTCGGGGGCTACTTCCTGACCGACGATGCTTCGGAACCCACCCGCTGGCCCTTTCCAGCCGCTACTCTCGTGCCCGGCGGCGGCTACCTCGTGGTCTTCGCCTCACAACAGGACCGCAATGACTACGTCGATGCGGGCGGCAATCTGCACACCAACTTCGCGCTTCGCTCGGCTGGAGACCACCTTGCCCTGGTGGCTCCCGATGGAGCAACCGTGGTGAGCGGGTTTTCCCCCGGGTATCCGGAGCAGAAGGAAGACGTGGCCTACGGCCTCAACGGTTTCTTCCTCACTCCCACCCCGGGAGCGCCCAACGAGGGCGGAGGCGTAATCGGTTTCGTGGAGGACACCACCTTCAGCATGGACCGGGGATTCTACCAGACCGCGATTTCGGTAGCGATCACGACCGCTACCCCGGATGCCGGGATCTACTACACCACCGACGGAACCGAGCCCTCCCCTGCCAACGGCACGCTCTACCACACCCCGTTGGACATCGGCACCACCACCACCCTCCGGGCAGCCGCCTTCAAGGAAGGACTCGCCCCCACCAACGTCGACACCCAGACCTACCTCTTTCTTGCGGATGTCGTCCAACAACCCGCCGTCATCCCCGGCTATCCCCGCACCTGGGCCGGTGAACCCGCCCACTACCACATGGATCCCGAGGTGGTGAACCACCCCCTCGACGGCCCTCAGATGCTGGAAGCCCTCAAGGCCTTCCCCACCCTCTCCATTGCGATCGACCCTGACGAAATGTTCGGAACATCGGGGATCTACCAGAACCCGCAGAGCCAGGGAGAGGCCTGGGAGCGGTCGGTCTCAGCCGAGTTCATCAGCCCGGATGACTCCGAACCGGGCTTCCAGATCAATGCCGGCATGCGGATCCAGGGCGGGAGCAGCCGCAACCCGGACATCCCCAAACACAGCCTGAGCCTGCGCTTCCGCCGGGACTACGGATCCGGAAAACTGAACTATCCTCTCTTCAAGGATGCTCCCTTCGGTGAGTCGGCGGTCGAGGAATTCGATTTTCTCCAACTGCGGGCGGGATTCAATTTCGCCTGGACGCATCGGCACTACTACCAGGCCCGCCACGCCCAGTACAACCGGGACCAGTGGGTGAACGACCTCTACCTCGCCATGGGACAACCCGGCACGCACGGGCGATGGGTTCACCTCTATCTCAACGGACTCTACTGGGGTCTCTACCATGTGCACGAACGCCCGGACGGAAACTTCATGGCTTCCTACTTCGGCGGAGAGAGCGAAGACTACGATGCTCTCAGCTCCGGCCAGCCCCGCAGTGGCGACACGGTGGCCTGGAACACGATGATCGCGATCGCCAACGGTAATATCGCCGATCCCGCCCGCTACGCCGCGATCCAGGACTACCTCGACGTGGACTCCCTCATCGACTACATGCTGCTCAACTTTTTCGTGGGAAACACCGACTGGGACGGACACAACTGGCGGGCGGCCCGGAAACGCAGGAGAGGCGCCGGCTACCTCATGCTGCCCTGGGATTCGGAATTCGCCATTTCGCCGAATGGAGCCGGGGTCATCAACAATCCGCAACCTCTTTCCAACGCCCTCAACACCAACGTGACCGGCCGCAATGGAACGGGACGCCCCAGCGGTCTGCACCAGGATCTCGTTGCCAACCCCGAATATCTCATGCGCTTCGCCGACCGCACCCATCGGCATCTCTTCAATGGCGGAGCCCTCTCGTCCACAACCGCCGGTGCGATCTGGAGGACCCGCTCGGACCTGATGGACCGGGCCGTAGTGGCGGAATCCGCACGCTGGGGTGATTTCCGCTACGACGTCGACCCCGGACGATGGCCGCAATCGGACTTTGATCGCTACACCAGGAACGATCACTACCTGGAGAACCAGTCCTGGATTCTCCGCACCTACATCCCCCGGCGTGGCGGCGTGCTCCTGAGTCAGTTGCGCAGCCGCGGTCTCTACCCTGCCACCAATGCCCCCCGCTTCCGCCAGCACGGGGGCAACGTGGCACTGGGACAGGCGCTCACCATCAGCAATCCCAACCCGGATGGCACCATCTACTACACCATGGACGGCTCGGATCCCCGTGATCCCGACGCAGGTGGCAATTCAGTCTCCCCAAGTGCCGTCCCCTACACTGCCCCCCCCGTCTTCACCGGGAGCGCCCTCCTGCGGGCCCGCGTCCTCAACGGCACGGAATGGTCGGCCCTGAACGAAGCCTGTTTCCTCGCCGGCACTCTCGCAGACTCCTCCACTCTTGCTCTTTCGGAGCTCATGTACAACCCGCCCGGACCGTCCGAAGACCTTGAGTTCGTGGAACTGGTCAACCACTCCGACACGGAAACCATCGAACTGGGCCAGGCGGAATTCATCACGGGAATCGCCTTCACCTTTCCCCTCAACACCCGCCTCGCCCCGGGCGAGCATCTGCTCCTGGTCTCCAACCGGACCGCCTTTGAAGCAACCTACGGTTCCGGCCTTCCCGTGGTGGGCGAGTACGCGGGCCTGCTCGACAACGACGGCGAACAACTTGTCCTCGCAGACTCTCTCGGCAACATCCTGCTGGATTTCACCTACAATGACGGCCTCCAGTGGCCCACCCAGGCCGACGGGGCGGGCCACAGCCTGGTGCTGCGGCACCACGATCCTGCCAGCGATCCCAGCGACGCCCTGAACTGGCGTAACAGCTCCGAGTCCATGGGAACCCCGGGAAGCTCCCACCGCACCACCTTCAACGGCGATCCCTCCGCCGATGACGATCAGGACGGTCTCGAAGCTCTCCTGGAGTATGCAACCGGAAGCAGTGACTCCATCCCGGGGCCTGACACGGGAAGTCCCCTCCTGGCCCTTGACCAGACGGGACATCTCACCGTGACCATCCGGCTCAATCTGCTCGCTTCCGACCTCGGGACAACTCTCGAGCAAACCAGCGACCTGGCCTCCTGGGAGGCCCTCACGGGATTCGAACGCACTGCCATCATTCGAGACCCCCTGCAGGGCACCGCCCTCGTGGTCTACCGTGCGACCGCTCCCCTCCCGGACGGGCCGGACCGGGCCTTCCTCCGCCTGCGGGTGACCAGACCTTGAGGACTGGAAGGAACAGAGCTCAGCCGCTTCCCTGCCAGGATTCCACGAGGAAACCTGGCAGGAAAATCTGCGGGATGGATATGCCCTTTACGGAGCAGGAACCGTCACCAGGAGGCGGTAGATCTCCCGGGCTTCCCCGCCAGTGGTGTCGGTGGCGGTGTTGGCGGCGCCATCCGCCGCTGCGGTGAAGCTGTCGATGGCCGGCGCCTCGGGAAGCCCACTGGTGGAGGAGAGCACCTCGTAGGTCCGTCCCGCAAGGATCGGCCCATAGGTGATCTCAACCTGCGTGTCACTTACGTGGACGACCTCGAACACCGGTCGGTCACTTCCATCGCTGGCGCTGGTTCCCATGAGATACTCGGAAAGAGCATCCACGCTGTCGTTATCACTATCGCTCCTGGCATCAGCGGGATCGTTCGGGTTGAGACCATTCGCGAGTTCGTAATCGTCCGGGATTCCGTCACCATCCGAATCCCCGGCCGCGAGAGTCGCGACAGTGATCGCACCCGTGAGGGGGCCGCTCCCGTCTTCGTCACCATCATCAACAACCACATCAATGACAACCGGGGAGGTGCCATTGGGCAGGAATTGCACGGCCGCAAGGGCTGCATTCACCACCCGGACAGCTCCGGTGATGGTCCAGATTCCAGTGACCGGATCATAGGTCGCACCCGTGGGCTCGGTGAGACCCCCATCCCCGGGGGTGATACTCAGGGTGGCGGTCACCTCCTCGGGTGCACTCGAGGCCAGGATGGAGAAGGGACTGGCATCAACCGCATGCCAGAGACGTGCCGAACTGACCGTTCCCTCCATCGGGAATGAGCCAGCATCGTCGAAGATCCCGCTGGAGTCGGTTCCAAGTCCACCACGGGCTCCATCCTCATTCTGTCCCACCCGGATCGTATCGTCCCCGCTCCAGTTGGACCGGGTCCCACGGCTCGTCAGGTTCACCGTAGCCTGCCCCAGTCCGTTAACCGAGTAGGTGATCGCGTCGAGACTGGCAACCACTGCGAGCTGGGCCGGCGAGTCGAGCGGCAGGGCCGCATCTGCGAGCGGCACGGACACGTTCCCATCCGTCCAGTCGGTGTCATTGAGGCCGGAGGGGAGATCCGCGGGGGCGGAATTCATCTTGCTCACGAAATATGGAATGCCATCGATGAGATAGATCCCGGTCCCATTGCTGGTACCTCCGATCTCAGCCACCCGCACCGTTCCGAAGTCGTCGAATCCGGACGGCTGGAAGGTGATATCAAACGCAAATCCGGCATCGGTATCCGGATCGGGAGCAAGCAGGAGCGAGTCCCCGTGCGTGCCCGGGTAGTCATACTGCGGTCCCTGCCCGGTGGTGACCACCGAATCGTTGGGATCGGTGACCACGATATCGTCAAGATCCACCGGCCCAGCCTCGTATCCGATGTTCTGCACGAGGTTGGTGGCACTCGGGGACAGTTGCGGAATATAGAGGACGGAATCATCGATCGATACACTGTCCTCCGTCTCCGCACCACCCACGGCCGCGTTGGCCGCTCCCTTGGCAATCGAGATGACGACCAGGCCTCCGCTGGTCATGCCCGTGATCGATACGACGTATGTGTCTCCGGATCCGCTCACACTGGCGGAAAGGGGACCGGTGTCGGTGCTGGCGGAGAGATCGATATCCCCCGCTTCGAATCCAGTGACTGCTTCACTGAAAACGATCGAGAACTCAATGGGTGAGCTTTCAGCCGGGTCGTCCTGCCCCGCTGCCTGGTCGATGGTCGCCGTCGGTCCTTCGTTGACGTAAAAGACCAGATCGTGGGTCATGGACTTGGGGCCTCCCGGTCCCGTACTGCCCCCGTCATCAACGGTGAAGGAGATCACGGCATCCCCCCCGGTCACCCCGTCGGTAGTGGAGGTGATCCCTGCGGTCAGGCTGGCATTGATATCGTCCAGAGTCCCCGTGAGGGTGAGGGTAGCCGTTCCACTGCCTCCCACCACCGCAGGTCCACCCGCGGAAAAGGTCAGGGGAGCCGCTCCGCTACTCTGGAAGGTGGCCGTGAGTTCTCCCGTCCCGGCGTCGACATCATCCACCTGCAGGGTGTCCAAGGTGGTCCCGGTGGCAATGAAGGTGGCGGGCAGAACCGTGGATCCCCCGTCCCCCAGCGCCTCTCCCGCGAGGGTGGCGGTGGGGGGGGCGTTTCCAGCGATCCCCCCAACCGTGAGATTGTCGATGAGGATTCCACTGCTCTCCGTGTCCACCACACTCGCATTGAGACTGAAGAGGATGGAACTGACCTGGGTGGCACCGCCGGCATAAGAGAGAACCCCGCTGGTGGAATCGATCACTCCGTCCATGGGCCAGCGGTCAATGGCCACCCGGAAGCCGCCGGAGGTCAGGGAGAGAATCAACTGGCTCTGCTTGGTCTCTGCCTCATTGGAGCTGGTATTGTCGAAGTCAGCTGCCTGGCCCAGGGGCGTCAGCTCCCCGGCCGAATCAACATGGTGCAACTGTTCATTATTCGGCGCGGTATTGTTGGCACTGACATAGAGTTCGAAGGATTTCTCGCCCGCATCATCGAGCCCGATGATACGCCAGCTCTTGGCTTCCGAATTGCTCACCGTCCGGCGGTTGCCGAGGTCCATCGAGATGAAGGCCGCGTTGGATCCAGAAATATCGGCCGGGGAGGCAAGTCGTGCCTTGATCTCACCCGAACCCGGCACGACGCGGTCAAGGACCAGGGCTTCGTCGATTCCATCACCCTTGGCGTCGTCAGTCTCAAGATAGATTCCGGGCAGTTTGCCCGAGACGTTGAGAACCGGAATGTCTTCCCAGGATCCAATCGCGGTTCCGAGATTGGCGGCAAAGGGCGCATCCGAACCCACCTTTGAGCCGTTCGGGGTGCCAGGGTCCCCGAAGGGATCGACATTTTCGAAATCAGCCAGGAAGAGAAGGACCCCCACCCCGTCAGTGATCTCGGTGCTGGCCGAGGACGCCCCGCCAATCGATCCGCGGTCCACCGATTCGAGGGTGAGCGTGATCGTCTCGGCTCCCTCGGCGACGCCATCGTCTATGGGGATGAAACTCAGGGCCCCGGATGCATCACCCCCGGGAACGACAAATGAGGTTTCTCCGAAGAAGTCCTGCCCGTTCACAGCCGTTCCGGAATAACTGACGGTGATGGAGCGATCCGCCTGGGAGGGCACATCGGGGGTAACAGTGAATCCGATGGCCGATCCTTCCAGACCGCTGGCCTGGTTTTCGGCAACCGAGAAGACCGGCTCGGACTGGAGGTCGTTCAGAAGGGTCTCGGCGACCACCGGCACACCCGCCACCGCATTCCCATTGACGCTCTCAATGGTCACGATGATATTTTCCAGTTCTTCGTAGAGGTTGTCATCGATAGCGTTGAGGGTCACCTGGGCAGAGCTGCCGCCATCGGGAATCTGCACCGTGGCAGCAGTGGAAAAATCATCCCCTGCAGCAGCCAGCCCACTGAAACCCAGGTTTACATCGACCGCGCCGGAAACCGCCGCACTGGAGGAAAGGCTGAAGGTAGCGGAACCACCTTCGTCAACTTCGATCTGGTCGGCCACCAGCAAGATCTGGGGATCGGGATTGGTTCCCTCGACATCCACATTCACCGTCACGGTGGAGTTCGCGTCCGTGTCGAGGCGGTAGGTATAGCTGTCGCGCTCGCTGAGTCCCACCCCCACGTGATCGAACGCGTTGTTCGGGTCGTAAGTGATCGAGCCGTCGGCCTGGAGAGTCACGGTGGCCCCGGAAGGAAGGACGATGGGATTTCCGATCCCCGGAGACGCCGTCCCGGCGACTTCAAGAATATCGCCCGGGACCGCTGGGATCGACGAGCCGAAGATGGAATCGTAATTTGAGCTGATCTCCATGGGAGTGAGGAGGAACGGGTAAGTCCGCGCCAGTGAGATCTCGCCGTCATAGTCGGTCAGCGTCCCGAGACTGAGGGTGCCAAAATTTCCCAGATTGGGATCGGCTCCACCAACGTCGGACTGCTGGCGGCCGAGACCGCCGTCATCCGTGCCGCACCAGTCGGCAAGGTTGCCGATCGCACCAGTATCGATATTGAGCGCAATCCCGGTGTCAACCAGTTGGCCGTTGATAAAGATACTGGCGGTGTCGTTGGTAAGATCGATCTGAGCTACAACGTGAACAAAGTCACCGCCCGCAACCGCTTCAGGCGGAAGTTGGCCCACGGCCTGCACGAGTTCGGTTCCATTGTCGAGGGAACTCCAGGCCACCTTGTCGTCCACGATCGTGAAGGACGAACCGTCGGTAAGACCACCAACCTCCCAGAGGACTTCATTGCCCACATGGTCGCGGGGGCGAATAACCATCTCGAGAGTGGCGTCGATCGTGTCGATATCGCCATAGGTGGCCTGCTCAATGTCGAGGTGCACGATGCCCTCTACCCCGGCAAAGTCATAGGCGGCGGCGATTCCCGCCGGGGCATTCACCGCAGCCGGATTGAAGGTCGCATCGATCACTCCGTTGCTGGGGATGGATACCACGGTGGCCGAGCCGGTATTGAGCCACTGCGTGCTCGAATTTCCAATCGTGTCGGCGTGGAATTCCAGATTGAACCCGGGAGTAGGCGTTCCGAGCGCACCCCCCGGCTTGCGGACCTGGTCGTTGTCCAGGACCACGATGTTGACCGCGTTATCGGCATCCGTGGAGACGTAGTCGTTGGTCGGCAAACCTGCCCCACCCGAAATGATGGTGACGAGACCGGTCACCGCGCTGGTTCCATCGAAGATCGTGTATCCGAAGGTTTCCGAGAGAGGGACTCCGGGCGCCAGGCTCAGCAGGACGGCCGAGGTGCTCACATCATAGTCAAGGGTTCCGTCCGAGAAGACGCTCACGGTGGCGCCAAACTGCGAGGTGAAAACCAGCGGCACCAACTCAAAGTTGAACGTATCACTGGTGACCGCTCCCCCACCTCCGAAGATCTGCTGGGTGAAATCGGAGACGGTGAGGATATCCGAGGCATCAACGTCACTCTCATTGCTGAGCAGGTTGAGGGTTGTTCCCGATCCATTGATACTGGTGACACTTTCGTTGACCACCACGGGATCGTCATTCACTCCACTCACCTGGATGCTCACCGTCGCCACCGAGACATTTCCCTGGAAGTCACCCACCGTATAAGTGAAGGTGTCGACCATCTCTTCTCCCACTGCAAGAGCCTGGAGCGCGACCGCCGAACGGGGATGATAGCTGAAAGTTCCATCCCCGGCCACCGTTACTGTGGCACCCTGCGCACTGGTGGCATCGAAGCTGATCACCGTGAGCGTGGTCCCGGCATCGTTGTCAAGCAGGCTGAAGGACGCTCCGGGCTCGACGAAGAACAGGTCAGTATCTTCATCGGTAACCCCATTGTCATCGGCAAGAAGAGTGGTGATGCCGAGATTGATGACAAAGGTCCCGGTATCCGGATTCACCCCGCCATCCGAAACGCTGATACTGAAACCACCGGTCTGTTCGGCCGCATCGGCGTCAAAGGTCAGCAGATCGTTGTTCACATCCTCCTGAGTGAAGGTAGCGCCCTCCCCGAGAGGCACTCCTCCGAGGTTGAGCACCCCCCCGGTGATTACGCTCGTGATGGTGTAGATGAGACTCTCCGGTCCGGTGTTCGCATCGGAGGTCAGAAGGAGCGTCTCATCCGTAATAACATTACCGGTTGAGCCCACCAGGGCATTGAGTGGCCCACTGAAACTGATCTGCGGGTCGAGGGGAGGAGTTGAGATGCTTCCAATGTTGAGGGCCTGCAGGCCCACCGTGTTGGCATCGAAGGTGACCGGGTTGCCGCCAAAGCGGGCCGAGGTTGTCTCCACCAGGTCACCGGCTCCCAGGGGCAGGATGGCCCCGGCCCAGTCGCCGGAGTCCCGGGCGCGTTCACCGCCAGCGATGTCGTCGCGGTTGTAGGCCCCACCGTTGCCGTAGGAAATCTTGCCCGCCGCTCCTCCACTGGGAGTGGTCTGGAATCCCTGCCGGAAGATGGTGCGGGCATTATTCCCGGCAGCGTCAAAGTCATCGGCGAAGTGGGAGGCCAGGAAGAGGTAGTCGCCGGCCTGGTTCACCGTCACCTGCGTGGTGTTGATGGCAGAATCATAGGAGAAGGAGGGGCTGGAAACCGGCAGACCTTCCATCAGGCTCAAGGCGGTCTCGGGGTTTCCCTGGTCGAAATTGATATTCTGGGCAGAGCCGGAAAGGGTGAGATAGTCGCCGTAGGCGGGAAGCTTCAGAATGGTGATTCCCGTACGGTTGGCCTCCAGGGCAACCGCCGTATTGGTGCTGCCTACATCGTTGTCCCGCAGCAATTCAACCTCGAGCACTGAATCCGGGGCGTCGGTCTTGACGATCATTCCCAGCGAGGCGGCTCCGAACTCCATGAGACCGCCGGTCGCGTCGGTTGATCCCGAGTAACGCAGGTAGATCACGGTGGAGGAGTCCTCCACCGGGCTGCCGTTGAGGGTGAGGCGCTGGGTGATGGCCTGGCGGTGACGGTTGCCCCCGCTGATGCGCACCCCGGTGTTGGCAAAGACGAGGTAGTGCCCCACTTCGTTGAGCGTGATCTGGCTGTCCCCGGCATTGTGCCCGAAGGAGGGATCAATTTCATCCTGGACGTCATAGCTTACCGGGGCTGGTCCTGCGGAGGAGTTGCTCATCAGGTTGGGCTCGTCGAACAGCGATCCCAGACGGAGAAAGTCGAGACTATCGTCCAGTTTCACCAGTTGGAGGTCACCATCCTGCTGGGTCAGGGCCTGCGAGTGGTTGTCGGTTCGCTGGGATTGAATGGCAATCAAATCACCCTGGGCGACTTCGACAATCGCACCCCCGCGAACGAAGTGGTTGTTGTTTGTATTGTCGCGCGAATAGGTCGAGGAGGCCCCGTAAGGAAGGACGTCGCCGTTGAGCAACAGTGCATTATCGAGGCCCCCGCGGGCCGCGACGGTGTTGAGATAGCGGGTGCCGTAGATGACAATGTGGTGGCCGGCGGTAAGGCCCACCGCACCGCCAACCTGTAACTCAAAACTATCGGCCGTATCCTCCACCGTGACGGTGTCGAAGTTTTGCATGACACTGGTCCCGAACCCGGTGGCCAGGGTGGCCCCGGAACCGAGGGTATAGACCGCCCGGTCGCCCGGGGTGCCGGCAACTGCCAGTTGCGCTTTTGCGGATGTTCCAAACCAGGGCAGAACGGCAACAGCGATCAAAGTTATAGCAGGAACGATTTTACTGAATTGCATGGGTTTATAGGGTTTTCTGGAGCAAGTGTTTGGTGGATGACTCCCGACGCCACAAAAAGAATGTCTCTCGACAGGTTGGCACCTTCGTCGCGAGCGTTTAAATCACCCCAAAACAGGACCAGCTGCAAGCACATCATGGAAACATTGATCTCCGATAAAAACCATCTCTCCTAACAATCAATCTTCCAGAATTATCCGAGGCTCCTCTCAACTCCCCCGACTCTCCCCACTTGCGGGGAATGGGCGTCTGACGATCCGTCTCCGGGGCAAATCTCAAACCTCCTCCGCGGAAAGCCAGCGGAACTGAACCACCCGGAAGCGTCGGCCGAATCTCCGGTTGGTCTCATTGACCAGCTCCGACTGCTTCCGGGAAGCCGGGTCTCCCCGGTCACCGGTGGCCTGCAGATACTCCGGGACACGTTGCACCACGGCCTCACACCAGGCGCGGGCCCGGACCTCCCCCGCGGGGCCAAGGGAATCACCATAGGCGCGCACTACAAAGGTATCTCCCCGGGGCGTCAGTTGCCCCCCGAAATTACGGAGGATGTCCGCCTGGTCGACATAGGCGGCACTGCCGTAGGCCACGGGTCCCTCCAGCGCTTCCGGGAACGCCGGATCGAGTCGCCCGATTTCCTCCTCGGAAAAGGTCCGGATGGAGTTGCGGAATCCTTCGTTGATGCGGACATCCGGGTCATCAAGGGCGGATTGGAGAGCCCCCTTGACGCTCAAGTTCCGGTCCCCGCCGTCCAGGCGCCGATTGACGAACTCCGAAAGGGAGAGAAAGGGACCACGCCGTTTGACCTGCTTCACCATCGCCTGGGCGAGTTCCTCGATCTCTTCGTCCGTCAGCGAACGCCAGGCAATCCACTGTTCGACTTCGATCGGGTCTGCAGAGCTGCCCTCGTAGGCAGTTCCGTTGGCCATGCTGACCGGAGCGATCGGCGGGCCCTCGGCCGTTTCGGCCCGGATGGGCACACCTTGTCCGAGCGATTCCTCCAGCGCGAGGGTCGCCACCGCCTTGCCCCGCAGGCTGGAGAAAAGTGCCCGCCAGGCATCCACCGAGGTCGAGTTCACGTTGAAGGGCCCCTCCACGAGCAGGTGGGAAGCCATCGATTCCGCACGCCCCAGGGCGGCATCACCCGGTCCGAAGAGCTCGGCCAGACGATTCTCGGTGATCCCGTGGCGATAGGGAACGAGACGTCGGTTGGGAAGTTTCCTGTCTTCGAAGAAGGCCCGATGGGCGACCTCCTCTGCCGAGAACTTCCGGTCCCCCTCGTAAATCTCGACCAGGTGGGGGGCAATGGAGGAGAAAAAGTAATCGTCCCAGAGCGCCTTGTTCGCGAGGTAGGAATGATCAACCATCGGAATGTTTTTCGGTCCGTTCGCCTGGCTGTAGTGACGGGTCCACGAACCCACCGCCTCCTCCGCTCCCAGGTAGGGGTGGGCATAGGAATTCCCGATGGCCTGGACCATATGCGGGAAGAGCCCGTTCGCTCCGGTGGCGGTGGTGAACTGGTAACTGACGCGCGTTTCTCCCGCCCCGGGACCGAGATGGTCGTTGGCCAGGCTGTAGCCCCCGAGCCGCGCGTGACTGAGGGAGGCGATCGAGTGCAGGGGCGTGAGAGGAACCTCCTGCTGGACCAGGTGCGTGGTGCCATACTCCGCGGAGTAGCCGCCACCGTAGTAGGAATTGACATTGTTGGGATCCACCTGCACGGCCGCTTCGAGAACGGAATTGATATCCTGGACCCACCAGTTCCAGCCATGGTGGTAAAATGAGTCATGATCCTCGCGATCCACGAAGGGGCACGCGACAATGGGGGTGGAGTGCAGGAAGGGCCGGGAGGCGAAGCGACGTCCGTGGGCGTCACCGGTGGTATCGTGATAGACCTCGCAACCCGCGGTCAGGCTCACCAGCAGGAAGGGGCGGGTCTGACCGATGATCTCGCGGCCCGGAATGGGAGGAAACTCGATCTCGTCCCGTTCCCCGGGAAAGCCCTTTCTCATCAATTCCCGGTGGAAGTCGATCGCGGCCTCGCTTTCCCTTCCGCCCGGCCCCTTTTCATGCATCCGGGATATCATCTGGAATTGACGGCGCATCCACCTGTTGTCGCCCGGCCCTCCCTCACCCTGTCTTACAACGCTGGACTGGCGGAAAAAGAACTGGAGGGCTGCTCCATTGGCCAGGTCGGGGTTTTCGGCAGCTGAGATGCTGAAGGAGATCTGGTCATCGGCATCAAAGCTGAGAGCCCCGCCGATCCCGTCGTCATTGCGTCCACCTGGTTCCTGTCGTTCCTGTTCAACGTGGGCCCGGTCGCCATTACGATCGGAGCGCGGGAGTTCCAGCCACTTGTTGGGATCCCACCCGGCTTCCACTTCACGAATCGGACGGTACTGGTTGGTGTCCTCGATCAGGGCGCCTTCCTCCGGTCCGCTGGTCTGTCGCAACGAGAAAACCCGCACTTCACCCGGGGCGAAGACGATGGGCTTCTGCCCCCCCACGAACAACTCGAAGCCCGTGTGGCGGTCCCCACCGCCGGCGCGGAAAACCCCCGCACCATAGCGATCGCGGTTGGTGATCCACGAAAGTGAGGTGGGCCGCTGCGATTCATAGGATCCGTTCGCACCCACTTTTTTCCAGCGCAGGGCAATGGGCAGGTTGAAGAAGCGGATCTGGGTCGAACGATCCGGCCCATGGTTCAGCACCAGCGGCACATTGTAGGGATTCCAGAGCGTGACCGCGGGGGTGATGCCGACGTGGATCTTGTAGCGACTCTGGTTCGGATCAGTCCGCGGCGGACGCTGGCGCTGCTTGCCGATGTAACTCAACAGGAACTGGATCTTCACCGGAACGGGCATGCGGTAGAGATTGGTGTATTCCCTCTTGAACCGGGATCCGGGAGTGAAGTCGGGATTGTTGATCTGGAGACGGTCCCGCCCGAGCGGATTACGGGCCTTCTGACCCTGGTAGTCGACCTGCTCGCGATACAGCTGGTAGTAGGCCGCGAGATCCTGCAGGGGAACCCGGTCGGAATTGCGGCCAAAGCGGTAGAGCATGAAATCGTCGCGCTGTTCACGAAGCTGGATCGGTCGCTCGAGAAGCGCATTGAGGTCGCGTTTCAATCCCCCCTCCCGCACGTCAGCCAGCACCCCGTATGAATAGGGCGTGACATCGTGAAAGGTGCCTCGCACACGCTGCAATTCACCGGAAGGCAATTCCAGAGACCGGCGGGTATGAACCCGGCGCAGAACCCCGGGGTCGTTGAGCCCCTCGAAGGCCTCCAGAACGTCATGACCGGTCGACCCGGCACTCATGGCACGGGCGAGCAACTCGTCCTTGCGAAGTTCCTCCCCGGAATCGAAGCCATCCGGGAGGATCCGGGCCTTGGTTGATTCATCAGCCACCCACCATGCGTAGCGCCCGGCATGATTCGCACCGGAACCGGGCTGGGAACCAATCCCCAGCAAAGCTCCGGAAACCAGTTCCGAGTCCTGTGCAGCCGCACCATATGTACCACGCCCCATCAGGAGGACGCCTTCACTGTCCTTGCCCGGTAAGCGCTCACCTTTGAGGGGCAGGCTGCGGGCACTGTCGATAGAGCGCTGCTGCTCCTTATTGATCGAAACAAGCCACGACCGGAAGTGGTCCCTGCGCTTCTCCTCATAGGCCGGGGCCAGCCCCCGGTTCGCCGCCCCGGCGATCGTGCGATGCTCGCTGGGTTCGTCACTTCCAAAACTCTGCCCTCCCGCAGCCCAGGAGTTCCACACCCCGGTCCAGTGCGGGTGGGCCACATCCTCGTGAGCGGAGGTTTCCACCGAATCATCCAGGATCGCGGCCGCAGCAGAGATGCGCTGGTCCGGTCCCAACTGCTGTTGCAATTCGCCCAGGGCCAGCATCAAGGCGAGGCGCGCATTGGCGCGGGCCTCGGTCTGGGCATCAAGAAGCGTATTGGACCGCAGGGTGACCGAGGACAAACTGAGAAGACCCAGTGCGATCAGGGCCAGCAGGGTCATGATCATCACGGTTGTGACAAGCGAAAACCCCGGCTTTCCTCGGCGAAATCCTAGCTTTCCGAGGGAAGATCCAACTCCACCTCGTCCTGCGGCACAATGACCCATGGGTTTTTCTTCTTCACTGCGCCCTACGCGCCCATTCATCCTGAGCGATACTCCTTCGTAATCACATTGTCAATGCTTTTGTCGCTGGTTCCGATCTGCCCATTTGCCAAATTCCTGCCTGTCCACCACGCGCAGTGAGTTTCTGTGCCCGGCATTGACGCGGAGAGAAAGAAGGGGCCAAATGCCGCATGGTTTTCATTGGGAGGAGCTTTATGCCAATGGTTCTGGTCATGTCCCTGCTCGGGGCAGGCATGGCGACCCCACTGGTCCAGGCCCAGGAAGTGGTGATTACCTGTCTCTCCTTTCCGAAGCGGCCCCCGGCCTCCATCGAGTTACTGGTGGGTCCTGGCAAGACGGTGCCGATCAGCCTCCAGAGCCACACCCTCACTGACCCCCTGAAAGTTCCTCGCCTCGCGGTCTGGAAGTTCGGCAAGAGTGGCACCAACGCGGCGGGAGAGTTCCGTTTCAAATCCTACGGGCAGGTCAGGCCGGGAACTGCCAGGAAGCAACTCCTTCTCTTCGTCCATAAAGGCGCCTCCCCATCGGATGGCTTGAACATTCTTGCCCTCAACGACGACAAGACAGCCTTCGGGGCCTCCCAGATGCTCTTCGTCAACCTCGCGCGCGAACCGGTGGCCGGACTGGTGGGCGGCAAACAGTTTCGCCTCAATCCCGGCAAGCGTATCATCATCACGCCCAAGGCCGACCGGGGGAAAAACCTGTGTTTCGCCTCCCTCAAGTACATGCGTGACAACAAGTGGCGCACCTTCTTCTCCACCAACTGGCCCACCCTGACCAGGGCGCGCGGACTGGTCTTCCTCTACAACGACCCGAGATCCAAGAGCGTCAAACTTCACTCGGTGGTGGATTCCCTCGTCCGCGTCCCCACTCCCGGGGAGTGACGGGAAGGACCCGATGGGCAAGCGGGCTCGATTGACAAACCGTGCCCTGCCGTCAAGGATGCTGTTTCATGAAAGCGCTCACGAACTCCCTTCTGACCGCACTCCTTGCTCTGCTCACCCTCTGCCCGGCCCTTGCCGAGCACCCAGAGAACATCAGGATTCTCTACATGGGTGGCCGCGGACACGACTCGAAGGGTTACGAGAAGTTCCTCAGCGGATTTCTTGCCCGGCAGGGCGGATTCGACCTTGTCATCAGCAACAAGCTCGATGACCTCAGGTCCGAAACGATCGAAAAATACGACGTGGTCTTCTTTTTCGGTTCGGGAGGAGACTTCACCGACCCGGCCCAGGAAAAGGGGTTTGAGAGCTACGTGAAGAATGGCGGTGGCGTGGTAGGCATTCATGCCACCGACGCCTTCAAGAAGTCAGATGTCTACTGGAAGATCTTCGGAGGCCAGTTCATTGGCCATGGTGGAGGCACATTCCCGATCGAGTTCACCGACACCAGGCACCCTGTCACCAGGGGCATGCAGGGCTTTGAGATTTCAGATGAGTCCTACCGCGACAAGTTCCATCCCGATACCATCGACAGTCTGCACCACCTCGGACGCATCAACCGCGGCAACGAGAAGCACTCCATGATCTGGGTGCACGAGTATGGCAAGGGTCGCCTCTTCAACACCGGCCTGGGACATGACCAGAAGGCCTGGGACAACCCCGCCCTCCAGAAGCTCACCCTGCGGGCCCTCTACTGGGTCGTCCGGAAGCCCGTCAAGGACCCCCGGTAATCCACGCTTACCTCTCCCCTCTCCCGCCTCTCTCCCTCCAGACCGGATACTCAACCGCCAGGAGCCGCGCGGGCCACCTGCCCCCGATCCAGCCGTGACCGATGCGGTGGGCGTGACTGAGTTCCTCCAGTTTGTATTTCACCACCCCCTGCTCGATGAACATGGGCCTGTTGGTTCCAATTTCGTAATAGCGCGCCCAGATCGACTCAGCTTTGGGATCCTTCACCACCCGCCGGTCCCTGCCGCCAGGCAGCGAGTCGTCCTGCACGGTCACCACCCGCACCCCGACAATCCTGGCCCGCTCAAACCAGCTCACCGCACCTTCCACCGCGTTCACCACCTCGGGAGACGGCTGCTCGATCGACATCAGGTAACGAACCACATCCACGCTCTCGGCACCGGAAATAGAGGGCAACTCGGAAACCCTGCCCTGCGCGGGAGCCAGGGTCTTCTCGTCATGCTGCTGGCACCAGGCCGTCTTCCTCCCCTTCACCACGATCTGGCACTTCAGGATACACGAGATCCCGTTCGCCACCGCCCTGCTGCATTCTGCCCGGAGTTCCTCCTCCACCAGGTCAAGGGGAGCGCGCCGGTTGGCAACCTCATCCAGGACGGAGAGCGCCCCGATCATCGCGCCGTCGTTGAAGGTGATGCGGCTGGAATAACCCGGTCGCAGAGGATAAAACTGGGCCCACCCCCCACTGGGATACTGCGCCTTCAGCAGGTAGCGGACCCCCTTGACGAAACCCTCCCTGAACCGGTCCTCACCAGTGGCGGCGTGGACCGTCGCCAGGTAACGCATCTCCGTGTGGGTCGCCCCGTTATCAAGGGTACAGGGAAACGTTCGCTTCCGGAGCGCCGCCCGGTGGGCCTCGCGCTGTTCTTCGGCAAGATCCTCGGTGGCGGCGTGACCCGAGGAATGCACGCTACCGTCGTTCTTGTACCACCCACCGATCCCGGACTGATAGTAGAGCACGTTGTCGGCAATCCGGATCGCCTCTTCCGTGCCATACCAGGCCGCCTCCTGCCCCAGGCACTCGCGCCAGGTGCGACTCCACGACGGCGGCGCAACCAGAGCAACCATCAGGGCCACCCCCAGCCACCATCTGCCCGGAGACGGTCCTCGGCACTCAATCCCGCTTCTGCGAGAACATCCAGTCATACATCTCTGTGGTGGAGAACACGATCTGTCCGGCCCCGTGCCCTTCGTTCGGGTAGACCTTGAGTCGGGCCAACTTCCCCCCGGACTTCCTGATGGCGGCGATCATCCGCTCGGAGCGTTCAGCCGGGACAACCCGGTCCCTGGCACCGGCAAAGGCGTAGACGGGAACCCTGGCCAGGTTGGCGGCCCACTTGGCGAGATCCTCCGTGACGGCCTTCGGTCCTCCCCGGCCGATTCCGCCCACCACCGGGGCGATGGCGGCAAAGTGTCCGGGCCGATGACCGCCCCAGACCCAGCAACCGTAGCCCCCCATGCTGTTTCCGGTCAGGTAGATCCTCTTCTCGTCCACCGGGAGAGTCGCCTTCACGTGTTCAAGGAAGACATCGAGGTCTTCCGGAGTCCAGGTTCCCCTGCCCTTCGGCGTGTCCCTGAGGCATTGCGGCGCCACCACCAGGCAGGGTTCCTTCCGGAACTTCCGGATTCCGCTCACCACGCGCCGGGCCTGCCCCCTGATCTTGCCAAGGTCATCACCCACTCCACCCCCGCCGTGGAGATAGATCAGCACCGGAAGTTGACTCCCTTTTTTTGCCTCCGCCGGAAACAGGAGAAAATCCGGATTGAGAAAAAGGGTCCTGCCCTGCCGTTCCTTGTCGAGAGTCCTGACAACCGGAACCTCCTTCTGGCCCCACGCGGGAGCCAGTCCACTGAGGAGAAGAAGAAGGAGGAATCTCCGAATCCCGCTACACCGTGTGAGACAAACGCGTTTCATGCAGATCAACAGGTTATTGCCTGGGAACGCCGTAGCAACCCGGGAATACCGGGTTAATGGTATTCGCCGTCAAACAACGGGCTCTTCCAGGGGTTCCTGTCTACTCCACCCGATTCACTCCCGCAGCTCCGGGGCGGTTCACCCTGCCTTGTCCAGCGGATCTATCCGCAGTCCAGAAGAATGCCCCTCAGAGTCGAGTGCGTTACGCTCCATGAGCGCTGCAGCTAGGCCGCGGCACACGCACAAAGGGCTTCCACGCAACCACACTGACCGCACAACCCGAAACGACCGCAGTTCGGCGAAAGGCCACAGAGCATACGGTTGAGCTTGCAGCGACAACTCATGCATCCGCTTCCTGCTTTTGTCCGCAGTCTGATTTCTTCAAGGGAGGTCGCACCAGTTCCGCGGATGGCAGCATGTATTTCAGCCTCAGTAACTTGGTGGCAGTGACAAACAAGCTCACCTCCCAGACACAGGGGAGAGTCACTTACTCCTGCAGGTTGCGCACTTGGAGAAATCATCGGAGCGGTATTTGGAATCCTTCCGGGAGCATTAACACCTCTCATCACAGCCACTTCAAACAATTTATTGCTATTGAGACCCATTCTCAATACAAGGCGAGGTGCCTGCTCTGTCCTCTGCGGTTTTGCACGAAGTCTCTGGCTTGGCCGACGGACAAGTAGAGCTTTTCCGGGGCGACCTTGACGCTTCCCTCTCCTGGGCTGAGAACCTGACCGCAGACAGCGTCTGCTTCTGCTTCAATGAATCAGGGGAAGCTCTGATCATGGGAGAAGGCAACACCCGGCTCTACCTGCGACCACAATCACTGAGTCTGTTTACAGTCGGAGCCCTTCAGCCGCCCATCGCCACCCGGATCGGAGGCGGCCATCACGAATTCGTCCTGCTCACCGTTCCCCGGAAAAACCTCAGCGGATTCCTCGGAGGCGATCTCGCTGCTCTTCATCCCCAGTTCCTCAATTTTATTATCGAAAAGAGAAGTGCAACCGGCTTCGGAGTTGTCCGCCCCATGTGGTCGGACGAGAAACGACTCATGGACTGGCTCCGCAACCCTCCCGTCCCGGATGCCGCCATGAGTCTCTGGTACCAATCCAAGATTGGAGAACTGTTTGCAATCCACCTGTTCGCCAACGATCAGAAAGCCTCCCTTCCCCAGCAGAACCCGAGAGCCAATCACTTTGCCGACCGGGCCCTGACTTATCTGCGGGAGAACTACGAAGAAGCTCTCGATCTGGACCTTCTCGCCACCACCTGTGGGTGCTCCGCCCCCTATCTCAGCCGCAGTGTCAAACGTGAAACCAGCAAGACGCTGCAGCAGCATTTGCGCTCTATTCGCATTGATGCCGCCGCGCGGATGCTCAATGGAAATGCCAACGTCACAGAGGCCGCCCTTGCAGTGGGATACTCATCACTCAGCCACTTCTCCAAGGCCTTCCAGGCTGAAAAAGGGATCCTGCCTTCAGAGTTTATCCGCTCCGATTAACCGGAAGAAAGAAACGAAACCCGAACAGGTATCAGTTACATCCACCCGAAGGCCCCCCTGGGTAACTCGGAGAAGTCTCCGATCAGATCCGACGCCTTCTCCCGACGACCAGAAGAGCCGCGATCCCGCCCAGAGCACCCACCCCGGGCTCTGGCACGGTCTGAATCGAGAACACGTACTCAACGAGAGTCGGGTTGGTTTCCTGGAGCCAGAACGCGTGCTGGCCCGCACCAAGGGAATTCTGACCCAGATCAGGCAGGAGGTTCAGGGGAGAATCAAAAAACAGGGTCCAGGTATCGATGTCTCCAAACCCCTGTCCTGCAAAACCGGACCCGGAGCGATAGGCCAGAAACGATCCCCCCCCGGGATCGCCAACCGCGAACTCAAACCGCTGGACCGACAGCGAAATCACCTCCAGTCCATCTGGAACCATGATGGTCAGGTAGTCCGCGTCGCTTCCGTCGGTTGCTCCGGTATTGCCATTCTCCCCAACCCTGCCCGAGAAGGTATTTTCCCCGGGGGTGACGACGAGAGTCTGTGGTGAATTGAAATCCCCCGGCAGATCGCCATCCACCCCTTCGTTCCAGAGGACGGCCCCGTCCGCGACCTGCCCTCCAATCCACACGAGAGAGAGGGCCGCTGCGGCCGGGGAGAGAGGCGATCTGGAGGTCATCATCAGGTTCAGGGTTCAGGACGGGTCACGGGGTCCCCGCCGGCGCCGGAAGATAGCAGATCCCTCCTTCTCGCACTAACGGTTTCTTGGCTGCGCCAGTCTGGAAACTTTCCAGGAACGTCACCAGCCCCATGCGATCCTCACGACTCGCTTTCCGGAACTCTTCCCGCGACTTTTCCGCTTCCCCGCCATGCCACAGGATGGCCTCCATCAGGCAGCCGCCCGGCGCTTCGGACTGAATCGTCAAACCAGCCAGAAGAGGCAGTATTCGCTTCGAATGATCATCTTGCCTTTCCCCTCTCTCCTTCGTCTCCCAGAAAAATTGGGCCTTGTTTAGCGGAGACTCGTCAAAATCCATCACCGCTATCCACCGGCAGAAGTTTGTAGATGTAGCACTAGTAAAATCCGTAAGAGTCAGTCAATACTTACAGCAGCTTCAATGTTTGACCAAACGATGAAAGAAAACTGCCTCAGCATACTCTCCCTCATTTCTCTGGGTCTCAGCCCCCTGGCGTTCTCGCAGAACACGATGTGCCCCATCATGATAGAGGACGAGATAGACGAGGAGGAGTTTGTCGAATTCGAAGGGAAGAAAGTATTCTTATGCTGCGAAACCTGCGTGAAGCTCTGGAACAAGTCGCCCAAGTACTATATCAGGGTGATGGGCGAACTTCTCCCCCAGTTCAAGGGCATGGAGGAAAAACTCGGCCTCGGCGAAGTTGAACTCCTTCCGCAGAAGTTCTGCCCGGTTTATCCCGATCGTGTCGTGACACCTGCTTCTCCCTCCATGGAGTTCCAGGGAAAGACCATCTACCTGTTCAACAAGGCGGCCATCCGGAGATGGAATCGAAAGCCCGAGGCTACGCTGGAAAAAGCCCTCGCCGCCGGGCTGCTCCCCCAGTTCGAGAAAAACGCCAGGATCCCCGGAAAGACCAATGTTGTGAGTGCCGGGAACCCCAACGCCTCGGAGTAGAAGTGAGCTGTCCGGATGGTGTGCCTCTGCCCTGGTGGAGGACCACTGCAACGGGCGGGCATGTGAGCCCGGGGCTGCCACTGGTGGAACGGATAAACTTCGAATTCCCGCCGCAAGGGCAGACCGGAGCCCGGTTCCCGGAAAGGTCAGTTGAGGGTAACGGTGCGGGGCGCACTGCCAACCTGGGCCTTCTGTGAGATCACAGTGTCGGGTGCGTGCTTGCCGGCCCTGACGATGAACGCCTTGCCTTTGGGCGCACCAGCAGTGAACGTTTTCCCGTTGGCCCGCACCGTGTAGAGGACCTCCCTGGTGGTTGCATCGATCAGCTGGACCACGGGATCTTCCACATCAAAGGTCAGTTCGCCGAGTGTTCCCCACGAGGGAGGGGCATAATTGTCATACTGGGAGATGGTGCGGGGCCAGCCGGGATACTGGCTGGCGGCAGGGTCGGTGATGTCCACATTACGCGGCCAGCATTCCATCGTGATCTCGCGCTTCCTTGTATTCAGACGCACGATCCCGAATCCGGCTGAGCGCGTGTTGAGAACATTCCCGGCAGGTTTCTTCACTGGATTGGCAGCGGCATAGTTGGTCACCTTGTTGTGGAAACCGTCAAGGTGGTCGCCGGTGTATCCGGGCGCGCCGGGTTCACGGTTTACTCCGGGCTCAAGGGGATCCCACCAGCGCAGGTAGAGGTTGGCGATGGAGGGGACACAGAAGGACCAGATGGCATCGCGGTATTCATCGAGACCGTGGTGAAAGATGGTTGCAAGGTGCTGATCCCCGGCACAGTGGAACGCAAAGCCCTTGCGGAGAGTCGCCAGCGCACGGTGGCGGCCGGTCTGGGGCCAGCCGTTGGAATCCATGTCGGCATGAAGCCGCCCGTTGGCACCGCCATGGATGTGCGCTCCCCCGCAGAAGATGGTCGCCGAAAGGGCCACCTTCATGTCGGCGTGCCGCCAGTCCTGCGCCCACTTGTCGAGGAACTTGAGCTGGCGTTGTCCGAGAAGAACCGCGCCTTCAACATCGACGCTGGCAGGATCATACTCGGGATTGCGGATATGGTCCGGGCGCGGCCCCTGCTTGGGAACCCGGCCGGCCGGTCCCGTCTTGAACTTGCGGTCTTCAAGGATGGCGAAGTCGACCTTGCCCCAGTTGAGATTGGTGAACCAGACCCCGATACCCTGGCCGATCTTGTGGGGGTCGACGGGATCGGGAAAGTGACTGGTCTGTGCGCGTTCAACCTCCTGGACGTAGACCCCGGGCCGGGAGTAACCGCCGTCGGAGGCACCGCCGAGGGTTGAAACCTTGCCGCTCTCGCCCCAGAGGTTCGGCTGACCCGCGTCATGGTCATCAGGCAGGCAGAGGGTCGGCCGGTCCTTGATGATTTCGCCGAAGTCGCGGCCGAACTTGAGCCAGGCAGCATAGTGCTTGTGATGGTCGTAGACCTGGTCACCCGAGAAGAAAAGGACATCGGCGTCGATCTTCCTGACGTTATTGATGATGTCCTGCCGGGAGATATCACCACCGTGCGCCGGATGGATGGAATTTCCGGTGAAACTCGCCACGATGATTTCGTCCTTGTCGACCGGGTTCCTGCGGATGAGGCCCTTGTAGACGGATCCGGCACCATGCACGACGCGGTAGTGATGCGCCCTGGAGTCATCCCAGTTTTCAACGCGGAAAGGAGCCGTCCAGCCCTGCTCGATAGCAGTGGTTCTCGCCACTTCAACCCATTGATCGCCTTTCTTGATCTCCAGGCGAACCGTCCTGCTGTCATCCGCGGCAAGGGGATAGAGCTGGGCGGTGAGCTTGAGGGTTTTGTCGTGCACGGTGTAGAGCGCGAAACAAATGAGATCCTTCTTTGCTACTTCCGGAATGGCCAGGACGGCACGCCCCTTCTTTCTTTTATTCTTCTGCTGGGAGACAGCAACGCCGGCGATAAAAAGCGCGGCGCCACAGATGACGAGCCATTTCTGGAGCTTCATGGGTAGCTTTTGATTTTGTCGGTTAACCGTGGGGATCGCCTGGGCGCTCACTCACGGCCTCCCCCGACTCTGGCGTGGAATCGGGGGGTGAGGCAAGGGTTTCAGCCTGCCGCGGCGGACGCCAGAGGATAAAGAGATGGAGAGGGATCAGGAAATGCGGGGCCCGGAGCACTGCTTCGTGGAGAAAATGATCTGCACCCCAATAGTTCAGGCTGAGGGACATACCGACGACCGGCCGGGCAATGGCGGTCAGAAACCCCCAGGCAGCAGCATAGAGGGCACAGCCACGACGCAGGGAGGGAATGCAGATCCCGAGGCAGACCACGAAGTCGAGGACGCCGGTGACCCGGAGGATACTGGTGGCTGTTTCGTGCTCAACCTGAAGAATGAGCGAGGTCATGGCATGATAGCCTGAGGGCACAGGCCAGAGGCCCAGCGCATAGCAACCGTGCCCGCCAAAGGTCGTGATGAAGGCGACGATGGCCGTGATAACGGTGACCCGGTGGCGCGCTCCCAGGGAGAGCGCCATGACCAGGAGAACCGGAATGAGTATCTGACCACCGTGCTCAATGAACATCGGCAGTTGGCGCTGGGCGGCGAGGTAGCGGGCGTAGGCCACGATGGCGAGCAGGACGCTGCCACCCATCAAAGCTGCCATCTGGATCCGCGATTTCCCGCGCACCGTGAGGGCAAGGATCGTGCAACCAAGATAGAGCCAGCCAATCCAGGCGATCCATTTCTGGACCAGGCCATCATCCGCACCCGAACCGACAAAGGATTCCCAGCTGACGCCGAGTCTTTCCGCAAATGCGTAGGTCGCATCCTGCCAGAGGAGAACACCATAAGGACCCTCCCAGTAGAAATGAACCCAGGTCCAACCGGCAAAACAGAGGAAGGTGCCGAGGCGAAGCAAGAGAATCGGATTACTGTCGGGCTTCGGTTTGTTCACGGTTCTACCCCGGGCAAATCTCTACCTTACTCATTGCCTTTCGGTAATTGGAAAAATCCCGGGCGGACAAAAAAGAGAAGGGCCCTGAGACGAGAGTGGAAATACACGATCAATCCTGCCCCGGAGCGATGGTCCCGATGCCAAGGCCAGAAATTTCGCCTTTCAGACGGTTCGAGGTCTCATCCCCTGCCACCCTCAGCCCTCTTCCTCCTCATTCCGCTCGCGAACCCACGGCAGCAGGAAGACCCCCCACCCCAGCACCCCGAGCACCCATGAAAAGGCGGCATAGATCCTATGCGATGCCATGCTCTCCGGCATGAAGTCCGCCGTCACCCGGGTCAGCACCGTGATTATCACGAGAACCACCATCCACACCACCGGTTTCAGCCAGCGCTGCATCAGGGCGGACTGACCGGCGTGGCCAAGCATGACCCGCGTCCCCACCATCAGCGCCAGCAGTCCGAAACCGCCAACGTAGAGCAGGTGTGAGATCGCCACCTGCTGCATCGGCGTGAAGTATGCCAAACCCGCATGCAGCACCCCGTGACTCAGGTAGGATCCAATCGTAAAGAGAATCCCCAGGCGCAGTCCCCACGGCATGATCCCACCCTTGGCCGACTTGCGCCACCACCCGGTCTCGACGGACAGGTAGGCTCCGCACACCACGAAGCGCATCCACGCCGCGGCCAGTTCCATGCCCCTGGCCTGCATCACGAAGGACACGATCACAATGGCACCGGCTGCCGCCGCCACAAGCGCCTTCCCCGTCCACCCCGACGCCGGCATCCGCTGAACCGGGAAGATATGGGAGCTCTTCATCCCGAAGTAGCGCGGGAAGAGAAAGGCCCCGATACCGAGGACCGGCAACAGCAGAAAACCTTCATAGAGCAGGAGGCGTCCCAGTTGCGGTCCTGCCGGATCGGCCGTGCCAGACTGGCCAGTCAGCAGCAATGCCGTTCCGACCATCGCGCACAACAGCCCACCTGCCACCAGCACGAAGCCCGGCGGCGGCAGGTCCTTCCGCTTTGCAAAACGCCAGACGAGCCCCATGCCAAACACCACCAGCATCGCCAGAAAAAACCCGTCACCCCACGAGAGTTTCTGCGAGAGATGGCACCCGATCATTGCCAGATACAGCACCAGCAGCACCACCACCTCGAGGCCCGTGAATTTGCGGGAGGCCAGGACGTTCGGCATCGCGGTTCCCAGGAACCCAAAGGCGAATCCACCCACGAATCCCTGCACCAGAAGCCGGCCATGCACCTCCTTCGGGAGAACTTTGGTGAACGTAATCCACTCCCAGGATATCGCCGGCCAGAGCATCACCGCCACCAGGCTCACTACCAGGGCAAGTGGGAAAAAGATCCGGAACGGTTCCGCCGCACAAAGTTGCGGGAAACCCCGCTTCGGCAAACGCAGAGGCCGGAGCACAAAGTCCGTCTGCTTCTTCAGCGGGACCATGCTTCCATTCCTCAAGGTGGCATCCTCTTTCATGCTCATGATCTTCCGTTCGGTAGTCCGGCAGTTCGGTTAGCACCCCGTCTCCACGAATGCCGCGAGGATGCTGCCTTCCGGTGCCTGCCTGCCAGCAGGCACCTCTCTCGAAGATGTGACTCACTCGTCATGATGATTGAAAAGCGAATTCCCGGAAGTTTGCTCCGAGCGATGAATGCCACGGCCGCATCATGCCTCGGAATGTCACCAGATTGAAATCCGGGTTGGGACTGAATCGAAACGTCAGTCCCCGCATCGCCTGAGGCCGGACCGCTTGCCAGAACATTGGCTTGCACGGATTGACGATACAGGGATGAACCCGAACTCAGTCAAAAAGATAAACCTGGCTTCTCATTTATTGACTTACATCGATTCCCTGCACGGAAGGCGAACTTGAGCTCAGTCAAAAAGATGGCCTGAGTTTCCCGTTTGCGCTGTCTTTTCGCAGTCCTGATCATGAGCGCCACCTTCCCTCTTGCTGTTCTCCTCCCCGCCGCTCTTGGTGCTCATCCCGAACACAATCTATATTTTACGAAAAACAGTATGGCCTGCCCGGACAACGATCTCCGATCAAATCATCGTGTCTGATATTATCGTGTCTGATATTATGATATTATCTCCGGAAGCGGTCCCTATTATAAAGAGTGTCATGAAGTCCACTCCGCGTGCAATTCCGCTCCTCCTCTGGCTTAGTTCAGCGCCTTGCTCCCCACCGGCATCATGGCTCAGAACCTTCCCTCTCTCCCGTGCTGCATCGACTGCCAGTCGATCGAATTGGTAACCCGCCTGTCCCAGCAACCCCAATTAAATCCATGAAACTCGCTCGACAAACCACAGGATCTTCGCGCTCCGCCACCATCGCCACTATGGCAGCAGTCCTGCTCTCCCTCGCCACGACCGCATCCGGCGCTCCGCCCTGGGGAACCCCCCAGATGCAACCCGGCATCGCCATGGTGACCTGCATCGGATACCAGGGGGACATTCCATCCTCTGCCTACACCCTCGGATTGATGGACCTGCGCAATCCCGACCCGGCCGACTACGGCTCACAAACACCCACCGCGGCCTTGGCCTCGACAATTCCCCTGTGGAGGCCTGACTGCCACCATGAGGCATCATGGACGGCCGAGAACCTGGGCATGCTTTTCGGCACTGAGATCGATGCCGATGGTGACATGTACGCGGCGGCAGGCGGTCTTTACCCGAAATCCTCATTCTACCGCCAGTATGGTGCCCTCGGCGGTGGTGCCACCGACCTCTCGGCCGCTGGCACCATCTACAAAATCGACCGCATCACCGGGATGCCCACCGTTTTTTCGGTGCTCCCGCAGAAAGCCACTAACCTCGGGGGTGGATTCATTTCAGGACCCGGCGTCGGCAATATCGCCTACGACGCCGACTTCGACCAGTTCTTCGCCACCAACATGGAGGACGGCATGATCTATCGCATTCCCGCTGTTGGTGGCCCGCCGGTCGGTACTCCCTTCGATCCCCTCACTCCCGATTCCGGTGCCCCCGGCATGCCTCCCGTGCACGAACGCCTCTGGGGCATCTCCGTCCACGACAAGAAGGTCTACTACGCGGTCTGGAACACCGGTATCACCGCCGACCCCGGGAAGATCCGCCGCGTCGACCTCGACGCAACTGGTGCGATCCTCCCCGGCACCGACACCGAGATCCTCACCGTTCCCGGTTCCTCCACCTTCATCTCTGCGGGCGGAGCTTCTCTTCCTCCAGGTGGAGGTGGAGATTGGTGGGCGGTCTACGCACCGGTTGGCGACATCGAGATCTCAGCCGATGGCCAAACCATGATCCTCGCCCAACGCGGCCAGAGCGATATCTGGGGCTACGTCGCCACCGCCAACCACGCCGGGAAGGTCTTCATCGCCCGCCTCAGCGGCGGCAGCTGGAGCGTCACCAACACCCTCGAATCCGGCAACAGCTGGGCCCATGGCGAAACCTACGGCGGCGCTGACTTCGGGGTGGAGGGAGGCATCCAGGAAAAGCTCATCTGGTGCTCAAGCGCCGACCTGGTCCACGGCCCTGGACCGCACGGGATCCAAGGCACCAGACCCGACGACTTCCCGGTCGTCTCCGCCATCGCCGACAACTGCTACAAGGTCCCCTACAACCCTGCCCACGACCATAACGGACCGGACACCAAGGGCATCGGTGGCGACATCGACATCATGCAGGATTCCCGCTGCGTCGAGATCGACTTCGACGAGACCATCGAATGGCCCGAAGAAGAGGGCGCACCCTTCAGTCTCGACCTCACCTTGACCAACCTATCGGGTCAAACCGTCAAATACCTGCGGCTCACCCCGTGCCCCACGCCCGACCTTCCCCCGGGCGCGGTGACCGGACAGCCGAACCCTGACGACCTCATCGAGCTTCCTGGAGCGGGCATCCCCCACGGAGGCACCTACCCCCAGACTATCTATCTGCCCGGTTGGGCTGCCGGGGAGAAGTTCTGTTTCCGCCTCACCCTGCTCAATTCCACCGGGGAAGAGTGCTGCACCGAGAAGTTCTGCATCGACCTCCCCGCCTGCGACTGCCTGGAAGTGATCGAGCAGTCCGTTACCTGCGAGCTCCTGCCGAACGGCCTGGTCAAGTACACCATCGAGCTCACCATCCGCAACCTCACCGACTTCAATGGCAACCCCGGATTCAGCATCGGTCATGCCACCTTCCTCCCCCCATCCGGATTCGTCGATGCCACGGTCGAACCCTCCCCGAACCCCATCCCACCGGGTGGAATCGGCACCGTGGAGGCCTGCTACATCGGGCTGCCCGGCACCCTCTGTGTCAACTTCGCTGTGCATGACCCCGAACTCGACGAATGCTGCTCGCAGGAGATCTGCATCGAACTCCCCGACTGCACGCCGGGTCCGCACCTCCCCGACGCCTGCAAGCTCGATAAACTCGTACCCTGCTGTCCCGGCGCCGACGGAACTACTCCGGTGGCGATGGTCAACTACACCATCTGCAACAACTCAAGTGTTCCCCGCACTTACAGCTGGTCGGCGTCATCGAACCTTGTCCCACCGTGCACGGAGGTCCTCCCGACCTCGGCATTCAGCCCTTCAGGCGGCACCATCGGACCGGTCCCACCCGGCGGCTGCGTCACCATCCCCATCCAGATCACCTGCGAGCATTTCAAACCCGGCGACTGCGCGGCCTACGTGATCTGCGCGACGTTCGATCCGGACTTCGGCCCCCTCTGCTGCCGCGGCAAGGTCTACGCGCCGGAGGAGGGAGCGGTGGTCATCAAGGTCAAGCACCCCGACGACCCCCTGGAGGTCCCCTTGGGCGGCAGCGAAGAGACCGAGCTGCTCATTGAGAACACCGGTGCCGCACCTGTCGTTGCCAACCTCGTGATCTCCGATACAGTGGGCATCCTTGGGATCGGGCGACAAAATCGGCATTCCTCCTACCACATCTCGATCCCCCTCGACCCCGGGGAGGTCTACCCGCTCGACCTGTTGCTCACGCGCTTCGACGACGGCCACAACACCCCCGACTTCACCTCCCTCATGGTTCACCTCCGCCACGATGCAGAACCGGCGGGGTTCACCCTCGAGCATCTTCTCAGCGTCTCGGTCCGTCTCAGCCGCGAGGGCGAAGTGCCCTTCGGCATCCGGGCCATCGCGATCGTCACTGACCCCGAACCCCTCGTCGAGATCACCGTGGCCACCCAACTCGGCCGGATCTACCG
>MPMF02093963.1_pt1 | contig 33093 bp, 28 predicted proteins | sample 1617271 | NCBI WGS metagenome assembly MPMF02 (sample SAMN05944812, study PRJNA350692) | marine metagenome | biome: marine; feature: ODZ; material: water; isolation source: 120 m water sample prefiltered with 30 um filter, filtered on to 0.2 um... | place: Pacific Ocean | collected 2012-04-09... | reverse complement strand
CACTACCGTCTGCTGAGAACGCGCTCCTTCGGCATCTGGGCTGCGGTGACGTGCGCCTGCTGACCGAGCGCAGGCTCTCAGTGCCCACCAGGAGAACCGCGCTCTCATCGGCAACTTGACAACGCCCTGCTGAGTGAGCGAGACAGCGCGTCATCACGGGGAAGAAGCGTGCGGCGTGCGCCAAGTTGACAGCGCCTCGCCATGAGCCGGACGGCGTCCCGGGGCGTCCAGTGCTCCCCGGCCTCCTCATTGTTCTCCTCGTTGAAGCGGCGGACCAGTTCCTCAAAGATGGTCCCCATCGCATGGTTGTCGAGCCCGGGCTGCTTGACCGAGCCGTCGCCGTTGAAGACCGGCTGCGGGCCCAAGTTGATGTCGGGTGACAGGAATTTCTCGATCAGGGTGCCGAGGGCATCGGCCTTGGAGAGCCGCGGGAGCTGGTTGCGGAACTCAAAATTCTCTAGGATGTCCTGGACGTTCGGGGAGAAGCCGTCGAGGTAAGCCTCGAAGTCGGCCTTGAGCTGCTGCTGGCTCGCCCGAGCACGGAGGTCCCGCAGCGTGAACTTCGACGTGTTGTAGAAGGCCTGGCCTGCGGCTTGGCGGAGCGCCAGCCGCTGATCGTGAACGCCCGCCGCGTCCAGAGACGCCTGCATGTCGAGGACGGCCTGCTTGGTCGGCTCCAGGACCGCGTCCAGGCGGCGGAGGACGACCATCGGCAGGATCACGTCGCGGTATTTGCCCCGGACGTAGAGGTCGCGGAGAACGTCGTCAGCGATCCCCCAGGTGAAGTTGGCGATCCAGGCGAGCTGAGTCGTTTCCATGAGTCGTGATTCTAGCGACTATCGTCGCCGCTGGGTTCCGCCGGCGATGCCTATGCGCTGTCAACCGACTTCTGGCGGCAGGGACAGTTTCAGGGACAGTTGGGGAAATCCGGCTAGACTCGGTCACTTGGACGAGCCCGTAACCCATTGAAAACAAAGTGCCGAGGGCGGGGATCGAACCCGCACGGAGCTAGTGCTCCACAGGATTTTAAGTCCTGTGCGTCTGCCAGTTTCGCCACCTCGGCATATGGTTCAGTGCACGGCAGTTACGGGTGTTTCCGAGACTACCGGATCGGCCGGCATTGAATCCACGTTGAATTTTCCCACCGGCCGATCGAGCCGACCGACCGCGTCGTGCAAGGCGTCTTCGCTCGCATGGCTGTAGCGTTGGGTCATCAGGATCGTGGAATGCCCGAGCAACTTGCTGACGTGCAGAAGCGGTACGCCACGTTCTACAAGCCTCGACGCGAACGTGTGCCGCAGGTCGTGGAAGTGGAAGTTGACGAGCCCTGCCCCGTCTCTGGCTCCCTCCCACGCCGTCCGCAGGCTCTTGATGGGCTCGTCGGCCTCGTTGGTGAACACCAGTGCCTCTGCACTCTTCTCGGCGCCGGCACTGTCGAGCCTCTGCCCCGACAACACCTCTTGCAGACCTGCGGGGGACGCAGCCCGCGGCTCAATTCCACCTCGGCTTGCCGCAGCTTCGTGATGATCTGCTCGGTGCTGTATCGCTTCCGTGGCATCCTGCCTCCTGGTCGTCATACCCGAATTCTACCCCTCGGGCTGGAACGATCTCAGGGGGTCAGATCAGTTGCCCGTGCCTGAGGTGACGAGCTTCTGCACGCGCCAGTTGATGAGCTCGGCCACCCAGATCTCGTCCTCGGACGGACACGCGATGCCATGAATCCAGCCGAACTCGCCGAGGTTGCGTCCGGGCTGCCCGTACACCCCCAACACCTTGCCGTCCAGCGACACCTTGTACACACGGCTTGGATAAATATCGCCGACGAAGAGCACCGGATTGGGTCCCGGCGTCATGCAGAGGGCGTCGGGAGCCCCCGGAGCCAGGGAGCCCCTTGTCCCGTCTGGATTCTCACGCCCGTAGACGACCTTGCCCCGCGTCGTGTCCACAGGCACGTCGATAGTGAATTCGCGTAGAAAGGTGCCGTCGGGATCAAACACCTGGATCCGGCGGTTGCCGCGATCGGCCACGTAGATCTCATCCTGGGGAGACACCGCGATGCCGTGCGGCGTATCGAACTGACCGGGTCCACTGCCGAGCGACCCCCAGCTGGCGACCCATTCGCCTCGCGCGTTGGCCTTGCCAACCCTCGAGTTGATGTAACCGTCGCTGAAGTACGAGTTCCCGTTCGAGTCCCACGCGACGTCGGTGGGCTGATTGAAGCTGTTGTCCTGATGCACCGGCACCGGCCAGCGCGGGTTGTTGTTCTCGGGAATGTCCACGGGCACGCCGGCGCGGTCGAGCAGTCTAGCCATCACGGTCTGGTAGTCGGGTGGCACGATGAGATGCGAGGCCTCACCCTTGCGGCCAAAGACCCAATCCACGTGACCCTCGGGGGTGAACCTGAGAATCATGTTCGATCCCTTGTCGACGACCCAGATGTTGTCTTGGGGATCGACGCGCACGGCATGGGCGTAGGACCAGGCATTCAGGTTCTTGCCAATCTCGCGGACGAAATTTCCGTTGGCGTCGAACTCGAGGAGCTGTGAGGCGGTGGCCATGTAGGACGGTCCGACCGAGTTGCCGCGCGAGAACACGAAGACGTGCCCGTGCGAATTGACCGCCACACCGGCAATCTCGCCGAAATGGATGTCGTTGGGCAACTTCAGCGGATTGGCCACCGACTCGAACGGAAGTTCCGGAACGCTCTGTGCAAACGCCGGAGTCATCATCAGGCCAAGCACGACAGCCGCAAGAAGCACACGTTTCACCTCACACCTCCCTGGGAATTCATCTATGACGCCCCCGCGACAGGCAACGGGCAAAATCGCACCTGTCGTCCCGGTGGCCGGCAACAGAAAACACGGACGCCTCAACTGGGGTCGACCAGATGGAGCGGATGAGAGTCTGCCGATCATACTTGTTTAGGACCAGAGCTGGGAGAGATGTGGCGCAAGCCTTTCAGCCTGCGCTGCAAGGCTGAAAAGCCTTGTCCCACGAAGACAACTGCACCCGGACGGTAGTCAGCGGGAAGGTTGTGCATCTCCGCCAAGTGGACCGAGAGATTCGCGTAGAATTAGGCTTGCGCAGAAACAATCAAACTTTGCCCAAGAGCAACCCTATCCGCGAGGAGGCCCCAATGTGCGATGACCGAACCGTTGCCGACAACATCGAATACTTGCGTGGGAACACGCTGACACGGCGGCAGTTTGGGGCCGTGTCTGCCGGGGCGGGGCTGGCGATGCTGCTGCCACGGGTCGCAAACGCCCAGGCCGTGACGGAATCCGAGATCGACGTCACGACGCCCGATGGGGTGTCGGACAGCTACTTCGTGCATCCGTCGAGCGGCGCCCATCCGGGTGTCCTGATCTGGCCCGATGCCTTTGGTCTGCGCGACGCCAAGCGACAGATGGCGAAGCGGCTCGCAGAGTCGGGCTACTCGGTCCTGGTGGTCAACCAGTACTACCGGTCGAAGCGTGCGCCGATCGTCAACAGCACGGACTTTGGCGCGGAGCGCGAGACGCTCATGCCGCTGATGGGAACGTTGAACGCGGACACCCAGACCCGGGACGCGCGGGCGTTCATCAGCTTCCTCGACAGCCAGGCGTCCGTGGACCGCAACCGGCAGATGGGGACGATGGGCTACTGCATGGGCGGGCCGTTCACGATGCGCACCGCCGCGGCGGTTCCCGACCGTGTCGGCGCGGCCGCGTCGTTCCACGGGGGCGGGCTGGTGACCGACGCCGACGACAGCCCGCACCTGCTCGTACCGCAGATGAAGGCGCAGTATCTGTTCGCGATCGCCGCGAACGACGACGAGAACCAGCCTGAAGCCAAACAGGTGCTCCGCGAGGCGTTCGCCGACGCCGGACTGCAGGCGGAGATCCAGGTCTACGTCGGCGCGATGCACGGGTGGTGCCCGCCCGACTCGGGCGTGTACCACGAGGCGCAGGCGGAACGAGCCTGGAGCCGTCTGCTGGTTCTCTTCGAGAACGCGCTGTCGTAAGAAAGAAAGAGGGGCGGGATCGAGGAGTGCTCGATCCCGCTCCTGCATACCCAGTGCGTCAGCGAGGATCCCGGTAGCTGCTGACCGGCGGGAGCTCCGCGCCGGTGAGATCGTCCGGCAACGGGTCGCCGGCCACGGTCGGCATCCTCAACGTGCCGATCCCTTCGATGCTCGCCTCGATCACCTCGCCCGCCTGCAAGTAGCCCGACCGGGTGCCCTCAGCGAACGCGCCGGACGAAGTCCCACCCGAGGTGCCGCTGTTGAGCACGTCACCGGGATACAGGGTGATGATGGACGAAGCGTACTCCATCAGCTCCCAGATGGAGTGAATCATGTCGCCCGCCCTCGCCTCCTGCACCGTCACGCCGTCAATGGTCAGCTGCTGATGAAGCCGTGACATGGGATCGCCGTAGAACTCCTTCGGTACGATCCAGGGCCCCTGGGGCGCGAACGAATCGTGCCCCTTGCCGACGAACCAATCGGAGCGTGGCTCGGGCCGACCTCCGCGGTCGGAGATATCGATCGTCACCATGTAGCCGAACACGTAGTCCTGGGCCTCGGTGGCCGAGACGTAGCTGGCCGGACGGCCGATGACCGTGCCGAACTCCACCTCCCAGTCGATGCGGTCCCGGCCGGGGGGAATGACGACCGACTCGCCGTTGCCGATCACGGCGCCGCGTGACGGCTTCAGGAACAGATACGGGATGCCCCGGTTCTCGCGGTGCTCCCGATCACTTTCAGCCTGTTCCTCCGGGGTGCAGCCTTCGCACACGTGGCTGTAGAAATTCCCGGCCGCGTTCAGGATCTTGCCGGGATAGAGGATGGGGGCCAGCGTGCGGACGTCGGCCACGTCGTGGATGTAGACAGGCCTCCCCTGCCCGCTGAGCCGGTTGTTCGTCACGGCGGCGGTGACGATCTCGTAGATCCGATGCTTGAGTCCGTACTCATACTGTCCAATGAGCTCCAGCATGTCGGCGGGCATCGAGACCCGTGCGTAAGTCGGGTCGACCTGCAAGGCCTCGTTCCCGCGATCCAGCTCGATCACGTACCTGTCCTGCAGCACGATGCCGACCCGCGAGCCGACGTCGATCTGAAAGGTCCCGAGCTTGAAGGGCTCCGAAAGCACCGCGTTGTCTTGAGCCAACGCCGGACTCGCGCCCAGCAACGTCACACACCCTGCGACGGTCGCGATAAATCTCATGACGTGTCCTCCTTCGTAACCTGAGGTCGCTTGGCGCGGCAGCCCGCGCGGTGCGACCGCTGAGCGAGAGCGACCCGCAACAGCGCTGAATGCCGGCTTCTGCGCGTTCCTCCTCACTGCCCGGCGCCGACGAGCTCGACGAACTGCGACATCGGGACAGGACTCCCGTGTATCCCCACGATCGTCTCCACATCGAGATTCAGCCGACGCAGGTTGCGCTGAAGCGCGCGGGTGCTGGTGTTGGGGGGTTGCGCCAGGGAGTTGAGAAGGTCGGCCTGGACCACGATCTTTTCGCTTGGGAGATACGCCATCAGCATGCCTGCCGCATGGGCGAGGCCCTGGACGTTGTAGAGCTCCACCCTCCTCGTGCCATCGGCCAGGACGTATTTCTCGTTCACGGTCTCGAAGATGTAGCCCTCCGACCACTCCTCCGGCGGGTGCAGCGAAAACCGGTCGGGCTCCAGGATCCATGGACCCGCCCGTAGGACTTCCTGGTAGTACGGCTTGTTGCTCTCGTGGGTGATGACGGTCGCGCCCTCGTGGACGTAGGTGCGGAGCCCACCCAGATGATCCCAGTGATGATGAGTCGTCACGATGAACCGGATCGGCTTGTCCGGCATCAGTCGATACACTTCGTCGATCACCGCAAGCGACCGTTCTTCATTGAGCGGCGCCTCGATGACCGCCACATGGTCGGCGAACTCGATGACCACGCTGTGGTGGGAGCCACCCCCGACCAGCCACACCCCGTCGCCCACGCTCTGTGACTCCACGCGGACTGGTTCAATGCGTGCGCCCTCCACGTCGCTGGGTACCGTCAGCGCCGCGTTTGCCACGTTCGCCTGAAGGTCCGAGACGGTTTCCAGACCAAACGCATGGTCGCCACCGCTGACGTTCGGCTCGTTCGCGCCATCGTCATAGTCCTGATGCTGATGAAACCGGGGAATCTGCACCCCGCCGACCTCCCGGTATTGGGTGTAGACATTTTCGTAGTACATGTCGCCGACGACCGGATTGGGCACCCACGTCTGCACGCGCTCGAGCAGACCCTCGGGGTTGATCGTGCCGTTGACCCGGTATTTCCCGAACGCAAGGAACGAGATCACGGTCGATCGGCCGCCATATTCGTTCCGCGTGACCATGGTCGGGTCGGCCCCGGGCGTCATGGCGCCCTTGATGAACCCCCAGGGCGTCAGGAGAATCTCCAGCCGCCGCAGCTCGGCGGCGGCCGGCTGCGCAACCGGTTGTCCCTGCGCGTCCAGGGTCCAGGCGTAGTCGCCGCTGACGAGATTGGTGACCTCCCTGGTACTGCCGCTCCGAAGGTAGTCCTCCTTCGACGACATCGTGACGAAGTCGATCGTCCTCGTGTAGCTCGTCAGCTCCACCCGTGGCCAATCGCGATCAGGTGAAACGTTCTGTCCGACCCGGCCTTGCCAGCCGGTGCCGGAGTACTGAATCGACGTCAAGTTCTCCATACCCATCGTGATCGCGGTGGTCTGCAAGACGCTCTGTACGCTCTGCGCCGTCGCAGACCCTGTCAACATCGTCATCAGCGCCGACAGGCTCAGTGAGAGCCACACTCGTGTAGCCATGGTTCGCCCTCCAGCTTGGCGCGATTATGTCTCAGCGGAGACGCAAGTCAACAGTTGCAATTGCTGTATGCTCGAGCCGTGGCTCTGCGAGCACCGCGCTCCTCGATGGTCGGCTGGGCGGTGCTCGTCGTCGTTTCCATTCTGCTCGCGGGGGCGGTCCGAGCCATGCAACGCCCGGTGCCTGATGTGGCCGACCCGACCGCTCGGATGACGCTGTCAATCGTGGGCACCACCGACGTGCACGGCCGGGTGTTCCCAAGCGATGGGCGCGGAGGTGTGGCCCAGCTTGGCGGGTATCTGCGCAACCTGCGCGCGGCGCGGGCGCTGGACGGTGGCGCGGTACTGCTCCTGGACGCGGGTGACACCTTCCAGGGGGGGATCGAATCGAATCTGTCGGAAGGCGCGCTCGTCGTGGACGCCTACAACGCGTTGGGCTACGACGCCCTGGCCATCGGCAACCATGAATTCGAATATGGGGCGCTCGATACCCTGTTCGGGGACGGCGCGCCGGTCGACATGCGCGGCGCGCTCAAGGCGGCGGCTGCCCGCGCGCGGTTTCCGTTTCTCGCAGCGAACCTGATCGACGAGGCCACCGGACGCCCGGTGGCATGGCCGAATGTCCGGCCGTCCACGCTCGTCGACACGGCGAGCCTGCGGGTGGGCATCGTGGGCGTGATGACCTACGACGGGCTCAGCATGACGCTCGCCGCCAACGTCCAGGGGCTTGCCACGGCACCGCTCGCACCCACCGTCGAGGCAGAGGCGAGGCAACTGCGCCAGCGCGGCGCCGATGTGGTGGTGGTCCTGGCGCACGCCGGTGGGTGGTGCGAGCGGTTCGACGACCCTGTCGACCTGTCGTCGTGCGACGACGGGGCGGAGATCTTCCGGCTGGCCAGGCAGCTACCGCTCGGTCTCGTGGATGCGATCGTCGCGGGACACAGCCACGCGGCGGTGGCGCACGAGGTAGCGGGCATCCCGATCGTCCAGGCCTACTCGAGGGGGGCGGCGTTCGCTCGCCTGGATCTGACAGTCGAGCGCGGCGATGGGGTCGTGTCGGCGCGGGTCTTCCCGCCGCAGGCGCTGTGTGCCGCCGTCCGCCCGGACGGGTCCTGCGCGGCCGCTGGCGCCCCACCGCCACACTACGAAGCCGCGCCGGTCGAGCCCGACGCGTCCGTGATGGCGGCGATGCGGCCAGAGCTCGAGCGTGTGAACCGCTGGCGCGAGGCATCGCTCGGCATTGTCCTCGAGACCCCCCTGGCACGGAACCGAGAGGGCCTCGAATCGCCGCTCGGCAACCTCTTCGCAGATGCGCTCCTCGCCGCCGTGCCTGACGCGGACGTCGCAATTGGCATGGGTGCGCGACGCGGTGGCCTGCGCGCCGATTTGCCAGCCGGCGCCCTGACGCGTGGGTCGCTCTACGACGTGTTCCCGTTCGACAATCGCGTCGTCAGGCTGGTGTTGACCGGGGTGCAGCTGCAGCAAGTCCTCGCCGGCGAAGTGGCCCGCAGGAGGCGCGGGATTCCCAGCGTGTCGGGTGTCCGTGTTCGCGTGACCTGCGAGGCGGATAGACCGGAGGTCGAGATCGTGAGGTCGTCTGGAGCGAGGATCGACGCCGCCGAAACGCTCATCGTGGCAACCACAGACTTCTTCGCCACGCGGGCGCGCTTCGGCTCCCGCGCAACGCCGATGGAGACGACGCTGGCATCCGCACCCCTGGTCCGAGATGCTGCCGCCGGCTAGCTCACGGCACGTGGCGGCCAGCTACACGCCGCTGACCTCGCGGACCCGCCACGCTGGGGCGGCGCGTGCCTCGTGGCCGACTGAACCGCCATCCTCATCGTCGAGCACACCAGGGATACGTGCTGTCGGTCGCGAACAAGGAGAAACACACCATGAAGCGAAGCATCGTACTCGGCATCGTCTGCGCGCTCTCGCTCGCCGTCGTGGTCGCTCAAGACACGGCGAAGGTTATCGACGTGGAACAGCTCCAGGACAACCTATTTGTGCTGCGAGGAGAAGGGGGCGGCGGCAACACGGCCGTCTTCATCACGACCGATGGGGTCGTTGTCGTCGACACGAAGAACCCGGGCTGGGGACAGCCCATCCTCGAGCAGATCAAGGCGCTGACGAGTAATCCGGTCACGACACTCATCAACACCCACAGCCACGGCGACCATGTCAGTGGCAACGTCGCGTTCGCGAGCACGGTCGAGTTCGTGGCGCACGAAACCACCAAGGCCAACATGGAGGCGATGAGACCCTACACTGGGCGGACCGAGCCGCCGGTGAATGTGTTCGCGGACACGAACGGCCGAGGCTTGCCGACACGGACGTTCACCGACCGGATGTCGCTCGGCAGCGGCGCCGACCAGGTCGATCTGTACTACTTCGGGCGCGCGCATACCGGCGGTGACGCCTGGGTCGTCTTCCCGTCCCTGCGAACGCTCCACGCCGGCGACGCCTTCCTGGGCAAGAGAGTGCCGTTTCTCGATGCCGAAAACGGCGGAAGCGGGGTCGCGATTCCAGACACGCTGCAGATGGCGCACGACACCATCCGGAACGTGGACACCATCATCACCGGTCACAGCACGCAGGCGACCTGGGCAGAGCTGAACGAATGGGCCGCTTTCAATCGTGACTTCCTGGAGATGGTGCGCGCAGGTCGGTCAGCGGGCAGGACGGTCGATGAGATCGCGAACGGCTGGACGATACCGACGAAGTATGTCGGCTACGCTCCCTCCAACCCGGTCGGAGTCAAACGCAACATCCAGGTCATCGTGGACGAACTGGAGCGCTAGCAGCCGGGTCGGACCACTTAGCGGGTCAGGCCGTAGACGATGTAGTTCACGCCGAGCTTGTAAGCGTCGTTCGTGAAGTCGACCGGGAAGAAGCCACCATTGTCAGACCATTCCCAGTACTCGGCGACGTCGTTGTTGTAGTTGACGATCGCCATCATCCGGTGTGTAGGGTCGTTGTCCTCGAAGATCCCCCAGTAGCTCGGCTCCACGCGCACGAGCGGATGCGGGAAGTTGAGCTTCCGCATCCCGAAGAAGACCTGGAAGATCGGGTGGCTCACGTCGATCTCGATCAGCTTGTGGTCGGGCAGGGCACGGCGCACCTGGAACGCGAAGTTGTCCCACTGCCCTGCCTCGAAGTCGTCGAAGATGACGAACCCGCCCTTCAGCCAGTAGTCACGCAATCCCTGCACCTCGCGCTCACTCATGCTCCAGAAGCCGGGCTCGGAGATGTACGCGATCGGGTGTTTGAATAGCTCGGGGTCGTCGAGCGTGAAGACATTGCTCTCGCCGAGGTGCACATCGATCGTCGTGATGTCCTCCAGAATCCGAGGCAGGTTGAGGTCGGCGCGAGGATAATCGTGGTTCCAGGTCGACCGGTAGCCTCCGTAGCGGATGCGGGTGAAGACGAACTGACCGGTCTGCTCGACCGGCCGGCCAGTCGCCGGGTCTCGCCCCCAATTCCGCCCCTGCCCGCTGACGACGAGTGGCAACGTGAGAATCGCAACGCCGCAGACGACGCGGCTCCACCAGCGGATCGTGCAGGGCTGAACAGTCACTGAGAATCAGCCGACCATATAACCTTCTCGGGCTGGCGCACCATCACGGGGCGCTTCATCTCCTCGAACCGGCTCTCGACGAAACCTGAGGTCGACGTGCTGAACCGCCGAGGCTACCTTCCCGCACGAATAAACACGGCGGCCAGGATGCCCACGACCCCGGCAATGGCTACGCTGAGCAGGATGCCCATGCCCGCTGCAATGGCGAGGACACCGCCGCCAGTCCCTGCGCCTGCAGTGCCAACGACCACGGCGAGCGTTTCTGGGGCACCCTGTGCGATTGAGTCGCGTGGGCGGTTCACACGGGTCCGCGAGTACACCTCGTAGCCGACGGCGGCAAGAGCGGCGCCGAGGAATCGGCCAACCCAGATGCCGGACGGGATATCCGTGCCGTCCCCAAGCCGCCCTCCGAATCTCACGAGGAGGAATCCCACAAGGAGGAACCCGATCTTGTCAGACATATCACTTCCGCGTGTTGGGGTCGTCCCATGGGCCGGGACCGGTCGAGCCGCGGCTACTCCTCCGGCGCCATGATCAGCTCGATCTGGTTACCGTCCGGGTCGGTGACGAACGCAAAGCGGAGGCTCCCTGAGGTGGCCGCCGGGCGCAACAGCGTGCCCCCATTGGCCGTCACGGCCGCGATCGCCTCGTCGAGATTCGGTACCTGGAGGATGAGCGCGGCCATTGCACCGGCCGGCGCGTCTCCCGCCGGGTCGCGATCACGATGGGCGTCGTCGTGGCCTTCCGTGCCAACTCGGACGTCGAGCCCGAGTTGATGACGATTTCCGTGAACGTCGGTGTCTCAACCGGGCGCCTCGTTTCGGACATGCCGAACGCCTTCTCGCAGAACGTCGCGATCTCCACCGGACCGGTCGCCAGCACCCGGATGGAGCGCACACGGATGCCGCTCTCCTGCGCCATCGCCACGGTCGCCGCCGCCAGCACACCCGCCGCCACCGCAGCCTGCGCAAGTCTCATCGTTTCCTCCGCTTCCGCCATCTCCGATCAACTCTCGGCGGCCACCGGCAGGCGGAACACCGCGGCTTCCCGTGCGTTGCGCACGGCGAGATACGGACCATACAGGGCGAAATTGTTCCAGGTGGTGCCGTCGATCGCCTGAAAGCGCCCCAGCACGTTGTCGGGTCGTTCCGGACTCGCCTCCACCAGCAGCACCTCGCCGTCCTCGCTGAGCACGATCAGCAGGTCGTGCACCCGCAAGATCTGGCCGTGCTCATAGCGACCGCGCTTCCAGACCCGCTGCCCCGTCGCCACCTCGACGCACTCGAGGATGCCGTTCGAGAGCCCGTAGGCGTAGCCGTCCTGCATCGTCACCTGGCTGAACTTCGTCTGCAGCACGCGTGCGTTCTGCCAAACCGGCTCCGCGCGGAACCGGCCCCCGCCCGACGGGGTCAACTCCAGCAACACCGCTCCTCCGCCGTAGCCACTCGAGAGCCAGACCCGGTTCGGAGGTACTCCGACCGCCTGTGACGCGTGAGGAAAACCCCCGCTCGACGGCCAGGGGAACTCCCACAGCACCGCCCCGCTCGTCGGATCGTGTCCGGTTACGACGTCGGCGTTGACCGTGAGCACCTGCTCCACCCCCGCGAGCGTGGCCACCGTCGGAGAGCTCATTGAGATCGGCTGGTCCCCACCGTCCCACACGGGCACACCGGTCTTCTTGTCGAACGCCGCGAGCGAGACGAACCCGCGCGCCTCGCTGCCACCCGCCGGCACGATGACGAGCGTACCGAGGATGAGCGGCGAGTGCGACCGGCCGTACTGCAGCACATCCAGATCGTCGCCGAGCGAGCCTACGTAGCGCCCGATCAGGTCCTGCTTCCAGACGGGCGTGCCGGTGCTGCCGTCGAGCGCCACCAGGATCCCGTTGTTGGTCAGGGCATACACGAGGCCCTCGTCCACCGTGGGCGTCGCGCGTGGACCGACCCCGGCCATCACGGTGTCGTACCGGTTGGCGACGGACCAGCTCCAGACCAGCGCGCCAGTGTCGAGGTCGTAGCAGGTGACCATCTCCCGGTCTCCCCGCTGCTCCATCGTCACCGCGTAGCCGTTCACCACCGAGAAACTGGACCACCCTTCGCCGATCGGCTGCCGCCAGACCAGCTCCGGGGGTGTCGTCTCCCAGTTGCGGTCGAGACTGACCGCCGACACCGAGACGTCGCGTGCTGGGCCCAGGAACTGCGGGAAGTCCCAGGGGGTGGTGGTCATCAGGTCGGCCCCAACGGCTGCCCCGGTCGGTGACGCGGGCAGCGTGTCGCCGTCTGCGGCGAACCGGAACACCCAGATCGGAGCAAAATCGCCGGTCACGCTGTCGAGGCGAAAGAACGTACTCCACAGCAGCGGAACCGCGACCACCAGCGTAACCAACCCGACCTTGATGCGCCGGGGCGCCCGGCCATGTCGGAGGAACCAGCCCAACGCCGTGAGTCCGGCCAGCACCCACAGCGTGGGCACCATGATGTTGTCGAGCGGCGGAGAGGTAACGTAGAGCCACGCGCTGAGCGACAGCGAGACGATGATGACGACCCACACGCCGCGAGGAAAGTAGTAGCGATGTCGTCCCATGCATGCTCTCCAGATCGCTACGGATCACGCATTACTAGTGTGCCAGCGGATCCGGCCGAACCTGGAACTTGAAGACCGGGGCCACTCTGTCCGTGCCGCCTTCCGCGTGGAACGGGGCTCGGCTGCCCGAGGTGGTCCAGATCGCCCGGCCTTTCCAGCCAGCGCCGGGGTCGTCGATTCGCCCGTCCAGGCCCTTGCCGAAGAAGCTCCCCATCGGGTACGGCACACGGAAGTTGTAGAACTCTCCGTCCACCAGGGCGAGCACACCCTCGGAGAGGTTGCCGGTGGCCAGCGGAATGTTGTCGCCGACTCCCAGCAGGTTGAATCGATCGCTGAAGTTGTAATACGCCGAGTCGGCGCTGCCGGAATCAATCGCACCCTTGTAGTTCGGCCCCGGAAACGGATAGAGCGTCCAGCCTTCAGTGCAATGCGTGCCGGTCGCGGTCGGCCCGTTGAGCGGACCTTCGCATGTGCTGCGGTCGAAGCTCGCGAAGTGACCGCTCGACAACACCGTCCACACGACGCCGTTGCTGTCGACGTCCATGCCCCGTGGCGAGTATCCCTGGACGGCCGCGTCCGGGTCGTTCCACGGGACCTCGTAGAATTCCACGAGCCCCGTATTCACCGGATCGTCACCCGGCACGAACCTGACGAGCCCGCCGGGCATCCCCAGTGTCGACCCCCAGATCGACCCGTCGAGCGGACTCGGCGCGACGCCGTAGTAGCCGCGCGCGATCCGTGTGTCCTTGGTAGGATCCATCTCCTCGCCTGGCTCGACATACGCGTCTCGTCGGCCGTTGCCATTGGTGTCGAGGACCTGCACCGACCAGCCCTGCGCCGCCGCCTCGTCGCCAGTCTCGTCGTACACCGTCGTGTCGAACCACGCGACCACCGGGCCGCTGCCGGTGAACCACAACGTGTCATCGTCGTCGAAATTCAGATGGTGCGTCCCGAAGCAGGTGTCCACCGTGGTAATTTCCCGGGTCTGGGGGTCCCACAGCTGTATGTGCCGGTTACTCCGCGCGATCGGAAAGGCTTGCGCTGCGGGATGGCTCGACCCTTCTCGACAAAAGGCCGGGGTGTCGGCCTGCCGCACCCGCGCCGCGATCCAGACGCGCGCCTGCTTGTCCATCGCAAAGCTGTGCGCCACGCTCTGGCTGTCCCAAATGACTTCGTCGTCCCAGTAGGGCGACGGCATCAAGGGCGGCGTCGACGCGGTGGTTGGGGTGAGCGGGTCGCGCACCTGTAACGGGAATCTGCTGGCGACATGCGTGGTCGGATCCACGACCGGCACGTAGTCCACGCTGTTCTCCGCGGCGCCGTAGACGGGGCCGTTCGCATTGACCCCGGGATTCCGCTTGTCGGCGGAGATCAGGTCGTGCATATACGCGCGGGGGTCGGCCCAGTCCCACAGGCTGACGACCGCGTTGCGTTCGATGCCCTGCGGCCGTGGCGGTGGTGCCATCGGATACTCGCCCGCCTGGATACGGTCGGTCCAGTCGGCATACATCGCCAGGGCCGGTCCGCGCCCCACCTGGGTAAGCCGAGCCTCCATGTTGCCACCCGCTTGCCCGGACCGCACCCGACGGTCCCAGGCGTCCACGTGCGAGTCGAAGTCGCCGAGCCCCTCCGGGATCTCCCGCGTGGCCTGGTTGCCCAGCGCGTGGCATCCGGTGCAGCCGTCCGTGTTGACGACCGATCGGATCCACTCGCCTTGGCTCTCGATGTTCGGCGAGATGCCGTTCCCCTGCGGTCCCGTACCCGGGAACTCGCCTGGCGCCGGGAGTTGGAGCAGGGCGAACCAGTACTGTGCCGGGTAGTACTCCGCGGCGGCCTTCGCGTCTGACGCGGCCACGGCCGTCAGGTCGAGCGCCTCGCCCGGCTCGGCCCGCACCTTCTCGGAATCCACCAATCCATAGCCTCGCACCCACATGTCGTAATTGGCGTCCGGCAGATCGGGAACGAGGTAGCGTCCCTGATCATCAGTCACCACGATCTTGATGTGCCGGGTGGGGAGATCCCGTGTCTCGGCGATCACCCAGACGCCGGCTTCTGGGCCGTTGGGGCCGGTGACCACCCCCGCGATGTCATCCGCATCCATCGGGACCGCCGCGCCGGACCGCTGGCCAGCCTGCAGCACGACCAGCGAGACCGCTAGCACGACAACGGTCACGACCCCGGTGCTTCTCAGAGAGAACATGTTTCGTGGCATTCTCTATCTCCTTGTCCGCCGCTCAGGGTCACCGGCAAACGTCTCGGGCAGCAGCTTTGGCGCAACGTGGCAGCTGAGCTGGGTGCCTGGGGTGAGCGCCATGAGTGGCTGAAAGTCAGCCGATTATACCTGTGTGGAGGGCTCGACGCTCCGAGCGATGCGGAGCAGGCTTTCAAGCCTGCGCGGCAAGACTGAAGCCTTGCCCCACGAAGGCAATTGCACGGCGATTTCTTTCGCGGGCTGCTGGTGTCTGGTGTACACAGACCCGTAACAGAGAGGTTCGCACATATAGTAGGTGAGCAGATCGTGAGCGCGCGATGGCAGTGAGCACACGTCTGGCGGTGGACGCGGATCGACCTGGTATCTGCAACGTGCATGTGCGGGCCATCCGTGCCACCTGCTCGTCATCGTACTCGGCAGAGCAGATATCCTCGTGGGCCGGACTCCTTTCACCTGACAGCTACACAACCGTCATCCGGGATCGGGTGTTCGTCGTCGCGACGGATCACGCTGCGGTCGTTGGCTTCGGGCAGCTCGACCCAAGCAGCGGCGATGTGGAAGCCGTCTATGTGCTGCCGGCGCGACAGGGTGAGGGAATCGGGCAAGGGCTCCTGTCTTATCTAGAAGACTCGGCCCGCCTGCGCGGCGTGGCGACACTCGGGCTGTCAGCAACACTGAACGCTACCCTGTTCTACGAGCGAGCTGGATACAGCCCGTGCGGACCAATCGTACACAAGCTGCCGACAGGGGTGGAGCTGCAGTGCATCCGGATGACGAAGCAGCTGTAATGTGAGTGATTTGAGACTGTCCACGGCCGACGGGCCAGTTGCCAGCGCCCGTGCCAGACTCGCCGGACAGTTCGGCATGCTCTGGGGCATGACGGGCGTGAGCCTGCTACTGCTCTCAGCGGTCGTCCGGCTGGGCGCCGTCGCGCTCGAGACCCTGCGCATGGACCTAGACATGTGGCACTGGCTGGCTTGCGGAATCAGCCTCGCCTTCCTAGGCATCACCGAGGGTTATATGGCCTTCCAGCGGGGCTACTCCCCCCGCGTCGCCGCACGCGCCCTCCACCTGAAGGACAACCCCCAGCTCTGGGACGTGGCGCTCGCGCCCGTGTTCTGCATGGGCCTCTTCCACGCCACTCGGCGGCGGCTCATGACCAGCTGGATCGTGGCGGTGGCCGTGATCCTGCTCATCATCGCTGTGCGCGCTTTGCCCCCACTCTGGCGTGGCATCGTCGATCTGGGCGTGGTCGTCGCTCTGGCTTGGGGTGTCGCGGCCCTCTGGTATTACTTCGCGCTTGGCCTGCGCGGGACAGAACTGCCAGTGTCGGCGGACGCGCCCGGACCATAATCAGAGGCGGAGGCCACATTGAGCACGATGATCGACCTGCGGTCCGACACGGTGACCCAGCCCACCGCTGCCATGCGCACGACAATGGCGCAGGCCCCGGTCGGCGACGATGTCTGGGGCGAAGATCCGACAGTGGCGCGTCTCCAGGAGCGCGCGGCGGACCTGCTGGGCAAATCGGCCGCCCTGTTCGTTCCCAGCGGCACGATGGCGAACCAGATTGCGCTGCTCAGTCACTGCGACCGCGCTGATGAGGTGTTCGTAGGGGAGGGCAATCACACCGTGTTCTACGAGTCCGGCGCCGGTCCGGCTTGGGCTGGTGTCAGCTTCAGCGTGGTCGGTCGCGACGGCCTCTTCACCGCCGAGCAACTCGTCGAGACCATTCGACCGCGCGATCAGCATTTCCCGCGTCCACGCCTGGTGGCGATCGAAAACACGCACAACCGCTCAGGAGGCCGCGTGTTCCCGCAGTGCGATGTTGATGCGATCGCCGAGGCGGCGCATGCGCGCGCGCTTTCGGTGCATCTCGACGGTGCGCGTATCTGGAATGCATCCGTGGCCACCGGGCGCCCACCAGCGACCCTGTGTGAGCCGGTCGACAGTGTCTGCGCATGCTTCTCGAAGGGGCTGGGCGCGCCGGTGGGGTCAGTGCTGGCCGGCGACACGGATTTCATCGCTCGCGCCCATCGCTATCGGAAGATGCTGGGCGGTGGCATGCGTCAGGCGGGCATTCTGGCGGGAGCGTGTCTGCACGCCCTGGACCATCATGTAGAGCGCCTCGCCGATGATCACGACAACGCGCGTGTGCTGGCCCAGGCGCTGTCGAATGTCGACGGGCTGGGCTGCGACCCGGCACAGGTGGAGACGAACATCGTGGTGTTCGAGGTAACGTCCATGAGTGGGCTTGATTTCGTCGCCCTCGCCGCCGAGCAGGGTGTCAAGCTCGCTGCCATCGACCGCGGGCGCGTGCGCGCCGTTACCCACCTCGGCGTGTCTGCCGCCGACATACGCGAGGCCGCGTGGCGCCTGAGCAGCCTGATCTAGTCCAGGCTCGCCCACCTGGGCCTGGATGATTGTGCGACGAAGAAAGTTTCGTGAGCGCAGAGACTCTCGGGTGTATAAGGGTGGTGAACCGAGCGACCAACACGGATCAGCCGGGCACTATCCGTCTGCGGGAAGGTAGAGGAGAGCAGGTCATGAGAAAGCACGTTGGATGGTTCAGTATCGGGATGGGGCTCGTGGTGGTGACCGCCTGGGCCGGCGCTGGCACGCAGGCAGCCGTGGAACCAGCCGGCGACATCAGCGGTGTCGTCAGCAGCGTGAACGGACCGGAAGCGGGAGTCTGGGTCATCGCGGAGACCGATGATCTCGACACCAAGTTCCGCAAGATGGTCGTGACCGGCGACGGCGGACGGTTCCTGGTGCCTGAGCTGCCCCAAGCGTCCTACCAGATCTGGGCGCGGGGCTACGGCCTGCTGGACTCCGAGGCGGTCACCGCCTCACCGGGCCAGACCCTCGAGCTGTCGGCGACCGTGGCTCCGACGCCGCAGGCGGCCGCGCAGGTCTACCCCGCCAACTACTGGTACTCGCTGATCGAGCCGCCGCAACCGACCGATTTTCCCGGCACCGCCGAGAACGGGATCAGCCCGGCGCTCACGACCCAGGGCCAGTGGCTCGACATCCAGAAGCAGGGCTGCATGCTGTGCCATCAGCTCGGCAACAAGATCACACGCGACGTGCGGGACCTGGACCAGTTCGACTCCACGATCGCCGCCTGGGATCACCGAGTGCAGCTCGGTCAGCGCGGCGCGCAGATGAGCAACGTGATGAGCCGGTTCGGTCGCGAGCGCGGGTTGCAGATGTTTGCCGACTGGAGCGACCGGATTGCCGCCGGCGAGGCGCCCGAGGCGCCGCCGCGGCCCGCCGGGGTGGAACGCCACGTCGTCATCACCATGTGGGACTGGGCGCCGGAGCAGGTCGGGTACGTGCACGACGAGGTGGCAACCGACAAGCGCAACCCGCAGGTCAACGCCAACGGACCGATCTACGGGGTGGACGTCGGCAACGACTACCTGACGATCGTCGATCCGCAGGAGCACAGCGCGACGATGCTCAAGGTCCCGCTGCGGGCCGATCGGTCGACGGTGCCGGGCATGTTTCCGTTGAGCGGTTTCGAGCCGTCACCGTTCCACGGGCTGGATGCGCCACACACGAACCCGGCCAACCCGCACAACCCGATGATGGACGACCAGGGCCGCGTCTGGATCACGACCCAGATCCGGGCTCGACCCAACCCAGACTGGTGCAAGGAGGGGTCGGATCACCCATCCGCGCAGTACTTCCCGGTGACCCAGAGCGGACGGCAGGCTGGCTACTTCGAGCCGGACAGCCAAAAATTCGTCCTGATCGACACCTGTTTCGGCACCCACCACCTCCAGTTTGCCGAGAACGAGGACGACACCCTCTTCTTCAGCGGCGGGGGTCAGGTGATCGGCTGGCTCAACACCCGGGTGTTCGACGAGACCGGTGACGAGCGGGCCGCCCAGACGTGGTGCCCCACCGTCGTCGACACCAACGGCGACGGCACGATCACCAAGCCGTGGAACGAGTCCCCCAGTCGAGCCCAAGCGATCCCCGAGACGATCGACCCCGCGTTGGACACGCGGATCGTGGTCGGCAGCTACGGGATCATCGTCAGCCCGGTGGACGGTGCGGCCTGGATCGCCTCGGCACGGTTCCCCGGACGCATCGCGCGTCTGGCGCCTGGCGACAATCCGCCCGAGACTTGCGTCACCGAGGTCTACGAGGTGCCCTCCGAGGTGCAGGCGGACATCGGCTACGAGGATTCAGGGTTCGGCCCCCGCGGGATCGACATCGACCGCGACGGGGTCATCTGGACCGCCCTGTCGGGCAGCAGTCACTTCGCCAGCTTCGACCGGCGCAAGTGTGCGACGCTGAACGGGCCAACCGCCACCGGCCAGCACTGCAACGAGGGTTGGACCTTCTATCCGACCCCGGGCCCGAACCTGAAGGGCACGAACGTGCGCGCCGACTACCACTACTACAACTGGGTGGATCAGTTCGACACGCTGGGGTTGGGCAAAGACGTGCCGATCGCCAACGGCTCGAACTCCGACTCGCTGATCGCGTTGATGCCGGACACCGGCGAGTGGGTCGTGCTACGCGTGCCGTATCCGCAGGGCTTCTTCACACGCGGGCTAGACGGCCGCATCGATGACCCGAACGCCGGCTGGAAGGGTCGCGGCGTGTATGCGACTTACGGGGCGGCCGTCACCTGGCACACAGAGACCGGCTACGGCGCCCGACCCGGTCTGGTGAAGTTCCAGGTCCGGCCCGACCCGCTCGCCAACTGATCGTGGCGCGTCCGTCGGTGGCGCGGGACACCTGGTCCCGTGCCACCGGCTGGGCACCCACTCGCTCCCTCCGTCCCCCTGATTGTTCCGACACGCCGCGCACCGGCGGTCGTCTAGGATCTGCTTCAAACGTGACGATCTCACCCTCAGGAGATGTCTAGTCGTGGAGTGTCCCTTGATCGTCTGCCGACGGACCGTAAATGCCCGGCACCCTGCCTCCCATGGGCCGCAGATAGGTACTTAGCTGTCCGCGATGGTGAATGCAGTCGAACCACATGAGCCAGCCCATGTCGCGCCGCGGCATCTCCATGATCACCGCGCCTTCGAACCAGAACTTCGCCGGCACGTCGTCCCACGCCGCGTCTGTCATGGCAGCCAGCGCCGTCTCGACGTCGCGGCACGTCTGTTCGTACAGCTCTACGGCCTGTGCCACGTCGTCGAACGCGACGTGCATGCGATGGTGGATCTGGCCGCTGCCCAGCAGCTCGACGACATCTTGTTCATGCCCGATGAGATGGCCGATCAGCTCCCGTGCCGTACGGGCCTTGGGCTCCGGGCGCCAGTCGAGCTGGTCCGCCGAGACGGCGTTGAAGACGCGCACGAACCTCGGGACGTCCTGCGACCGGCACTGCAGGAAGAACTCTCGATTGGTCATTCATGACCTCTCGGCTGGCATCGGTAACACTTTCCGCGCCAGTCAGGCGATCCTCGAGTTCACAGCACGGTCGCATCTGTCGGCCGTGCCTGCTACTATGGCTCCCGGCATGACGGTCGGGTGCTCGGTCGGCGCGGACCAGATGACAGGAGTAGACGCAATGATAGCCGAAGAACGACGCAGGTCCACTCGACCAGGGTCACTCGTATTCGGGCTCGTGTTGGCCCTGGCTTACGGTCTTCTCGCGCCGGGGGCTGCGATGGCCCAAGGGCCCGGCACCGAAGATGGACATTGGACCTACCTGGGGGGCGACGCCTGGCACACCCGCTATACGACAAGCGACCAGCTCGACCCGTCGAACTTCGGTGAGCTCGAGATCGCCTGGGAGTGGAGCGCAACCAGTTTCGGGCCCAGCACGGCGCGGGCCACGCCCAGCTATGTCGACGGCAAGCTGATCACGGTGGCCGGAAACCGGCGCCACGTGGTCGCCCTCGACCCGGCCAGCGGCGACCTGCTCTGGAGCTTCCGGGAGCCGAACACCCACCGCTGGGAGTACTCGATGCGGCAGGGCTACGGGAAAGGCATCGCCTACACCGAGATCGACGGTCGTGGCGTCGTGTTCATCACCTCGCCGGCGTTCTTCCTGCATGCCCTCGACGCCGACACCGGCAAACCGCTCGAGAACTGGGGACGGCCGGTGCCGGTGGCTGGCTTCGAGCCCACCGGCACCGTCGACCTGGTGGAAGACCTGATCTCCGACTGGGCCCCGTGGACAAGCATGGACCGGCCCTACGACGCGAGCCAAGGGATCCCGACCGAGATCGGCTATATCACGGCATCGTCGCCGCCAATCGTCGTCAACGACACGGTGGTGGTCGGCAACTCAGCCGAGCAAGGCTACCTGCAGACCAGGGTGGAGAACGTGCCAGGCGACATCCTCGGCTACGACGTACGAACCGGCAACTTCAAGTGGAAGTTCCACGTGGTGCCGAGGCCCGGTGAGGTCGGACACGAGACCTGGGAGAACGACGCCTGGCAATGGATCGGCGACGTATCGTCCTGGGCGCCGATGTCCGCCGACCCTGAGCTCGGCCTGGTCTACATCGTGACGAACGGAGCGACCATCGACTACTACGGGGGGCACCACCCGGGCGACAACTTGTTCAGTACGAGCATCATCGCGCTCGATGCCGACACCGGCGAGCGACGCTGGCACTACCAGATGGTGCACCACGACATCTGGAACTACGACACACCCACGGCGCCGGTCCTGATGGACGTGACCGTCGACGGGCGGGAGGTCAAGGGGCTCTTCCAGGCCACCAAGCAGGCCTTCCTGTATGCCATCGACCGGGAAACCGGCGAACCGATCTGGCCGATCGAGGAACGCTCCGTGCCGGCGTCGAACGTGCCGGGTGAGACGCTGTCCCTGACCCAGCCGTTCCCGATCCGACCGGCGCCCTACGACCTCCAGGGACGCACCGAAGACCACCTGATCGACTACACCCCGGAAATCAAAGAGATGGCGCGTCAGGTGGCGGCAGAGAACAACCTCTTCAACGGGCTGTTCGACCCACCCACGACCATCGATGACCCGGCGGGACCCGCGTGGAACTGTCCGGGGGGCGGGGGCGGCACCAACATCACCGGTCCCGCCGTCGGTGACCCGGTCCAGGGCATCGTGTTTGTCAGCTCGCAGAGCAACTGCTTCAGGCTGCAGGTGATGCCCGGGGTGGACTCGCCGCTAGACGAGCTCGATCAGTCGGGCACGACCCACACCGATTGGGCCGCGGTATCGACCACCGTGCGCGGCAGCATTGAGCAGTTCACCATCGACGGCCTTCCGATCTGGAAAGGCCTTGTCGGACGGATCACGGCGATCGACGTGAACACCGGCGACCACCTGTGGGCCGTTCCGTATGCGGACGCGTCCGAGGCGCAACAGGACCGCATCCGGAATCACCCGCTCGTGCAAGGGCTCGAGGGTGTCGAGATCAATCGGGGCCGTGGTGGAAACACCGCGATGGTGGTGACCCCGACGATGCTCGTCGCCGGGGGACTGAGCGCCGACAACAGACCGATGCTGTACGCCTACGACAAGCAAACCGGTGAAAGGGTTGGTGGAGTGGAGATCCCCGGGGTCACGCGCTACGGCATGTCGAGCTGGACTCACGAAGGCCGGCAGTACATCATCGTGCAGCTTTCCGAGGGCCTTGCAGCCGTGGCGCTGCCTGTCGAAGGCGGAGCCCCAGATCGGCACTGAACATCATGGCGCCGAGGTCGTTGCGTGAACGAGGTAGCTCACGCCGCCCCGATTCAACCATACGCGGACGTAGTCACCACCAAGCAGCTCGTCAACATAGGCCTGGTTGCGCGGCACCCAGCTCTTGGCGACCTCCCCGATCTCGGAATCAGGAATAGCGGCAGCCAGACCACGACCCGCAACAGAGCCATCGCTGTCACTGACAAACTCGACCCACCGCGTCGAACCGGGTGTCTCCCCCCCGACTGGCGGCACACCGCCGTCGGCGAGTCGCAGCGTATAGGCGCCGGCCGCCAGCGGCTCACCATCGAGATACACCATCCGAGGGATGTCAATTCCTCCCCTCACGGCGCGTAACACGTCCGGCTCCGGTGTTTCCTCAGTTTCGGTCCGCATCGCCACCAGAGACGCCGTTACACGGTTGGCGGCCTGCAGCGCAGCCTCGGCCTCTCGATATGCGTCGGACAGATCATCACGTCCCAGAGCCTCGTTCGCCGCGGCCACCGACGCCTCCACACCCGCCACGTCGTTCAGGAGCGACGACGCCTCGTCCTCGGGCAGCTCCGCAAGCGCCTGCCGAGCGTCGGTGAGGGCACTCTCCGCGTCAGCCACCATCTGGGTCGCCTGGGTGCGGAGTCGCTGTTTCTCGGCGTCGATGGCCCGTTCAACCTCGTCAGCTGCCGTCTCGGTCAGACCGGCCAGCTCGATCGTGCGGTCGTAGGAGCGGGTCAGTGCGAAGCGCTCCGCCTGCGACGCCACCTCGGCGTCCATCCGTCCGACGGCTGCCTGCGCTTCGCCATACTCATCAGCAGCGTACACCGCTCCCTCTGCCCCAACTGACGCAACCCTCGCCCGAGCCGCTTCGACGGCTTCGGTGGGAGCCTGCGCGCAACCGACTATCAACGACATCGCGACTACCACAAGAATCAGCGGAAACAAGTTTCTTCTCATAGCCGACCTCCTCTATGTCGCGGCGCACCCAAGGCATAAGCAACCGAGAATCAGCCGATTATACCTGCAGTATTCCGACAAGTGTGGCGCGGGCTTTCAAGCCTGCAGAGAGCATGAAGAACAATCAGAAGCGAAAAAGACGGTTCACCTTGACCACGAAGCCGCGATTGCGGAGCTCGGAAAACCGGTCGGGACGGAGCGGATCCGTGTCCTGCTCCTCGGTATAGACGACGAACAGCTCGCTGCCGGGACTGTACTCCCAGCACAGCCGTAGGTTGTTGCTGATGGCGTCGGTGGCCGAGTTGTACTGCACCAGCCCGCCGAAGAACATGCGAGGCGTGAACGTGTAGGTCACGCGAGCCACGACCAGATCGGTGCGAAACGCGCCTTGCGGTGTGTCGATCCAGTTGACCGACACGGTCGGCTCGACCGAGAGCCGCTGAGTCACCGCCAACCGACCCTGCGTGAACCCAACCGACCGAATGTCTCCGTTGAAGAACTCCCCGAGACGCGCCGTGAACGTTCCGGTGAGCCGACGTTGCGCCCCGGACGAATACGTCGCCTCCACGTCTCTGAAGCTGTAGCCGCCCACCGGGAGTGTCACGCCGGGCCCCGGTTCGAACGGTTCGACGAGCAGCTCGTAACTGTCGGCCACCGTCACGCCCACCCGATCGCTGTTCTCGAATTCGGTCGAGAAGCCCAGTTGCGTCTGACGGGTCTCCACTTGTCCGGTATCGGCGGTCAGGATGTAGTCAAAACTCCCCTCGAGCCGAAATTGCCGGATTGCATCGAGCGACTGCGGTCGCGGGCTGAATCGCGCGATGCCGTAGGAGCGCCGGAAATTGTCGCGACGCAGAAAGCCGACCTCAGGCACGAAGTTGTTCTCGACCACGAGGTGCTCTGCCTGGAATCCGTACCGGTCTCCCGCATAGAGGAACTGCCCCTGGTAGCTCGCATCATCCGTGTCCAGACCCGGGGTCTGAGTCTTGGCGACATAGGCCAGGAGACTGACGTTGTCATAGAACGAAAAGGTGCCGTCGACGCCATACGTCCGGTTGGCCCCGTCACCGGCCAGCGACACGGACCGGTTGGTAAACATGGCGCCGATGCTGCTGCGACGAAGGATGTCTCGTTTTACACGCAGCACGGAAAAGTTCGTCGACTCGACACCCGCCCCCGCCACATCGTCGGTCTGAATGTTCAACACGCCGACATCGAACGCGCCCGCCTTCCCAGTCACACGCCCGCCACCGACGATCGGGGCGATGGTCCCGTTCTCGAGCCCGATCCGCCGCGAATGGAACAACGTCGGCGCATTGACATTGCCAGAATTGCCGCGGTTGCCCCCTCCACCCTCCTGACGCAACGCACTGTCCCGCGTGCTCTGCCCGCCGCCACCGCGTGCGAAGTTGAAGATGCCTTGCCCTTCGAGAAAGAACTCGCGCTTCTCGGGAAAGAAGAGACTGAATCGCGTCAGGTTGACCTGCTGCTCGTCGGCCTCGACCTGGGCGAAGTCGGTGTTGTAGGTCAGGTCGGCGGTCAGATTCTGCGTGATGCCGTACTTGACGTCGACGCCGACGTCGCCGCTGCCGGCATTCCTTATGGGTGGGCTGGCGCCGAGGTCGGTGGTCAGGCCGGTGATGACAAACGGTTTGATCTCGAAGTTGTTGCCGGCATCGGGCGCCTCGAGACCAACCATCGTGGCCGCATCTGACAGTCGAAAGACGCCACGGCGCCCGGCTGCAATCGGCACCGGGGTGAGAAAGTCCAGCTCGTTCTTCCGCCGTATGGTGCGGCGGAGCTGGATGCCCCACACCTGCGTCGGACCCGGCCGATAACGGAGCGACTTGAACGGTATCTCCATTTCGACGGTCCAGCCTCCATCGAACCGCCCGGTGCGCACGTCCCAGACCGGATTCCAGTCGCTGTTGGGGTTCCCTTCGTTGGTGATGGCGAAGTCGCCGATGGCGCCGAGCGTGTTGGTGTAGAAGGCGACGCCGTTGCGCCGATCGTAGAACGAGTCGAAGACCACCCAGAACGAATCGTTGTCGCGGAGCTGGCTGGTGTCGCGCCGCATCTCGTTCGCCACCCACTGGCTCGCTGGCGCCGAATCCCAAACACGCGCGCTCACATAGATGTTGGTGTCGTCGAACATGACCCAGGCCTCGGTCTTCTCGGTTGCCGGGGCCCCTTCGTCCGGCATCAGCTGTATGAGCCCGGTGATGGCCGTGACCGTGCGATAGACCGGCTCGTCGAGCAGGCCGTCGAGCCGGATGCCCTCGGTCAGCTTGATGGCGCGGATGGTTGTGCCTCCGCGGTCGTCTCTCGTGACCACGTCTGTCGTTCCCACCAGCTCCCTCGGGTCTGGCACACCCGCGACCCCGCCGGGCAACGTCGAGGCGACGGCAGCCTGTGTCGGGTCGCCCTCCGCCGAGGCGCGCTGGGCGCCGGCCGGCGAGGCACTGGCTACAAGCGCCAAACTCGTCGCGACGATCAGCAAGCGGGACGTACTGGGATTGGGAAGCATGAGACGCCGAGAATCAGCCGATTCTGGGCGGGGAAGGACCTTCTCAAGCAGCGGGCGAGTGGCGGGGCCGGGTGACCGAGCTATTGTCCATCGAAGACGTATTGCACCGTCGCCTGCAACCGATCGGGCTCCGCCACGAAATCGCTGTACTGGCTGGGCACCGAGTAGCTGTCGACAACCTGGTCGACCGACCGGCCGGCAGACTTCCCTGCCTTCGCCTTGGCAACGACGTCGTTGTAGAACCCGCTGTAGTTCACCAGGTCGTTCCACACCAGTGGCTCATCGTTGTGCCCCGGGATGACGGTGTCGACGCCCTGAATCCCGGCCACCGCCTTCTTCAGCGTCTCGCCAAACTCGAGCGCGCTCCCGTTGCCGTTCGGCACGTCGAGGAACGGCAACCCCTTGCGCGCAAACATGTCGCCGGCGTGCACCGTGCTGGCGTTCCGGAAAACCACGAACGTGTCGCCGTCGGTGTGGCCGCGACCGAAATAGTAGAGGTCGATCTGATCGGCCCCGCTGCCGATCGTCCTCCGGTCCGAGTAGGTCGTCTTCGGCAGATACTTCGCGTTCTCACCCTTGAACGCGTCGCAGTTGGTCACCGACTCGCAGCTCGCCCGCGACATCTGCGCCAGCGTGTTTTCGTGCACGACGAAGTCGACCGTGTCGGGAAACTCGACATTTCCCCCACTGTGGTCGTAGTGCGTATGCGTCTTGATGATCCGGGTCACCGGCTTGTCGGTCAGCATGGCGACCTCGGCCAGGATGTCCTGCCCGTAACCAAATATCTTCGTGTCGACCAGTGTCACCCCGGACGACATGACGAAGATGGCCGTGTTGCCGCCACTGCGCGTCCCCTGCTCGGCTGGGTCGTTGGCCAGCATGTAGAGATTGTCGGCTACTTCGTGCACCAGGAGGTTCGCACGCGCCTGCCGAGCCTCGTAGCTCGCCGCCGTGGCGAACACCCCGGCGAATGTGACGACACACAGACACAGAATGCGCCTCATCTGCTCCCCCTGAGCCGGATTACCGCGCGAAAGCCTTCGCCCTGCCATCGTCCCGCCTACAAGACTCCCGCCTGGCGCATGACGGCTTCACACTTCTGGCGAATTTCGGTGCCCACCTCGAACGGATCGCCCCGCACATACTCGGCCCGAAAAAGCTCGACCGACAATGCCCCGGTATACCGCTTCTCGACCAGCTTCTCGATGATGCGCACCACCGGCGCGATACCGTCGCCGGGAATCAGTCGCGAGTCGTTGTTGATCAGCTCGCGAGGTGTATCGAGCAGATCCTGGAAATGTGCGTGAGCCAGCTCGCCCGGCTCGAGCAGATCCAGATCCTCGAACTTACTCAACCCCGACCAGAAGTGGAAGAAGTCGAGCATCGGCCGGACATTGGGATGCGCCGCCGCCCGAATCACGCTGAGCGCCGAGGTCAGCGTGGCCAGGTGGGTCGACGTGCGGAGGAACTCGATCATCGCCGTCAAGTTGAACTCGCCGGCGATCTCTCCTACCTCGCGGATGGCGTCCGGGGTAGCCGCAAAGTCGTCTGCGGTCACTGGCCGGTTGGTGATCGCCGGCGAGTAGACCTTCTCGAGGCCAAGACTCGCAAACTGATCGCACCGGCGTCTCCACGCCTCGAGCGACGCCGCACGTGCCGGGCCCGGAATCCAGAGATCGGGCAGCACCGCGGCGGCCGACACCGGTGTCAATCCCAGGTCGCCCATGAGGCGCCTGGCGGCAGGCAGCGTGTCGCTCTCGAGGAAGCCATCCAGCACCCTGTCGTTCAGCTCGACATACTGGATGCCGGCCTTCGCCCAACCCTCGAGCGACCCGCGGAATCCGGCCGCCCGCGACGTGTTCTGGTGAATGCTGAGCAGCATCTTGCCAGGAGCCGCCGATTGCGCGTTGACCAGCCGCGCCACAGACGCCGCCACCGGTGCCAGCAGAAGGGCTCGTCTAGTAAGCATGGCCCTGACTATACCTCCGATGCCGCTGGTCGAGGTTCCTCACGCGTCGAGCCCGTCAGGCTCCCTCCGCCCCGTCGAAGCAAACGACCGTGTTGCCGCGGCCCTGGTTGTGCTCGAAGAGCTCGAAGGCCTTGATGAACTCGTCGCGGGGAAAGATGCGGTCGACACGGGGCTGGATCACGCCGGTCGCCAGGAAGTCGATGATCTCTGCCACGTTGTGCTGATGCCCCTCCGGATTGTCTCTGGCCCATCGGGCCCAGATGCTCCCGACGACGGCGGCCTCCTTGACCAGCAACAGGCCGGGGCGTATCGGCTTCTGTCCGGCGGTGAAGCCCACCAGGCAGATCTTTCCGAGCGGCCGGATCGACGACACCAGCGCCGACTCGAAGAGCGCTCCCTGGACCATGTCGATCACCACATCCACACCCTCCGGATGACCCAGCTCGGCCGAGGCCTGCTTGACGTCGGTCTTGAACTGCCTGTAGCTGTCGCGGTCCCTGCCGTAACAGAGGACACGATCGGCGCCGACCGCGAGGGGGAATTCGGTCTTCTCGGGAACACTGACGCCGGCGATCACCTGCGCCCCCATCGCCTTGGCCAATTCGACCGCGGCCATGCCGACGCCGCCAGACGCGCCATCGACCAGCACGAGGTCGCCCGCGCCGACTTCGCCGAGGTTCTTCAGCGAGTGATACGCCGGAAAGAAATTGCGGCCCAGGTTCGCGAGCTTCGACAGCTCCATCCCGGCTGGAGCCTTCCAGACCGACTCGGCCGGCACCTTGACGACTTCTGCGAGGCCGCCGAGCTGCATCTGGGCGATGACCCGGTCGCCCACCGCTACCCGCTCGACTCCGACGCCCACTTCCAACACGGTTCCGGCCGCGTCCATCCCCGGCACATACGGAAGGCCCGGCTTGTGCTGGTAGAGGCCCTGCGCCTGCAGCGCGTCGGGATATTGCACGCCGGCGTAGTGCGTGCGGACCAGGACGTGGCCCTCCTCGCACTCGGGTGTCGGCATGTCGTCGAGCGCCAGCACGGTGCGCAACGGCTGGGGGGTCGGCACCGGTTTGCCCATGTCGTCGAGACCGGCGAAACGGTGGCAGCGGACGGCTTTGATGAGATCGCTCATAGTGTGTGTTGTCACCTGGAGTGGGGACGAGAACCAGGGGATTATACCCGCGGGGCCGACCTGCGGTTGAAGGCCGTCCCTACTCCCGTTTGACGATTACCAGCGTGATGTCGTCAGACGGAGGACTGAAGACAAGCAGGTCGTCCTGAATCGCCTCGTAAATTTCCCGGGCCGAGAGGTCCTTCACTTCGCGGAGCAGTTGTTCCACCCGCGCCGGAAAATACCGGTCGTCACCGTGCTCCGTCAAGCCATCGGTGTGGAGCACCAAGATGTCGCCGGAACCGAGCAGTGCCCATTCATTCACGGCATACTCCTCCTTGAAACCGAGGAGGCTCTCGTTCGCGTTGCGGTCAATGACGTTGAGCGACGGTTGGATGCCGATTGGTGGAAACGACACGCACCGGTCGGCACTGACCTCCATGAACCGATCGTGGAGGAAGGAGAACACACGCGGAAACGGCTGGCCGGCCGAGAGAAACCTGAAGGCCCCCTCTTCCGACACTTCACCATAGAGGAGCGACACGAACTTGTGGGTGCCGGATGACCGATACAACCTCGTGTTCAGGTTCTCGAACAGCTGTGTCGTGATCTGACCGAACCGGTCGAGCTCGTACAGCGCTCCCAGCAGGAACGCCTGATGCGTCATCGCCGCAAGCAGCGCATCGGTCATCTGATGCCCGGAGACGTCGAGCACCGCGATGCCCGCTCGCTGACGGCATCGCGCCAAGCTGTCGGCGATGGAGGACTTTCCCTCGGCGGACGCCTTGGCGATGCGGGCGTCCAGGTCGTATCGTTGCTTGAAGTCGACGTAGATGAGGTGGTCGCCGCCGGCGGCGCCACTGAGGGGCCGCGTGCCGCCCCAGACGTCAATCCCCTGCAGTCGCGGCACCTCTCCCGGCTCGGGGATCAGCTGCTTCGCGATCTCCTGAAAATTTTCGAGCTCTTTGGCAAGCGACCCTGACGCCTCAATCGAGTCCGATGTGCTCACGACGAGTCCCCTCGGAGCGGGCCATGACCGACCCCGGTCTTCCAACTTCGCACAGAAAGAAGCGCCCTGACCGAGGCCGAGCGAGGCACAGAATAGCAACGGCGCGCCGGATCAAGAACAGTCGATTATAACCGCTCGTAGGACAGCGCCAGACAGAGCGCGGCGGAGGACCGCGAGGCCAGCCTAGGGCTGCCATGGCCTTGGCGAGCCTGATAAGCTCTTTGGGGATGTCGATCGACGTCCTCATTTACGGATCTTCTCATCAGTGCTGCATTCATGCCTGCGAACGATCCGAACATCAAGTGTCTCGCGGAGTCTTCAGCTAGATACTTCATGGACCAGATTTCATGTATTGTCCACACATGCCAAGGAAGACAATCACCCTTGATCAGGACGCCTACGAAAAGCTCAAACGCGCAATGCGCTCGCCCCGCGAGTCCTTCTCATCGGTCGTCCGCCGCGGTCGCTGGGCCCACGAGACCACCACTGGCCGGGAAGTGCTGGCCGCCCTGGAGGCTTTGAGCCGGACGCATCCGGAGGCGCTGCTTGGCGATGACACGCTGGGCGATATCGAGCGCCGATCCACTCGCTCGACAGTCTGGGCGTAGAATCAATCCCTCGCACTGTTCGCCGCCGTCGCCGCTACGATTCAGAGGTATCTAGATGCACCTCCTCCGCTGTTCGTCACCCGTCCTATTGGTCCTGTCGTTCGTCACGCTTGCCGGTTCGGGCGTGGCTCTCGCGCAGTCAACCGGCGACTTTACCCCGGTCACCGACGCGATGCTCGCTGAGCCATCGCCGGACGACTGGCTGATGTGGCGCCGGACGCTCGACGGGTGGGGCTACAGCCCGCTCGACCAGATCACACGCGACAACGTCGACCAGATCAGCATGGTCTGGACCCGAGCCCTGGTGAGGGGCAGCATGGAGGGCACGCCACTGGCGTATGACGGCATCATCTACATGCCGAACTCTGGCGACGTCATCCAGGCGATCGACGCGGTCAGTGGCGACCTCATCTGGGAACACCGACGCGATCTGCCGGACGATGTCTACGACTTCGTGGGAGGCAACGCCCGCAACAACCGGAACATCGCCATCTACGACCGGTTCATCATCAACACCAGCGACGACAACTACGCCTTCGGGCTCGACGCTACGACTGGCGAGATCGCCTGGGAGACGCAGATCTTCGACTATCAAGTCACGCCAGCCGGGCACAGCTCGGGCCCGATCATCGCCGACGGGAAGGTCATCTCGGGGCGGAGCTGTCGACCGATGGGCGGACCGGAGTCCTGTGTGATCGTGGCGCACGACGCGATGACCGGCGAGGAGCTGTGGCGGACGAGCACCATCCCCCGGCCCGGCGAGCCGGGCGACGAGACATGGGGCGGCGTGCCGTGGGAGGAGCGTATTCACGTCGGCACCTGGATGCCTCCCAGCTACGATCCCGAGCTGCGTCTGATCTACCAGGGCACCTCGGTCACGTCGCCGGCGCCAAAATTCCTGCTGGGCGGCGTCAACAACAAGCACCTGTACCACAACTCGACGCTGGCGCTCGACGTCGACACCGGCGAGATCCGCTGGTACTACCAGCACCTGAACGACCACTGGGACCTGGACCACCCGTTCGAACGGATGCTCGTCGACACCGCCGTGTCGCCGGACGCAAGCGCGGTGAGCTGGATCAACCCAAATCTGCGCCCGGGCGAAGTTCGGAAGGTGATGACCGGCATCCCGGGCAAGACCGGCGTGGTCTACACGCTCGACCGCGAGACCGGTGAGTTTCTCTGGGCCAACCCGACGGTGCCGCAGAACGTCATCAGCAACATCGACGGCGCCACCGGCGCGGTGACCGAGAACTCCGAGGTCGTCTTCAGCGGCCTCGGGCAAGAGGTGCTGGCCTGCCCCACGTGGGCCGGCGGCAAGGACTGGGAGGCAGGCGCCTACAGCCCGCTGACCAACACGATGTATTTTCCGCTGCGCAACACCTGCGCACGGATGCTGTCCACCCAGAACGTCCGGGGCGAGCGGGAATTGGCGTTGACCCAAGGGGGCCAGCGCCCGCTGGCCATCTACGCGCTTGCCGCGCGCCATCAACTGGCGCCAGGCACCGAAGACCTCGGCACCGTGCATGCCATCTCGGTGGAGACCGGCGCGACCAGCTGGCTGTATGAACAGCGGGCCGCCACGCAGTCGCTGGTGGCGACCGGTGGCGGACTGCTCTTCGGGGGAGACGCGAACGGACGATTCCGCGCGTTCGACCAGGAGACCGGCGAGATCCTCTGGGAGATCAACCTCGGCTCACCGGTGACCGGCTACCCGGTGTCGTTCGCGGTCGATGGCCGGCAATACGTGGCCGTGGCGACCGGCACCGGCGCGGGTATCAACCTCCGAATGACACCGGAACTGACCCCGAGCACCGGGAACAACCTGTTCGTGTTCGCGTTGCGGGATTGAGAAGTGCCCCTGTGGGGCAAGGCTTCAGCCTTGCCATCGCAGATGAGATGAGAGGGCCAGCCTCCAAACGGGGTATCTTGCGATCCCCAAATCAACCACGGGCTCAAGGCCCAAAGGAGGCGGGCATGGCGAACGGTATCACGAGCGAAACCGCAGTGACGATCGGTGTGGACCTGGGCGACCGGCAGACGGCGGGCTGTGTCCTCGACGCGACGGGGCAGGTGCTCGCGCGGTGGCAGGTCCGCACCACACGGGCACGGCT
>MPMF02355854.1_pt1 | contig 33128 bp, 38 predicted proteins | sample 1617271 | NCBI WGS metagenome assembly MPMF02 (sample SAMN05944812, study PRJNA350692) | marine metagenome | biome: marine; feature: ODZ; material: water; isolation source: 120 m water sample prefiltered with 30 um filter, filtered on to 0.2 um... | place: Pacific Ocean | collected 2012-04-09... | reverse complement strand
TGGGAATAATACTTTTGATTACATTCCAGAAATCATCTGGTATTCTATTCATTGGGAGATCTCCTTTTTTTTGTTCAACAGCTATTATAGCTGATTTTAAAAGAAGATTCTCCCACTATTTAATTTTCGGATAAGCTCTTATCAATACACTAATCAGTCCCACGCCATTAAAATCCAAATGGAATCCATACAATATACAACTTTGCCTCTTTACCATATGCAATAAGTATTCAAATAAGTATATTTTATGGTATAATTCACATGCAAGTTAAACATTTTTTGAATTTTTACAATAAAATAGATACAAAGACACATGAAACCATATATATACCTTCTATTGCTCGCAGGGCTCTTCAATATTACTACAACAAGAGCAATGGATGATTTTCCACCACGAGAAGCTCAAACTCTATTTATGGCTATAGAAAGAAAAGAGGGAGAAGGCTTTTTTCGCCCCGGCAATTCCCCATCTAATATGCGCCCGCCACTACCTGCTGGTAAAAAGACAATATTCTATAGAAAAAAGGAAACCTCTTGGGGTAAAAAAAAAATAGCTTGTCCTTACTGTACAAAAGAATATTCCAACAACAGTCATTGCAACCGCCATATCGAAACGGCTCATAACGAATCCAAGTTCTTGTGTGATAGGCAAAACTGTGAAAAATCATTTCCTCGCCTAGACACTCTCCAAGAACATAAGCGCCAGGTTCATAATAAAAAAAAAGACAGATTCCTCTGCGCTGTTTATGGATGTCCAGGAAAAGGCAATTTTGGCTGCAAGGCGTCTCTCGTAAAACACCTAAAAAGACAACACGGGCTTATGATGATTATTGGAACTGAGGAATACGATCGACTTACTCAATATACGTCTCCAATGCCAGATGAAAGTTCTGAAAGCCCTTAAATTTAATAGTAAATTGCTCTGAGGATACATAGCGGCCACTAGTTGACACATTCAAGAACAGCAGAATCAAGTTTAATGTTAGCTTAGAGTGTATACCAAAGACCTTTCTTGGTTGAAGCGAAATTTATAATTAGGTTTTTTTTATTAGTTTGACTACTTCTTCAAGCTAATTTTCATTATGTAGAATGTATATTCTCTTTTTATCCTTGTACTTCTCAAATAAAGATAAAACGTCTGGTTTTCTCTGCGCATCAAAATACCATACGTATTTCAAAAACTTAATACTAGGCCCACGCTCTGGACAACCCTTTGCACTACTAAAATTTACTGTACCAAAGTTTTCAATTGCGCGTTTAAAAATTCTAAAAAAACAGATGTGCCTCGGAACATCTAGATAGATAACGATATCAGCATTCTGTATCCTATATTCAGCATTTCGTACGCTCATACCCTCAATAACCCATTGATCTTGTTCACATAGACGATTATGGATTTTTTCAAATTCAGCACGTTCGGGTTCTACCCAGCCAGGCTTCCAAAAATGTTGATCTAAATGAATTAAGGAAAGATCTAGAAATTTATGTAACCTCAAGCCCAAGGTTGATTTTCCCGAACCGGCATTACCCAAAATTGCAATTTTCATATTCGCTCCATAATCTTGTAAGATAAATCTAACTGATTGGAAGTATACCATGAAGATTAACGCAAGAAAATGCGATAGAGGCAAAGATACTGGCGGCCCCTAGTTGACACGTTCAGGAACAAAATAGTCGAGTTTGGAATAGATTTAAAAACAAAAAACTTAAATTCTATCCTATGCAAAACTTGAAGATTGATAAATGTTTTTTCTATGACCCACTCCCACTATATAAATAACCAAGCGTTCAGATTCAATGGTATAAATCACACGAAATCTGCCCACTCTCAAGCGATATAAAGCTCTGCGAGACTTGAGTTTTTTAATGTCTAAATTTTCACTATTTGTACACAACTCTTTGATTTTTGTGATTACACGTTGCCTTGCTGATTTATCCAATGTTTTTAAAAATTTTTCTGCACTCTTAGAAAAAACTATTGTATATACACCAAAATTAGCCTGTGCCACACTAATCCTCTTCCTTCAATGACTTCTCTAGCTCTTCAAGAGTGCTCCCTTCTTCTTCGAATCCTCGAGCTAATATTTTTTCTGCCTGCATAATATCATACAAATCCTCTAACTCTTCAACCATAGTTGTGAATGTTTTTAAATCCAATAAGACTTCAGTTTTTTCTCCACTATTATCAACAACATATTTTGGTGTAAGAGTTTCCAATACCGATGTTTTCATAGAAGCTTCCTTTCATGAAATATATTTATTAATCAGAGTATAACATATACTAAAAAAAGATCTCATGATGCATTCTTGTATAAAATGTTAATCCCGAACAAGATTGTAAATTTACTGGCGGCCCCTAGTTGACACGTTTAGGAACAAAGAAATTGAATGGAAAACAAGTTTTAGTCCAATGAAAGTTGCTTTTAAAACTAAATAGTTAAATCTATATTTAAGCCATATGATTGACAAAAGTGTTACAGAAGTGTTACTCTACAGAGAATAGATTCAATCTTTTTTAGGAGTGATTATGCCTACAAAAAATCCTAGAGTAAATATAACCCTAGAAGACTCTTCTATGGAGTCTCTTGACTCGCTAGCAAAACACCAAAACAAGTCTGTTGCCGGCTTAGCAAAAGAACTGCTTTTAGAAGCACTTGAACGCCATGAAGATCTAGCTTTATCAACAGTTGCCGAAGAACGAGATACCGATAAGCCAGAAAAGCGAGTTTCTCATGACGATGCATGGAAATAGCTATACTATAGAATATCTCAAATCAGTAATCAAAAATGATATTCCTGACCTTCCTCCAAGAGAGCGAAAAACAATTAAACGCGCAATTGAAGAGCGCCTAACCGTTGACCCAATAGGATTTGGAAAGCCTCTACGCTATAGTTTTAAAGGACATCGTCGCCTCCGCGTAGGAGACTATCGAGTCGTTTATAGAATTGAACGAAAAGAACTTGTTGTTTTAATCGTAGCAATCAAGCATCGAAAACTAGTATACGAACATTAGTTTACTGGCGGCCCCTAGTTGACATGTTCAGGAACAAACAAGTTGAATTTAATGTTTGTTTGAACCGCATTCCAAGTGCTTTTTCTTCCTTATACTTATAGGCCATTTTTAAAAATGGAGAAAACAAAATTAGGACATAGCTCTCAATTACTAGATGAAATATCGCAAAAGAAAGGCCGGGCAATAAACCCGGCCTTTCTTTAATGTGTTTTTAGTGCTTTCAATATCCAATCCAAAGCCATTGGATCATGCAACAGCTTAGTATCACTTTCAATCATTGGTACAGAAGGTCGTGTTATCTGATTTTGTAGTTCAACTTTTCCACGAGCTGATTCTATCAAAAGCATCGTCCCAAAAAAGAAATCCTTAGAGTCTCCAATGTCATGCTCGGCAACAAGATCTCTCCATTTCTTTGCAAGTTTCTTGCCTGCCTCACCTTCAGGATCAGCATTCATGTTCTTTGTAATATCTTTGTGCAGCTGGTCCCAACAACGTAAACGATGTACAATTAATGCTTTTGCAAACCATATACTTCCCTCAGAGCTCAAAGGAATCCCCTTAGCTTTAAATTCCTTCACCATTTTCAAAAGATCTGATGCGGCAGACTGGGTTAGCTTTTGCGATTTGTTTTTTTCTTCCCATTTTATTAAAGCTTTAGAAAATTCCAAAAATGTCTTAACTACACGTTCTCCCTCTGGTCCTTCTGGAGATCCAAGCTGCATACCATTAATAGACTCTATAGCACTTGCCCAGTCTTTAAGTTCTCTTGGATATTTTTCCATAAACTCTAAATATCGCTCTTGTTGTGGTTCATTCAATTTTCCAGCCCAAGTGTTTTTTATTTCTTCAGCCATACGATACCTTTCTATTAATTCTATCAAGTGTTTCCAATCAAGGGAGTTTGATACTTTGTACTTCTCGAGAACAATATCAAGAGCATCTAGCGCTAGGCGTAAGGATTCAACTTGCCCCTGTAGCATCCGTTGCTGAGCAGATAGACCATCTTGGATACTAAGCTTTTGTTGCAACATGGTTTTAATCTGACTCAAGCTAAAGCCAAAAAACTTGAGTGCTATTATTTGTTGCAACTTAACAAGGTCGAGACTTGAATACCAACGATAGCCATTCGATGTACGCATAGAAGGAATCAATAATCCAATTTTATCGTAATGGTGCAACATCCGCACCGATACGTTAGTAAGATCACTAATCTCTTTTATTCGCCATTTTGCCATCGTTTTTAACCTTCCGTTTTTCCCTTATAGAACAAGAGTAGAGTATGACACAGTGTCAGAGTCAAGCTATTTTTTAAATTTGTCCACAAACTTAATCGGCTTACCCCTAAAGGCATGCATTAAGTTCCATAGAACAAGCTTGCCAAATTCCTTAGCATTTGCCAATAGCCCCCAGCAAAAGGGCTTTAAATGGGGCAAAACTAGGTTTTTACTACTTAGATTTACATGATATGTAGAAAACTGGCGGGGCTGACGAGGCTCGAACTCGCGACCTTTCGCGTGACAGGCGAACGCTCTAACCAACTGAGCTACAGCCCCCCGAATAATAGAAGAGTCTAAAAAATGGCTCCCCGGGCAGGACTCGAACCTGCGACCTAACGATTAACAGTCGTGTGCTCTACCAACTGAGCTACCGAGGAATAATGTCATTTCAGTATGGCATATTGCTCTAAAACTGCAATATTCAAACAAATTGCAACCTGAAGAATTAATGGTGGGCGATACGGGATTCGAACCTGTGACCCCCAGTTTGTAAGACTGGTGCTCTAACCAGCTGAGCTAATCGCCCTCTATAATTTTCAATAGAAGCTTTCAAACCATATATAGGAAAGTTTAAGGGTAAATTACGGGAAAGTCAAAGGACTTTTTCATTCAAATGTAATTGCTTTACGTTTTACCGGGATAGAAGCCACTACCACGGTGTGCCAACTTCCCTATTTTCTCATGTTTTGCTCCAATAAAATCACTCCCACTTGAAACTCTAGGTGCCTAGATTTTCCTACAAGCTTTTCACATACCTCTCGTTCTTTTTCTTTATTTAATAATGCATACAGTACTGACAACTGCATACGAGCACTTGATAGCCTTTGTACTAGTTCCTCGTCCCTTGCGCCAGTCCAACACAACCTTTTCCCCCCACAATCTTCCATTTCAATTCCTTCCTCTTCCACCATCGCTTTCTTTCTTTTCGCCTCCACCACCATCGCAACTACTGGATTAAAAAACCCAATCGATATAAATAGTACAAACCACCTGAAAGCACCCATTTGTTCCCTTAATAAAATTATGATATAAACATATAGAATAGTTGAAATTAAAATAACACAACCTATAGAGGGAAACAACATGCCAAAAATAAGCACTATTCTCTCCAGCATCATTGCTATTCTCTTTTTTATTAGTGTTGCACCAAACCTGGTCAAGACTATCAAAACGAACTATGAACAAGCTTCTAAGTCAAAAACCAAAGTAGCTCGTATCTACATTAAAGATGCTATCCAAGAAAGCCAAAGCTATCAAAAACAGCTTGAAAAATTCTTTAAGGATGACTCTATCAAAGCTATTTTACTTGAAATAGACTGCCCCGGCGGAACCGTTGGACACTCTCAAGCTATCTTTATGGAAATTCAAGCACTGAAAAAGCTATATAACAAGCCTATTATATCCGTTGTAGAAAACCTCTGTGCTTCCGGAGCATACTATATTGCATGCTCAACAGATTATATCATCGCGCCACCCGGTGCCATTATCGGTAGTATCGGCTCTTATATTTCAACATTCAAATATAAAGATCTTATGGATTACCTAAAAGTACGCCATAAAGTAAAACAATCCGGTCGATTCAAAACAATACTTAGCCCTTATGGCGATGACGAGACTCCCGAACAAGAAGCTCTCATCCAACACATAAGTGATGACGTATATCACCAGTTTGTACATGATGTAGCAGAATGCCGTGGTATTCTTGCAAAAAAACATCATGAATGGGCAGACGGTAAAATATTTACCGCTCGAGACGCACTACGCCTTGGCCTTATCAACAAAACTGGTTACCTATCTGAAGCTCAAACCAAACTTAAATCCTTGGCTAAAATCGAAGGTGATATTGAATGGGTTAAACCACAACGACCTAGCGTATTCCAAAAGATTCTAGGCGTAGAGAATGAAGCAAAATCATTTATCCATAGCGGATTAGAACATGCGTGGTCATTCTTTCAAGCAAAGGCTTCTGGCATAGAAGCTAACTTTTAAGTTTACTTTTGTAAGAGTATACAATAATCGATTTGTGAAAGGTCGATAAGTGGCTTAACGGTAATGTCATAGCTCACACCATTGGGCTGGACATCCTTAACCGTTCCAAGTCCGAGCCCAGCAGGATAAATAACTCCCTGTCCACTCGAGATGATACGATCGCCCTGTCGAACCTTTTGCAAGTGATTTACATACTTAAATCGTGCAGCATCTTCGTGCTCACCACCATAGATCCCTGTTGCCCTAGTCTTAAAGCAGTATCCCGCAACAGTACAACTCTTATCAGTTAAAAGAAGAACCTTGCTATAAGTAGGAAATACTTGCGTGACCCTTCCAACCAAACAGTTCTTATATACCGCAACCATATCCTCTCTCACTCCATCAGATTCACCCGAATCAATAAGGAAACTATGCTCATGCGGAGCAAAACTCTTAACAACCACTTGAACTATATTTCCCGTTTTTGGGTAGCAGCGATCGCGGAATTTTCTTAACTCTTTAATATCTTTGCTGAGTGTTAGTGCAGCTTGAAGCTCAATGTTCTCAGACTGCAAATTTTGGCACGAGAGCAACAACTTTTCTTTTTCTTGAATCAGACCACCCAGTTCCCTCTTGCTTTCTCTCCAGCTGGCGTATCGTTGCTGTATTGGATTGATACATTTGTTGTGTACCACGAAAAATGGGTGCAGACATGCTGAAGCTGCTTTATCTATAAATCCAACCTGAAGGCGGAAACTTCTATAGATAAAAAAGCCTGCCAATAAAAGCGTTATAAAAATTATAAGTTTGCTAACTACTCTCATAAACCTACATGGTTAACTGTTTGAAACTTTCTTGTAAAAGAGCATACGACTCCATTGTCATTAACTCTTTTCTTATTGCACTCGCCTCTTCAAAGTCGTGTATGTAAAAAGGAATATGCTTCCTAAAACAATACAGACCGTGATCACCATAGTGCTCCACTAAGAGTTGTAGATGTTGTTGCGCACATGCAAGAATTTCTTTCCGAGAAATGGTAAACGTTTCCCCTACGGCTTCCATCTCCAACTGTTTTAACTTCCATGGCTGTCCCTGCATGCCACGACCAATAAGAAAACCATCAACACCCGTACGCTCATATACCATCTTGGCATCTTCAATCGTATTGATACCACCAGAAATAATAAGGGGTACCGAAATAGCCTGCTTTACCTCAGCAACTAAGTCGTAATCAGGCTCTCCAGAAAACTTTGCTGATTGCAACCTTGGGTGAATCGCAATAGCGTCAACACCATTATCACACAACATTTTAGCCACCTCTAAGGCATTCGTCTCTTTAAATCCTGCGCGAATTTTTGTAGTAAGTGGAATTGAAAGATGTTTGCGAAACAGCTTTATCATCTCTTCAAGCTTATCAATCTCTGACATTAACTCAGAACCAGCACCAGAATTAACAACAGCGCGAGCTGGACAACCAATATTAAGATCAACTGAGTTAAAGCCTGCAGCAACAATTCTTTCTAATGCCTCTTCCACAAAATCTGTAGAGTTAGCCGAAACTTGAAAATTAACCGGTCTTTCTTCCTTCTTGTACTTAAGTGCCTTTTCAGCACCTAAATCATGGGAAACGGATGCAACATGTCGCATCTCTGAGTAAAGAAGCGCACGAGGCGAATATTGACGCACAAGCTGTCGAAATGGAGAGTCAGTGTATCCATCCAGTGGTCCCGAGATAAAACGAGGGACACTTAAGTCTTTACCAATTACAAATTCATTATGCCAATAGTTCATGATTGTTCCTATAAACAAAGGGTAATATTTTTTATTAGTATAACAAATTTGAATAAGCTTCGCGACCGATGCCAATTTTTAAAAAAGATAGGACAAACGCAGCGCTGGACGCCTTTTTTCATCTGTTACAGTAGAAAACTCAACATTTTTACACCAAGCATATCGCCCAGATAGCTTGGCATCTACCACCTTACTCGATGATAAGGCAAAAATAGAGCCAACAGCAAACCCTGCTATTACCTGTGAAAAATAGTGTCTATTACACTGAATTGTCAATCCAGATATAACCCCACAAACCGTTCCTACCGGGATTGCCCATCGCGCCCCTAGCTGCAAACCACATAAAACTGTTATGTATGCACAGCCCATGGTATGGCCTGATGGAAAACCATTATGCACCTTCTTATATGGAGAAAATTGTTCATTTTTCGGTCGTCGAGCTGCACGTAAAGGCTGCAGCCCAGAAATATGCTTAAGAATCTGGTTCACCGTCTGTGTTACCGTAATACCAGACATAGCAATAGCGCCAGTCATTCGAACTCGTGGGTTATTGGAAAACTGCATAAAACCAGATAAAACTATAATTGGAACAATCATACTTCCATGCGTAGTCCACTCTAGACTACGTATTGGATAATCCAAATTCTTATGGTTATGTGGATCATAAAAACCTCCATGCACTTCATCATCCAACATACGCGCAGAAAGATATAAAGGGGTAAAAGCTGTTAAAATAAGCATGGAATCTAGCGAAACAGCTTCCTTGGTTACCAAGTACATGTTATATAGAAAGTTTCTACAACATTCTCGAGGGCTATTTCCAAATGGCTCGTTATATTCATCATAACAGGAGTCTTCCAATGGTTGATCCGTAGGCATAACCTGAGGAGCTACCAAAAGCAGTAGTAAAATAACTCTTTTAAATATACTACTCTTCTTAACCATCTCTCGCTTTCAACAACTCGAAGGTTTAAAAGTTTTCCGGATGCTGCTTATGCCAATCTGTTACCTGCTGGTATGCATGCGCAACCTGCAACATCAAGCCTTCAGAAAGGTGTGGACCAATCAATTGTACACCAACTGGCAACTTATCCTTAGTAAACCCGCCAGGTATAGAAAGTCCAGGATTTCCTGCCAAGTTAGCAAAGCAAGTAAAGTAATCCTGCAGATCCATTTGCAACTTGTTTTGTTGATCAAACTCACCAATCTTAAATGCCCCTGTTGGCTGCGTTGGCGCAATAAGTAAATCAACCTCAGAAAACGCTTGATCCAAATCTTTACGAATCATACGCTGCACCATTTGAGCATTCTGATAAAACTCTGATGAATGACCTGCTGACAACACAAAGTTACCAACCAAAATACGATCTCGAACCTCTATGCCAAAACCATCATGTCGAGTTTCACTATACATCGCATCAAGTGATTGCGCCTCTTTATCTCGTAAACCATAGCGTACACCATCAAACCTCGCAAGGTTTGATGCAGCCTCTGCCCGACTAATAATAAAATATGCTGAAGCAGCATAATCCAAGATAGGTAAACCAATCTTCTTGATTGTCACACCAAGTTTCTCAAAATCTTTAACCGCTTGATCAATCACTTTACGAACTTCATCATCAACACCATCAGCATTAACCATCGATTCAATAACACCAATTGTCATGCCTGGCTTAATCGAACCATCTAAAGTTTGTGTATAATCTTTTTTCTGAACTGATAATGTTGAAGAGTCTCGTACATCCTGACCTGCCAGAACAGAAAGTACCAATGCTGTATCATGTGCTGAACGAGCAAATATACCAACCTGATCCAATGATGACGCATATGCAGTCAATCCGTAACGAGATACCAAACCATACGTAGGCTTAAGACCAACAATCCCACACAGTCCTGCAGGCTGCCTAACAGAACCACCTGTTTCTGAACCTAATGCCCAAGGCACTAATCCAGCAGCAACTGCCGCTGCAGAACCACCAGAAGAACCACCAGGCACACGCTCAAGATCCCAAGGGTTCTTTGTCGGACCATATGCAGAAGTCTCTGTAGAACTTCCCATCGCAAACTCATCTAAGTTTGCTCGGCCAATCAATGATGCACCACTACGCTTTAATCGAGAAACAACCGTAGCATCATAAGTTGCTACAAATCCCTCTAAACTCTTGGAAGCACACGTCATTTTTCTATCATTCTGCAAAATATTATCTTTAATCAATCCTGGAATACCCGAAAGTATCCCCTTTTGAGAGAATTGCCCCTCAATTGATTCTGTATCAAAAACCTCAATCGCAGCATTCAATGTTGGATTGTACTGATTAAATCTATCTAAATAAAACTTGAGCAACTCTTGCTCTGTAATTTCTTTATTGTCTAATTGTTGCCTCAGTTGGGCAATCGATGCAAATGCTAAATTTTTCATAATAGGATGTCCCTAGCTGTTTTTCAAAATCGAAGGAACCTCAAAATAATCTTCTTCTCGTTGAGGCGCTTGTGAAAGTATCGTTTCAGGATCAGTCTTAGAAACAACATCCTCACGAACAACGTTTAAATTCTTGTTGGAAGGCTCATAAACATCCGCCACAACCTCTGAAACGCGTGCAGCATACTCTAAAACTGATTGTAAGTGCAGTAACACATCTTCAATCTCATCCGGTTGTATTTCTATTTTGGAAATAGAGGCAATTTTTAATACCTCTTCACGAGTAATATGCATACACAGATTCCTTAATAATCTCGTCGAAATTTTCTTATATATAAAAGGCTCATAAGAGCACTACTAACATAAAACATACCATAAATAATGATAAATTTGAAAAGTATATTTTCCATTGGAACACAAGAGACCATATAGGAAAGTGGGCCAAAAATACCAAAGCAGACAAAAAAGCGAACCCACATAACATATTTTACGTTTCCAACACCACGCATTGCACCAGCCAATACCAGCTGCAGCACGTCAAAAAAGACCAATAAGCTAATCACTGGAAGCGCTTTTGAAGCAAAGGCTGTGAAATTCCCTTTTAAGTCAAAAAGGCGTATGAAAAAGCTTGGGTTGAAGGATAAAATAAACAGAAGACTAAACACCATAATCGATGCTAGGAAGACAATCTTTTTAATATTGGACTTAACAGCATCCATATCTCCACGACCAAAATCGTTAGAAGCAAGTAAGGTAATAATCTGTGCAAAAGCAATCGCTGGAAGGAATCCAACCCGCTCAATATCTTTAATAACACTGTAACTGGCAATAGCATGAGTACCCATTGGCGCAATCATCTTTGCCAACCAAACGTATGCCCCAGCCATCGTCGCCTTATCAATCATCAATGGCCAACTCAAGTTGGCAAGCCTTTTAATCGTTACCCAGTCCGCAATCGAACTAAATAGTGAAATACTATATTTTCTGTATGTCTTATCAGAAAGAACAAGAATCATTAACGCAAAAAACATAAATCCATACTGAATCACTCCAGCAATTGCAGAACCTTGTAACTTCATTTCAGGGAAACCAAACTTACCAAAGATAAGTGCATAATCAAAAAATACAAAAACCGCTGCACCAAGCATAAAGATACGCATTGGAGTTTGAGTATTCTTAATACCACGTAAAAAAGCGGTAAATGCAAAATATAAAAACGTAAAGAATATACTAATTGCTCGAAGCTTTAAAAAAGGAACACCCAAGGCAACCATATCGGCTGGAACATCCAAGTAAGAATAAATCAACGGCGCACCAAAAAATAAAAAGCTTGAGATTATAGCCGCCATAATAACAATGAGCCAAAATGCATCAGTTAACATATGACCAGCCTTTTTAAATTCTCCAAGACCATTAAACTGCCCTGCCGTAATGGTAATAACCAGCGACATGCCCTCTGCAATCTTTACTAGAAAGTGTAAAAAGGTATTACTATAACCCAAGGTGGCATAGGTTGCTGTAGAATTAAGCGTTGCAATGAAACGTGCATCAAGAAGATTGATCATAGAGAATAAGATCAATGCACTAACAAACTCTGGAGCAAACAACCTTAAAATACTACCATAGCTTGCTCCAATATTAACATCACAGATCCCTGCAACGTAACTGGCTATGATTCCTCGTTTCATACCCTTTTCTCCTTTTACTACTTCGACTGGAAGAAAATCAGCTGTCGCTCTTTCGATCCAATATCGAACTCTTCTTTTTGAGTAATTAACGCTTTCACTCGATCACTTGCTACCCATTGATCTGAAGCCCAGTATACCAATACCGCATCTTTATACAAACTAGACGGCTTGAACATAAAACTTAACTCTTCAGGCCGCAATGATGCCCGAGCAACTACCATATCAACCGCAAAATCCGTCTTTCGTACAAACGTTTTCCAATCATGTGGATACAACGTAACCCCATCCAAAGATAGCAGCGATACCATATGCTCTAAAAACTTTAATCGCTTGTTGGAAACTTCAATCAAGACAATCTCTAAATGCGGATACAAAATCTTAAGCGGAATACCAGGAAAACCACCTCCAGTACCGACATCAGCAATACACTTAACCGATTTCAAGTCCGCATACTTAGACAAAATGAGAGAGTCATCAAAGTGATACTCAACAATATCCTCCAAAGAGGTCAGTGCCGTAATATTAAACTTATCATTCCACTCCTGCAACTCTGTTGCAAACAGCTTAAACTGACCTAACTGATCATCTGATAAAGTATATTTTTTATGTAACGAGCTCCAAAGCTCTGATAAATTTTTCTTATACACGTAAATTGGTTCCAATCTTAAATTGAAGGCTTAACTCCTATGAGTATACACGAATTAAGCCAATTGTTTAGATTGAACTATTGCTTTAAGTTATTGAAATATTTTATTATTAAGAATAACAAGAGGGGATAAAATTATGAAACATGGTATTCAATTAGTAATGTTTGGCTTGGCTTTAGCTGTCTGTAGCAGCGTTGCCGTTAAAAAATCTGATCAAGTAATTACATTTTTTGTACAACCTTATCCAGAGGTGCGCTCTCATAAACCTGTAGGGCCATCAATGTTCCATCCGGGACAGATATATAAGAATTTTGCCAATAAGGCGATAAGTGCTGTTGGATCAACTGGCGTGTTTGCTGCATATGGCGGCTACCTAGCGCATACCGATCAAAATGGTCAAATTACCTTCCCAAGAAAAACTCAAAAGCCTGAGTTTGATCTCTTTATTACTAATAATATCCATCCTTATCTAATGGCGGGAACCACAAACGTTCGCTATTGGACAGTTGATAAAGATGCTAAAATGGCACGATACAAAATAACCCGACACCAAGATCCTAAAACCGATCTATACTACTGGGAAGTTGCCAAGGCACCAATATCACCAAAGCGTATCATTCCATTACACTCCATCATTCTGTTTGCCAAGCCAAAGAATGTATATGTTCCACTCGGTATAACCGTCACCAATAAAAATCCACAACTCATCCTTCCTCCAGTTTATACCAAGCCACAACTCGATGATGTTAAAAACGCCCTACTTGTCATGAACATGAAACTATTCTTTAAACCCCTACATCAAGAATCGAAGGTGGACAAGCATTCAATCTTAGAAATGATTAAACCGTAAGTGAGAAAATTATGAAGTTACAAGTATCATTTGATTATACAGATATTGATAAAGCAATAGAAATCGCAAAGAAAGTTGAACCTTACGTTGATATTTTTGAGATTGGGTCGTTATTGATTTACGCTCACGGTAGTGGAGCGATAGAAAAGTTTCGAGAAGCGTTTCCTGATAAGACATTACTTGCTGACTCTAAGATCGTTGATCGTGGTAAGTCTGCAGCTAATATATTTCTCAATGCTGGTGCTGACTGGATAACAGTTATGGCTGGCACTAGTGACCAGGCTATTGCTTCTGTTGCTCAAGCTGCGCACAAGCACGGGGCAAAGGTCATGCTCGATCTTATTGATTCTGATTCATATGCTCAATCTGCACTTGATGCAGCCAACCTTGGCATTGATGCTATTATGTATCATGCTCCCCATGACGGGTTTGCTGACCAAAAAGACTTCTTTATTGATACATGGAACTTAGTGCGTGAAAATACCAAGCTCCCAATCTTTATTGCACCACGTGGCGATATAGATAACCTTGAATCAATGATCAAGGAACGTCAGCCGGCAGGCCTTATCATTGGAAGTGCAATCTGCGAAGCCGATGATCCTGCTGAGGCAGTACAAAAGTTTGCTGGTCTTATTCACCCACGTTAGTTAAAAGACGCACTCTTCTTTGAACAGGACCCATAAGCTGGCCATATGGACGAGGTGATCTACTACGCCGAACACCATTAGTTACAATCTCTTCCATAACTTCTTCATCTGGAGCATCACACTCATCTTCACCATCCTGAGAGCCTAAGCTTAGACGGCTTGATGACCTAGGAAGCAAAGGACCTGGAGGTATTGGAAATAACAAACGAGCAAACCAGCCACGACTATCTTTTTCATCATCGCTTTCATCTCCATTATCGCTAGATGCAACCTCAGATACAGTATCGTCTTCTTGCCATCGTTCTAAATCCTGACTCCAGCCCTGCTCACACAAAGCACTTCGCTCTTTTTCTCCTACTGCTGCACCTTTATCGTAAAGCAATTTTGCCATTGATTTATCTTTTTCGTATGCAGCACAGACTAATGGACTTCGATCAAGAACATCAGTAATGTTAGGATCAACTCCTAGCCCCAATTCCCATAGAGCCTTAACCATATCACGCCGTTTACGTTCTGCGGCTTTAAATAATGGAGTTCTCTGCCTAATATCTCCACGATTAACATTAGCCCTTGTAGCCAAAAGTCCAATACCAGGAAGAAAACCATTTTCTACTGAATGAGAAAGAGATGTTCGCCCTGCTGCATCTTGAAGCTCTTTCGATGCTCCTTCATGCAAAAAGTACCTAACCATACGCTCATCACCATTTTGAGCCGCAACCATAAGCGCTGTTAATTCACTCCCTGGATGTCTTTGATCGATATCTCTTAATCCATGTGAGTTAATCATTCTTGCAAGAGAAAGACTTCTCTCCTCTGCAGAAACTACAATCGGAGGTCTGTCTTCATAGTTTACATCCGCACCTTCACGTAAAATTTGCTGAACATTCGACTCCCTGTGCCTTCCAGCCTTTTTCATTTCCTCTACAAGGTCTTGATTCTTATCATTAGGAAAAAATCTAGATTTAAGCCTATCTAAAAAATGTGTGGCTGATAAATAGGATGAAGGGTTAAGATAGCTTAAGTACGGTCCACCCAAGTCTGCCAAATAGGACCCACCGGATCGAGATCGAGCATAACAGTAAAAAAATGTTGAGGTCGAGTAACCTCTCGTAGCTGACCAGCTGCGAGAAGCTCCACTGGAAACATTAGCTGTCCAGCGAGAATACCATGGACCTTCTGAATTAATGCATGATACACATAAAAGTGTAATTAAAACGAATAAAATCTTTTTATTTTTCATAGCAACCTCCATGAAAATTTATTTTTTCTTTATCTTTTGATCCTCAAATAACCGCTGTAACTCTGTTACAGTTGTTGCTTCATTTGCGGACTTATCGGGACGATATCCCATGAAACGTGGAAATCGCAACGCGAATCCCAGTTCTTTAGACGTTTTTCCCGCTGTATGAATAGGCGATCGTGTAATATCATCCGCTCGGATAAGACACACAATCTCAGGATTTACCCATACATCAGGGTAAAGATCCTTAGCACATTCAACGCTAACGGGCTTGTGAGAAACCTGAATCTCATCACATCTTTTTTTCAAGTCTTTCCAGTCTGCATCCTTGAGTCCGGTTCCAACCTTGGCAACACTCTCAAAGACATCTCCTTTTTTGTTATACACGGCTACAAGAAACGCCCCAATCCCAAAGGAAGCGCGCTTACCTTCACCTGTATAGTACCCTATTATAACACAATCAATAGTGTCCTCAAGACCCCCCGTCTCTTCACGCTTTAGCTTAATCCAATTAAAATTCCTCTTACCTGGTTGATAGTGAGAATTTGGCTTTTTAACCACAACCCCTTCAAGACCATCACCAACCTGCTCGTTAAAGTAATCTTCTAGTTCTTTAGCAGTCTTCATAGGAACTTCTTCAATCAGCTTAATCGTATCACTCTTAAACTCTTCAAACATCTTTCTCAAAGTCTCTCTTCGAGTCTTTAGACCCTTATCCAAGTATGATTCACCATCAAGATATAAAAGGTCAAAAATAAAGACCTGTAACGGAAACTCACTAATCATTTCATCAATGCCATGCTTACGCTTACGCTTAACCGTTTCTTGAAACGATACAAAGTTACCTGTGTTAGGATCAAAGACAATCGCCTCACCCTCACAGATCAATGTCTTGACCGGCATCTTCTCAAAAGCTGCTACCAAGTCAGGAAACATCTGTGACATATCAGTTAAGTTTCGTGAAAAAAATTCAATCTTTGGTTTCTCATGAGTCTTATCGACATGAATTTGAAGCCTGAAGCCATCAAGCTTCGGCTCTACAACACATTCTCCCAACTTTTCCATTATGTCCCTAGCTGTTGGAAGTCGTTCAGCAGCGGACGGTCTAATTGGAATACCAATACTTATCTGCATCTTTTTAATGCCTTCAATACCATCTTCTTTTGCAACGTATGCAATCTGACCAAGATCAGCACAAACATTATACGCATGCTCCAATACAGAACGCTCTGATTTATTTCCAACTAACATCCAAGAAAGAGCGTCAATAATAGTCATATCAGAAAAGCCAAGACGCAATGTTCCTGTCAAAATACGAATAACATACTTGCCACTTTGTGGATCAAGGTGCTTAATCAAATCAAGAACTTTACTCTGCTTAGATTCTTGTGACCCTGAGCCAGAAGTTTCACACAGCTCTAATAAACTTTTATAAATTTGTAACACTGTAGGATCGTTACGCTCAGCAGCCCATTCACCATCGTTAACAATAGAGCCTAAATCACCCAATTGAGCCAAACGGTTCTTAATAGTTTCTTCAGTAACATCCAACAACTGCGCAATAATTTTTATAGCGCTTTTTTTTGCAAAATTAAATTGTAATGTAATGTATGGAGGAGCAAGCTTACCCAAAGCAAAATAGGCTATAATCTTTGCCTCTTCAGCTGTGGCGTCATTGAACAACTGACTTAACAGCTTAGTCATCTCTATACGAGAACCAACCGCTTCAATCTGATCAAAATAACCTGCTAACACACTAAACTTCACGGACTCTCCTCAAAACATTTTCAAAGTATTTATAAGCTGAATAAAAAGAAAGGTAGAGCGTAATGACCAACACAACAACCTCAATAAAACCCCAAACATAATATCCATGCTGACCAAACCAAGGATATGGACTGATAATAAGCATGAATAACAAAATGCCTTGAAAGGTTGTTTTTAACTTTCCAAAGAATGAAACATTAACTGATATTTGCTGCTGCGATGCAAACACACGCAACCCGTTTACAAAGAACTCACGACCAACCAACAAGACTGCCCAGAAAAAATAAAATTTATGAACAGCAACAAGTGCAATCAACATCGCACTAAAAAAGAATTTATCTGCTATTGGATCAAGAAGTTTACCCAAAGTAGTAACCTGATGATACTTGCGAGCCAAGTAGCCATCCAAGAAGTCTGTTATGCACACAAAAGCGCTCAATAGCGCTAAGCCACTATGAATAAAGAAACTTTGTAATGGAAGTAAATAGTACACCAGAAATGGCAAGATTAAAGGTGCGACTACTAAGCGAATTAGCGTAAGAGCTAACGGTAAATTAAGTCGAGCACGCATAGTATACAAGCCTTTGGATTAATCAATGTTTTGGTAGCGGCGCAGGGACTCGAACCCCGGACCTACGGATTATGATTCCGCCGCTCTAACCAGCTGAGCTACGCCGCCAAAACTACCTAACTAAAAGGATACTATATGCTAAGCTTTTGTACATCTTTTTTAGCAAGTACACACTCAAACATTGATCTTAAGAAGAAGAAACCTGTAATCAATGTTGAAATAATACCAATCATCATAGTGATTGCAAAACCACGTAATGGACCAGTACCGAACTTGTAGAGCACAATACCAACGATAAAGGTGGTGATGTTACCATCTAGAATAACCACTGCAGCGTTAGCAAAACCAGCCTTAACAGCTTGTCTAACAGGCTTACCTTCAGCTAATAGCTCCTTTATCCGTTCGTATATCAAAATCGAACAATCGATCGCCATACCAGTCGTCAATACCATACCTGCAATACCTGGCAATGTTAAAGCCGCCTTGAACCAAGACAGAATCAAGAGTACCAATACCAAGTTGTATAGAAGAGCAACGAAAGCAAAGAGACCAGATAACTTGTAATAAAAGAAACTAAAGATAAATAGAAGTCCAAGACCAACCAAGCAAGCCAATAGACCACTCATGATAGATTCATGACCCAATGATGGACCAATGCGACGCTCTTCTTCAAATGTAACTGGTGCTACAAAAGTTCCTGACTTGAGCATAAGCGCTAAGTCTTTAGCTTCTTTATCACTGAAACGTCCAGTAATAACACCTTCTGTTGAAATTTCACTAGAAATGTTTGGTGCAGATAGAACCTTACCATCAATCAAAATAGCTAGAGAACGACCAATGTTTTGACGTGTCAATTCAGCAAATCTATTGCCACCTTCAGAAGAAAGCCTAAATGAAACTCCCCAACCAGGTGCTCCAACTTGTTGAGACATAGAAGCTGCAGCATCCTTAAGGTGATTACCGGTTACTTCTGAATAATCTTGCAACAAGTAATACTCTTTACGCTCGCCACGACCCTTACTTGAGTAAATCGCTGTACCTTCTGGAAGCTCACCATCAACCATATCCAACAACTCTTCTTTAGTTGAAGCTATAGCTGGACGATCTCCAATGTACTCAACCAACTTAAATTCAAGAAGCGCTGGAGTTCCAATCATCTTTTTCGCTGCAACAGGATCTTGAACATCTGGCAACTCAACAATAATATTTCTTTCACCACGACGTGCTATAGAAATTTCTTCTACACCAAGCGAGTTGAGACGTGTACGCAACACATCAACAGTACCTTCAACAGCCCATTTTTCTATTGCTTTAGTCTTTTCATCTGATAGAGAGATTAGTAACTGTTGCCCATCTACACGAGATAAAAAATCAATTTCATCACCAAATTCTTGTAATGCATCCAATGCTGCCTTTTGATTCTCAAATGACATTACAACTTTATTACCTTCAACCTTAGATGATACCGGTGTCGGCATGTCACTACGTTTTAATTGACGATTTAATGTATTTGAAATTGAAAGAAGTTCATTACGGACAGCTTTATCGGATTCAACACCCAATGTAATGTAAGTACCACCAACCAAGTCGATGCCAAATTTTAATCGATCACGAGGGGGATATAAAAAGTATAATGCTATGAAACCAAAAATTATCCACATGACAAGGCTTGAACAAGAAAGTCTACCTAGTGAAAAGTTCATTGAATTATTCTCCGTGATTTTTGGTGCCGAAGAGGGGACTCGAACCCCTATAGGATTTCTCCTACAGCGCCCTTAACGCTGCGTGTCTACCAGTTTCACCACCTCGGCAGTACCATGTAAAACTATTGAATATGATTATAAGAAATCTATCACAAATACCAGTAAAAACAAGTGTTTTACTATTCTATTTCTTACCGAATAGTCCTTTTACAAAACCAATTATGCTTTTAAAGATACCGGTAAAAAACCCTATAATAGATTGTATCACGGAGTTAATAACATGCATAACATTAGCTACTATACCCTTAGGAGCTTTTTTCTTTTTTGCTTCTAAAGCTTTCTTTTCTTTTGCAATACGCGCGTCTTCTTCTTCCTTCTTGCGCTCTTCCTCAGCTTTTTCATCCTGCTGTTGAAACTTAACCATTTCCTCTTTAAGATCGAGGCCCTTAGCTTTTAAAGCTTCAATAGATGAAGAGATTTTATCAAGCTGACTACCAACCTTATCAGCATTAGCAACAACAGACTTCCAAAGACCTTGATTAATATACTCAGCAATTTTTTGAACACTAGTATAATGACCATGAACTTCATAGAACAATTTATGCGCTTCTACATGATCAAGAATTTGACCAATCTTTTTAAAGTTTTCCCACGCCTTGTTTTCATAATCACGTGCAACCTTAATTTGTTGTGATACTTTCTTCACACTTGATTGAACAGTATCATCAAGCTCTCCAACAGCCTTGAGATCAAGCTTAATCTGTTTTATCTTTTCTTGTTTCTCTTTAAGAGTACGTGCAAACTCACGCTCTGGCTCACTCAACTCCCCTGCTTCCTTACGCTCATGCTCAAGCTGATCATGCAAGATATCAAGTAACTTAGACAGCTCTCCCTGATCAAAGCCAGTAGTAACAAACGCAGCATCAACCTTCTTCTCTACATCTGCACTTTTATCAATATAGTCCATCTGTTTTTTTAATAGAGAATCATTAATGTTACGTATTTTACTGAATGTGTCTTGAGCTTCTTCAAAATATTGCTTCTTTAAAACCCAGTTTCCTGAGGCTTTGTTCTCAGTGTCCAAACCAGCAGCCTCAATACCTTCCTTAGAATCACTATCTATAGGCTTTGCCTGAGTAGATGCAGGCGCTGGCACAGATTTAGACTTTTCAACTACTTTTGGAGCTTCGGCATTTTTTTCAGCAACCTTTGGTGCAGGACTCTTTGGAGTTGCCACTGTTTTCTTTTCATCTAATCCATATGCTTGTATAGCTAAACCAGATATGGCAACACATGTAATAAGCTTTATTCCTACACCACGCTTCATATTAAATCCTTTTTATAGGACTCGAGCCAATTCTTTCAATTCATTTTGTAAGCCATTGAGCAGCTCTTCAGCTTCCCAAGATGTATAACTCCAACGAACACCTGAATCAACACGAGTAAGTACAGATCGATCACATTTTATGTCTATGATATCAATGCGAACAACATTCATCAATGGATGAACCTCTGAAGGTGCACGAACTACACCAGCACGCCCTAAAACACTATAGGCAACATTGTTCTCATCCATGAAATTAATCATAACCTTTTTCTGCCAAACCATATTGTGATAACCAGTATGATCTTTATGAATAGAAATCAAAATGCTTTCGAGACCTTTAGGGTAAACAGTAGAAATTGGAGTGGTATGCGGAAGCCCCTTTTCTGAGAAAGTTGCTAAAACACCCACAGTCTTACCCTGCTTTAATACTTCAACGAGATCTTCTGGTAACTTTACACCAACATGTTTTGCTGCCATAAATTATTTCCCCTATATTTATCTTAAAAAAAGACAATTTTAAACAAAGAGCTACCCCATACGACAAAATATGACTAGTTATTTGTATGCTATAAAAAATATTTTTAACTCTATCTTGAAGAGTGTACACTGTTTTTATACTGTTTCAATCACCTAATCCCCATAAGATGTGAGCAGGACCTCCCTGCTTAGGATTAACTTCTAGACCAATTTCAACATGACACTAATTTATTTACCCTTCTTATTAAGTATAGCAGACGTGTCAAGGGTTTTCCACCCAAAACAAACAGAATGCCTACAGTAAGGGCTAAATTCGTTAAAATTCTTTATTTCTGGAGCTTAAGACTCTCATAATTTCGTATTAAACGCTGCAAGGATCCGATGTGTCCTTTGAACTTCTTACCCCCAACCTGGGTGCCCGCATACTTAGCCGCATATAAATCATCAAACATAGGTTTTAATGTAGACAATATCTCCTTAGCGTCAGACCGCTCTGAAAGCCATGAACAAACCTGCTCATCAGAGAATCCGGTAACCTTATGATTAAAATGAAGGCTTAAGTATTGCTTGGTAAGATCCGTATACATAACACAGCTAATGCTATCAACCGTAGCACTATCCTCTACACTTGTGTCCAAAATGGATAAACTCTCCTGTATTACAACAACTGGCTCCTTTGATACAGCCTTAACTTGCCTACGACGCACAAAATAAAATACTGCTCCTGAGAACAAAACTAATCCACACACAACAATTCCAATCACCCAGGCACTCTGCCACCAAGGAGTAAAGGGAAGCGTTTGTACCGTCAAATCAAGCTCTTTTAATAACTGATCCATTATTCTATCTTCTCTTTAATCGTTTTTTTAAAAATACAATCATGTCGTCAATAAAATTATAATTCGATTGAATATCTAAGCATGCAACCTGATAGGTTGAAAATAGTTTTTTTTGTGTGTCCAACCGCCTTGCAAAGTCTTCTTGAAAGTCTTGTAACTGTGCAGGAGTAAGCTGTATAGATGTACCGCCGTCCATATCAGCAACAGCAAGTGGTCCAAAAAGGAATGATGACGTTTCATTCTTATCCAAACATCGTATTGCAACAATATCAAATAAGCGAGACACCTTCTTTATCTCCTGCTCCCATGACTGATCAATAAAGTCTGATAGGATAAATACCAAAGCATCTTTCTTAAACTTCTCAACAAGAGACTTGAAAACGTTCTTAACAACCGGTCTTTGTTGTGATTGTTTAGTTTCAAAAAGCTTTTCTATCATAGCATAGACAGCTTTTCTTCCTGTTTTTGCAGGAATTATAAAATTGCGCTGATCCGTTGCTACAACCAATGAAACTCTATCTTTGTGTAGCACGCCAGCAAGCGCAAGCGCACTCGCAGCTTGTGCCATAACGGAAAACTTTAAATGTTCTTGAGAGCCATAAAATTCTGTAGCAGATCCATCGATAATGACAACGATCGTTCGACTTTGTTCTTCAAAACATTCTTTAATTAACATTTTGCCAGAACGAGCTGACCCCTTCCAATCAATAAAGCGAATATCATCTCCATGCTGATATTCTCGTATCTGATTTAATTCAAATCCGATACCCCTTACTTTACTGCGAACATCACCAGCAGCCAAACTTTGCATCAACCTCCGTACTTGCAGTTCAATTTTATGTACTTGCTGCAAAATAACTGGATCGATCATCGTTACTTCTTTCGTTTATATTAAACCAAAGTTCTTTAATACATCAGGAACAAGAATAGAACCATCTGGCTGTTGATACGTTTCCATCAATGCAACCATCAAACGCGGTAACGCTAATGATGAAGCGTTTAGTGTATTAACAAACTGACTCTTATCATTCTGACCTTCTTTGAATCGAATGCTACCACGACGTGCTTGGAAGTCTGTACAGTTACTTGCTGAAGATACTTCATAGTATTTATTTTGTCCTGGCATCCAAACTTCAATATCAAATGTCTTTGCTGACGGAAATGACATGTCCTGTGTTGCCAATAAACTAATTTGATAATGAAGACCCAATTGCTGCAGAATATCTTCTGCACATGCAATCATACGATCAAGCTCTGAGTCGGCTTGTGACGGATCACAAATTGTATACAACTCTGCTTTTTCAAACTGGTGAATACGAATAAGACCACGCTCTTGAGCACCATAGCCACCCGCTTCTCGCCTAAAGCAACTTGTCCATGCTGTCATACGCTTTGGCAACTCATCTGATTTCAAAGTTGTATTACGATAGATATTAGTTAAATTAACTTCAGCTGTCGGTGTTAGATAAAGACCTTCATCCGGAACACTGTATACATCATCTCTAAACTTTGGAAAATTACTCGCAACTTCAAGTGATTTTTCATTAACCAAGTATGGCGGCAACATAGGGGAAAAACCATGCTTAATGTTATTACTTACCATGAACATCATCAATGAATAGATAAGCTTAACCGCATCATTTTTATAAAGTACAAATTGACTACCCGTCATGGTTGCAGCTGCTTCGAAATCAAACCAATCAAGTGCACGTCCAAGTTCAACATGATTCTTAACATCAAAATCAAATGTTGGTTTTTCACCAACCGTTTTTACAACCTTGTTAGCTTCCTTATTCCCAACTGGAATATCATCAGTTGGAACATTTGGACAACGTAAGTACAAATGCTTAAAATCTGCAGTCGCTTTTTCAAGCTCTTCAGTCTTAATTTTAAGTGTTTTACCAATCTCTTTTGATTGCTCACGAATTTCGTCAGTAACACCCGATTTGGCTTTAGCTGCAAGCTCATTTTTTTGTGCACGAAGTGTTTCAACTTCTACGGTTAATAATCGCTGTTGCTTATCAAGCTCTGCAAGTTTATCGCCATCAAAATTAGGGTCTTTTTTACGAAGAGCCTCAACAACTAGCTCTGGAGTATTGCGTAATTTTACTAAATCAATCATTGGGGTCCATTTTTTCTTGGGTTACATTTTCATACTAGCTTATCGCAAGTATACCAGTATGCCAAGAAAAAAGGCCGCATTAAGCGACCTTTTTCTGCGGGTAAAAAATTTTATTTGAGAAGCAAGGTTACATTGCTCTCACTACTTCACGTAGGTTCTTACCTGGCTTAAAGCGTGGAATTTGTATTTCAGGAATATCAATACGCTCTTTAGTTGCTGGGTTGATACCTTTACGTGCTGGACGAATTGAAGTTGTAAATGTACCGAATCCTGTAAGAGAAACTTTTTCTCCCTTTCTCAAAGATCGTTCAATAATTCGTGTAAGTGATTCTAAAACACGTGTAACATCTTTTTTACTAAAAGTTGTTTCTTCACTAAGTGAATCGATTAATTCAGTTTTGTTCATAAGACACTCCCGATTAAGGTTAATTATACGGTTAAACACTGCTTTTTTGCTTCGAAGGACTCCCCTTCTTCTTCAATACAACTCCTAACGTATCATATGGAGATTAATTTGTTTGTCAATTATATTTTCTTTTATATATACTCATATTAACTAAAGCTAAAAAAAGTCCGACCAAAAAAATTTATCTCAGAGGGAATAAAAATGCTTATTGATTCTCATTGTCACATAAATCTTATGGTCAAAAAAAAATTCGATATATTATTAACAGAAAAAGAAATTCTTGATGCAAGATCTATCATTGATCAAGCAAAAAAACATAACGTTGACATCATCGTTAATGTTGGAACAAGTCTTCCTGAAAGCTTAAACTGTGTTGCTCTAGCACGAGCATATCCTGAGCTTTATTCAACCATCGGTATTCATCCAAATGACTGCACAGACAACTGGAAAAATGAACTCTTAGAAATGAGCAAACTTCTTGACGATAAAGACAATAAAATTGTCGCAATTGGAGAGATTGGAATCGATCTTCACTATCCTGATAGCAACCTACCTCGTCAGACCGATGCATTCAAGGCACAGATTGAATTAGCCTTAGCTAATGACCTATGTATCGTTATTCATAGCCGAGATGCTTACGACGAAACCTTAGCTGTTTTAGAGCCATATCGTAAAGACATTAAACGCTGTGTTTTTCATTGCTTTTCATATGACCTATCTGCAGCACGACAAATTACCTCATGGGGATATGCATTAGGTATTGATGGACCGGTTACCTATCCAAAAAATGATATCCTACGACAGGTGGTTCGAGAAACTCCACTTTCCAATCTTATTCTTGAAACCGACTCGCCATACCTACCTCCTCAAATTATTCGAGGCAAACCAAACTCACCACAATACATTGCAACTATTGCTCAATTTATTGCTGAACTGAGAAATACTACAATGCAGGAAGTTGCTGACGGAACCACACAAACAGTTCGTAGGCTTTTTCAGCTGTAGTTATTCTGGTATGCTCAAGTATATAATCATTAATTTTTAAATGAGAAGTTTATGGGATCTTTAATTTTATTATCGTTCATCATGTATTTTGCTGTCTTAATATCAATTGGTTTTTACTTCTATAAAAAAAGTACAAGCGAAGCTGGATTCATTCTTGGTAACCGCTCACTTAACTATTGGGTAACAGCTATTTCTACACAAAGTAGTGATATGGGTGCGTGGCTATTTCTTGGATTACCTGCTGCAGTTTTTACTGCTGGCATGTTCCAAGTGTGGACACCTATCGGCCTTATACTTTTCATGTTTCTTACATGGCAGTACATTGCTCCTCGCTTACGTGCGCAAACAGCACAGTACAAAGCGCTTACTTTATGGACATTTTTTGAAAAGAAATTCAATGATACTAACAACTCTTTAAGCTTACTCTGTGCACTCATAACCATATATTTTTTCACTTGCTATATTGCTGTTGGCCTAATAGGCTTAAGCAGTCTCTTTGAGTCTGCGTTTGGTCTTGATTATCATGTAGGCATGATTGCAGCGATTGCTGTAATCGTTTGTTACACTATCTTCGGTGGTTTTTTAGCTGTTTCTTGGTGTAACCTTTTTCAAGGTGTTTTTTTGTTGGCCATGATCCTACTAGTACCATTCACAGCGTATCAGCACATTGGTGGAATGACAGCTATCATAAATTCCGCACAAGCTCATAATGTTTCTCTTTCCCTTATCCCATCCTTCTCATCCACATTTTGGGCACTCATCAAGCTTGCCGGTTGGGGACTCGGTTATTTTGGAATGCCCCACCTCTTGGTCAATTTCATGGGTATCGATGATGTAAAAAATATTCATAAAGCAAAAATTGTTGGTCTTGTCTGGCAGTTCATTGCATTGTCTGCTGCAGTCAGCATCGGTCTTATTGGCCTAGCTTACTTTCCGCATGGTATCGACAATCCACACAACATCTTTACAACCATGGTCATGGAACTCTTTTCACCGTTTGTGGCAGGACTTGCGCTATGTGGAGTCTTAGCAGCGACACTATCTACCGTGAGTACACAAATCATTGTTGGAGCAGCCTCTATTGCAGAAGATATTTATAAACGATTTATTAATCCTAAAGTTTCATCACACAAGCTTGTTTGGGTAACACAGCTGGGAACAATAATGATTGGTCTTTTAAGTATCATTACAGCATGGAATACATCGCTAACCATCTATGATCTTACTCTATATGCATGGACAGGCCTTGGTGGTTCATTTGGTCCACTTGTTATACTGTCACTCTATGGCAAAAGAATAACTGCAACTGGAGCGATTGTAGGACTTTGCTTGGGAGCTTTAACTGTAAGTCTTTGGCCTCTAGTTCACCCGGTTCAAGAAGCTGGTCTAGTTACAGCGTTCATCCTTAACTTTGTTAGCACGGTGATCGTTTCACGTTTAAGTGAAAAAAAAATTATAGCATAAAAAAAGACGGCTTTTAAAGACCGTCTTTTTCTTAATCAAAATTAAGTTGAACTATGCTGCTACTTCTTCCATGGAAGCTTCACTTTGTTGTCGTAATACAACTAGTTCTCTTTCAAGTTCTTCAACTCGCGCTGCTTTTTTTTCAAGCTCTTTCACGTGAGCTACTTTTTGTTTAAGTTTTTTGTTAGCCTGTGCTGCTTGTGCAAGTTCAACAGTTAACTGCTCTTTTTCTTGCTCAAGAGCTACAACCCTTTTACTAAAAGCTTCTGCTTGCTGTTTCATATCTCTTAGTTGTCCCTGATGCTCAGCCTTAAGTCGTTGAACTTCAGCAACTCGTGATTGAGTATATAAGTGGCTACATGCAAGCCATGCAGCACCAGTACCTAAAACTCCCCAAACAACATTTGAACTAACACTTCGCGCATCCGCCTGTGCAGCAAGCCCACACATTAGAGCTACAAGCATGACTTTCTTAATTACCATAATCACCCTTCCTATATATTAACGAACATTTACCGCACATTAGAATACGCAAAAAAACTTACTAAAGTAAAGAAAGCGTTAGTTATGCAGCTTGAGCAGCTTGTTCAGCTTGAAGTTTAAGCTGTTCTTGCAAACGAACCTTTGCAGCTGTTTCTTCTGCTAATGCCAACTTTAATACATTAGCATTTTTTTCACCTGCACGACGATCAGTTGTTCGAGCTTCTTCTTGCTTTTTGAATACTCCACCTTGCTCTGCTAAAGCTTTACGCAATTGCATAACAATACCTTGCTCACGTTTTACTTGCCCTAGCAATGATTCAACTTCTTCCTTTGCAACTCGCTGCTCTTCTGTCTCAATTCGTTCCTGCTGACCTGCAAGCATTATAGCTAATGCCTTAACTCTGCCATTACACTTACGAACTTGATTCATCAACAATAGATTGGTGGCAACACCAATTCCCACGCCCCATATGACTATGGCTCTTTGATCCTCGTCTGACATCCCAAGAGAAGACGTTGCTACGGATACACATAACGCTAACATTAGACCTTTGATAATTTTCATAAAGAAAACCTTTCGTTTGAAATTATTGTCAATGGTTATCATCGACTCGTTGTTGTAATGAACGTGCTATCAAAACTGCTCTACTTAATTTTTCTTCTTTTTGATGCATAGCAATTTCTTCTCGTTGAAAAGCTTCTTGCCTTTGACGAGCTGCCAACAATTCTTTTTTAAATTTTTCTTTTAGACCGCTACATTCTAATGCAATGTTTGTAACCATTGTACTTATTAAAAATAATGAAAGGTAACCTGCGGTATCTGAAACTACAGTAGATGAACGATGGGGTTGATGAAACTTATATCTCCCACCAAGGGAACTCTGAACTAAAAGTAATCCAAGTAAGAAAGTAAACAACCTAGAAGAAACCATCATGATCATCCAAATTATGCAAATAAATCTATCAATTGTTTTGTTGTTAATATGATAGTGAAAAAAAATATTTTTGCAAAAAAGCTATACGCTTACAATACGTTTTTTTGCTTGCTTAAGAGAAAAAGCTATCATTTGTTTTTGCTGTTGGCCCAAGTCATAAATGGTTTGATAAAAGAAATCGCGGTCTGGACCTTTTACAACAGCCTGCTCATGCGACTCTGACAAGACAACAGGATAACCAAATCCTTTTTGCGATTGATCACAAATAGCACCTACAATTAAATCTATAGACTTTGAATCCTGCGCAATCCATTGCGGAACCTCTATACGCACAATCTCACTATCAACATGTAAATAGAAAAAATATGGCTTGAGATGCTCGGGATACAATTTAACGATGGGAGAATGGTTAGCAAAAAGAATCGTTCGCTCAAACGGCTTTAAGTATGTTTGTGCTACATGTGTATCAAGCATATGATCTACTTGTTTGTGCTCGTCATTAGTTGTTGGCTTAAAGTCTGATAATTGCATACGTACCAAATTAACCAACTCTTTACTCTTTGGCATACTAATATAGCCAGCAATAAGAATATTCTTTTTATGATAATGATTAAGAAGAGCAAGGTAGCGATCTAGATACAAATCATGCAACTTTTTATCCATGTTCTCCAAATGCCAAAAAATCAAAGAACCATCAAACAATACAAGCCGCTCATCGCGCTCTATGGTTAATGCTTGCATTAATGCATGCTTGAACTCAAGTTCCTGACGACGACAGTTAACAACATCGATCGCTTCAAACCAGTCCTTCTCTTCAAACAAGTGTACGTATGGCTTACTATTCAATTGCACTGATGACTTTGGTTGATTATAGTCTGCTATAACGGTTCCAATATTAATCATAGAACAAAGGGTTCCTGTATGGCGATCGGGATATATTTGAGAACCATCCGCAGCAGCGACGCTATAATTTTTCAGGTCGCCATTATAGGCATAGGTTTTATGAAGTTCTTCATGCCAGGTAGGTAATGACCACTGACTACTACCGGATACTTTTTCTTGAAAGTCTGGATCATGGGAAAGAATCTCCCACGCTTGAGCTAGAATTGAATACTCGCCAGAATAATCGGAAAACAGTTGCCCTTGGATCTTGGACAACTGCCCCAATAAAACTGATCGATTTAGCACGACTTTAGTCCAGCCTGTAACGCTTCAAGCGCCATAAGAGCACAGCGTAAACGAGTAGGACCTAAACTAATTTTAAGCCATGATAGAACTGTATCTTTATCCCAAGATAAAATTTCTTAAGCCAAAGCACCTAAAGCTTTTTCAGCTAGAATGGATGCTACAGCTTTACTAATAATACAACCCTCGCTAACAAAACCTATCTCACGTATTGTTGAATCATCAACAACCGCATAGAATTCAATCTTATCACCACAAGAGGGGTTATATTCTTCTGATTTAAATGTTGGACTATCAAGCACACCATAATGACGAGGATTTTTATAATGGTCCAATAATAACTCTTGATACAAATCAAGATTATCAACAGCCATAGTCACTCTTTCTATTTTCTCAAACTCTTAAAAAGAGCCTGCGCTTTTTTCAATACCATCTGCTGCGTCTGCCATGTAAGTTTATGCCAAGACTCATCATAAGTAGCCCATCTCTGGTCTACCCATTCTTCCAAGCCAAGCGTAAGCTTTGTAGCACGCGGAACAAAAACAAAAAACCAACTCACTAAAACCACTAGGTCCTTAGTATTATCATAGTAGGCTGTCTTATATTCCATATCAATGATCTTCTCTAAAGAGATTGGTATACCAATCTCTTCCATAACTTCTCGTTCCAAGGCTTGCAAGGCATTTTCACCTTCATCGATTCCGCCTTTAACAAATCCCCAACCTTGATATCGCAATGGATTGCGCTTGAGTATTAAAAAATTTTGATCTTCGTCAAAAATGATTGCACCAATAGCATGTCGAACCGCTAACTGTTCCACTCAATTCCCTATTATCTAATTATCTTTATAGATTTACTCTTTAGATATCAGTATATGCAATTTACTTCTTTTTAAAAGAAATAAACTAGCCTCGTGGATTTTTACGATCATGAGTTAGGTAATCATACATAGTTGGCATAATAGTCATAACTCCAGTTATGAACATCCAAAAAACAACTCCAACTATAACAACCAACCACATAATAGGCATGAATACAGATAACCATGAAATGCTACCACGTGCTGCCAATTGAACTTGCTCTGCACCAGCAAAAGAAATAATACAAAATACAGCAAAGCCTGTAAAAAGACCCATTACTATACTTACTACAGCCATACTGGAAATAATTTCAATAATTCCTCTGCCAAAGTAGCGTAAAGATCTACCGATAATATCAAAGAAGCCTGTTCGTTCAAAAGCTAAAACAGGAAGAAAGAAAGTGTTAATTATCCCAAAGAAAAAAGCAAGAATAAAAGCTACCACGCCCAATGACGCTACGCTTGGCGCTAAACCAGGTAACTGATTTATCAAAGTGCTTAAAAAAGTGAGTATGAAAATGTAAAACAATTGAGTTACAGAAACTTCCATAGCTTGGAAAAAGCCATATGACTTACCCTGATAGCTACCAACAACAGTTCTAATCAATCCAACATACACAAGGCTTCCTAGAGTAAAACCAACAACATAAATCAAGAATGATAAGAAATAACTAGGACTAGTTAATAGAAGGTGTTGTGCTAGAGCAACAAAACCAATGTAAGAAAATACCATTCCCATAATAACCAGGTTCAACAAGGAATACATATAGAGACGCGGGTGTCTCAAAGGAAGGAAAATTGAGAAAAAGCCAATAGAAATACCGTTACCAATACGTTCAAAAAATCCCATTGGAACTCCTAATACTTAAAGGATTATATTATTATACTTGGACAAATAGTAACACGTTAGATCTAAAATGGCAATTAGCACTAGGAAGCGGGTATTAATCTACTGTAATCTCATTAGGTTTATCATGGGTTACATAATAATAAAAAATAATATTTACAATTGGACCAAAATGACTAAGAACAATATTCTGAATTGTAACCCATTCTATACTAAAAGGACCATACGGGAGTGATAACAGACCGAGTAACACCTTACCAATAATTATAAGACTTACCGTAGAAACAATTATAAAACCTAAAAATATAAAAAATGTCTTAAAAAAATATTGAAGAGATTGCTTAATAGAACCCAACCATGTGCGTTTTTCAAAAACAATTACGGGAATAAAATACATTCTAGAAATATGAATCAATGCAACTAGTATGCCCAAAGAAACGACTACTGGCAGATCATTACTACTGTATGATGAACCACCTATAATAAGAAATTTTAAAAGTTGACCTCCAAATATCTGCAAAACCTGAAAAAGAACATAATATCCAAACAACCTCTTACTCAATTTCATTGAATCCAAAAATCCACATTGAGTCTTAGTTTTATCGAACAATGCAAAAACAAATCTGGCCATTCCAACTAGAAATGGAAGCGTAATTAAAGATATAAAAACAATGGTAAAACTATAGGCATAAGTAAGTTGATTAATTGATTGAGGAAAGTGTAGTCCCTTTGTAAGAAAAACAGACATAATCGCTATAGGCAACATATATGCCAATAGACGTGGATATTTAAATGGTAACGCTAACACTCTAAAAAAAATCGAAAAACGCCCAACATAATCTTTAGTAAATTCCATTATAACAAACCCTTTATATCATTTAACCCAGACCAAATTGTTTTCTAATTGAATTAATACTATCAAGGGCAAAGTGCTTTGTCAAAAGGGTAATAAGACTTAATAAAGCCTTTCTGATGCTCGAATATAGCTTATAGGTGATTCTATTACTCTATAGCTTGCTCCTGTGCCAGTTGCCCCAGCTCTTGTCTTTCCGCACTTTTTTCTTGTTCTTTTTTATAGGCAAGCATTTTACACTCTGCTTCTCCTAGATCCTCGTAAGATAGTGTACGATCTATTCCAATATATCTTGCATCCCAGACACGAACTTTTCCATCATAACCACCTGAAACTACCCGTCTACCATCGACGCTCATTGCAACTGAATTAACCCTATCCATATGCCCTTCAAGCACTGAAAGCTCACCAGTATCTGTATCCCAGACACAAACTTTTCCATCATAACCACCTGTAACTACCCGTCTACCATCGACACTCATTGCAACTGCCTGAACCAAATCCATATGCCCTTCAAGCACTGTAGACTTGCCAGTATCTGCATCCCAGACACGAACTTTTCTATCATAACCACCTGAAACTACCCGTCTACCATCGACACTCATTGCAACTGAATTAACCGTATTCGTATGCCCCTTAAGCACTGTAGACTTGCCAGTATCTGCATCCCAGACACAAACTTTTCCATACGAACAACCTGAAGCTACCCATCTACCATCGACACTCATTGCAACTGAATTAACC
>MPMF02297444.1_pt1 | contig 33241 bp, 22 predicted proteins | sample 1617271 | NCBI WGS metagenome assembly MPMF02 (sample SAMN05944812, study PRJNA350692) | marine metagenome | biome: marine; feature: ODZ; material: water; isolation source: 120 m water sample prefiltered with 30 um filter, filtered on to 0.2 um... | place: Pacific Ocean | collected 2012-04-09... | reverse complement strand
CCACGTCGGTGGTGACAGCGTGATCGGAATGCCCATTCCGGACGTAGCCCTTCGGATGCAACTCGACGATGAAACCGACGGCATCGTCGTCTTCGGCGAAATCGGGGGGAGCCAGGAGGAACGACTGGCGCAACTAATGAACGAGGGCAGAATTACCAAACCCGTTATTTGTTACATAGGGGGCAAAGCAGCCAAAGAGGGTACACGATTCTCTCACGCCGGAGCCATCATCGAAGGCGGCCGTGGCACGCACGATGGCAAAGTCGATGCGCTCACGCAAGCCGGCGCAACTGTGGTAGATGCTTTTGGAGATTTACCAGACGCTGCACGTGAAATATTTTCAGTAGATAGGGCAAACGCATGAATAATGTATGGAAGACAGCAATTACCGACATTGCACCCAATAGCGTTCGGGTTCGGGGCTTCGACATCGCAGAGCTGATGGGCAATTGCTCCTTTGGGCAGATGGTATACCTGATTCTTCGGGGCGAGATGCCAGATGCGACTACCGGCAAACTCATGGAAGCGATTATCGTTTCCAGCATCGACCACGGCGCGACGCCTCCATCCGTGCTCGCCGCACGAACGGTGGCCTCAACCGGCGCTCCGCTGAGTGCATCGGTAGCTGCCGGCATCATGGCGATCAATCGGCATCACGGCGGTGCGATCACGAACTGCGCCAAGCAGCTCGGCGACATCATCGATCACGCTGATGGCGGTGACCTGCAGGCAGCCGCAAAAACGATGCTCGCTCAATGGAAGCGTTCGGGAATTCGCATGAGCGGCTTTGGGCATCGCATCCACTCCGCAGACCCGCGGACTGAGAGGTTATTGGAGCTGGCACTCGTTGCGGGCGCATGTGGCAAACACGTCGGAGCGGCCCGGGCGGTCGCAAAGGTCTTTGCAGGGAATGGGAAACCGTTGCCAATCAACGTCGACGGTGCCATTGCAGCCGTTCTCGCGGACCTCGGGTTCGACCCGGAAATGATGAACGGCCTGTTTATGATCGCGCGTACGCCAGGACTGGTCGCACACGTGCGCGAAGAACAAACCAGAATGAAACCGATGCGTATGATTGAACCAGCCAATCACACCTATGACGGGCCGCACGCAAGGAGTCTTCGATGACCTACACAACAGACAATATCGCCGACCTCTTTCCAAACATCGCCGATATCCAGGATGAAGGATTGCGCGACGCTGTCGCCGCCTGCTGGAATGAGTCGATTACCACCGGTTGTGGCGGTAAGGGCTGGACGTTCGATGAACTCCGCGCACTCAAGTTTACCTTGCTCGCGGGCGATATCGACATGACCTTTATTGCACATCTGAATTCCTGTTGTCGGCAATGCATTGCGATTGCGGATGTCCTTGAATCTGCGTTCGACTGCGAGATACCGATCCGTCGCGATTATTTAATTGCCGGTTCACTCCTTGCCGATTGTGGCAAGCCGCTCGAATACGACAAGGACCAAGACGGAAATGTCATCAAGGGCTCCTATGGCGAATGTTTAAGGCATCCGTTTTCGGGTGTCGCGATCGCCCATAAACATGGCGTTCCGGCGGAAGTGATGCATATCATCGCCACGCATAGCCACGAGGGGGACAAGGTACAGCGTTCGATCGAATCGATCATCTTCCACCACGCCGATTTTGTTGATTTTGACATTGCAAAATTCCTGGGAAAGAGTGGCTAAGTGGACTCAAAATACTCCGCGCATCGCAGGATGAATGAACCATGATCGCAACTCCGAATCGAGACAATTTTGCAAGCCGACTGGCCGACGGAGCAGCGCGGTTCAACGCGTTGAAACCGGAGCTAGAGTTGACGGTACGCGATCCGGTCCTCGGCGTTGAGGGGCACGTCGTCGTCTGGTGCACCCGCAATGCCGCTACCGGGCCCCTTGGCCGCTGCGGCAAAGGGGGGACACGCATTGCGCCCACGGTCGATCTCGATGAAGTGAGAATGCTCGCCCGTAATCAATCGCTCAAAAACGCTGCCGCGAACCTTCCGCTCGGGGGCGCAAAATCTGGCTTGGCGGCCGATCCCGACGCGTCTGGTTTCGAGGTAAAATATCGACGTTTTGTGAACCTGACCGCCCCGGCACTCAGGCAGAATGGCGGGATTTGGGGTGGGCTCGGCTTCGATATCGGCGCACGACCGGAACATGCCGACTGGGCATGCGACGAGCTTGGGCATTTTGACGCCTTCACGGGAAAACCGGTCCAGTCTGGCGGAACCGATTACGACAAAGAAGGCATTGCCGGCCTCGGCGTCGCCGTAGCCGCAGTGACACTACTCACAGAGCGGCAAAAGCGCGTCTCGTGCGCAACGGCCGCGGTCCAGGGCCTTGGTGCCTTGGGGGCCGGCGTCTGCCGCTATGCGTGCGAGTCGAACATGCTCATCCGGTACATTGCCGATCCTCGAGTGGGTGGTTGCTGGCATCTAAACGAACCGCTCGCAGGTCCCCTGCGGAAGGCCGTGGTAGAGATGAATTTTTCCCGCAGCCGGGAAATTCTTGAAGCTGACGGCCACCATCGGTCCGACTTGGATGATGTACTCAGAGCGCCAGTCGACGTGTTGTTTCCCTGCGCTGTTCAGAATGTTGTTCACGAAGACAATGTCGATTCGATCTGTGCATCCGCCATCGTCGAAGGTGCAAACAATCCCCTCACACCACCGGCCCGAGGGGCACTGCACAAACGGGGTATCCCGGTCATACCTGATATTATCGCAAATCCAGGTGGTTCTATCGCCGCCTTCGTTGAGTTGACGAGCAACATATCAAACGAGGAAAACGTCCGTACCCACGGCAAAACAGAACTGGCCAAAACGCTCACGCGCGACAAAATCGCCGAAAATGTCCGTCAATTACTGGCCATCTCCGAGAATGCCCAAGCCGATCTTGTCGATGCTGCACATTTCCTGGCGTACGAGCGGATTTTCGCAAACTGATCACTGCGGCGTGCTTGCGGTATCTGTGCACTAGCCCTTCTCGGCTCGTGCACCCTCTTTGAGAAACAAAACAGCGACCGCAGCAAAAACGAGCACAACGATATTCAGTGAGAGGACTTGCTGCAGGAGCGACAGCGGATACGCATCGCCACTTCCGAGCAAAATCCCTGGAAGCACCTGCAACACCGCACCCATCATACATCCTGCCGCATTGACCAGCCCGATCGTTGTGGCTTCATAGCGGGGTGGAACGGCATCGCAGACGACGCCAAAAATGGCTACCGATGTACCTAGAAAAGCGCCGGTAAAAACGAGGTTTGCGACAAGCAGCCAGTAGGGCAATATCGACGGAATGAACAATAAGCCGCAAACACCGAGCAGAGCGCAGATCGGACCGAGCAGCAGCAGCGGCCTGCGAGACGCCATGCGGTCGGCTAGTACGCCGGAGACTGGCGCTGAGACAGCAATGCCGACAAACAACCAACTGTTCAGGTAGACCGCGTCGCTGCCGATAAATCCATACGCTTCCTGGAGGGGGATATCCCAAAGGCCACCAAATCCAAAGGCCACGCCGATCATGCCGCCGTAGTAGACGATTGCTAAAAGCACCTGGCGATTGGAGAGCAGGACCGACATCGCATCAAGCAAATGGACACGCGACGAACGATCGTCCATCCCGACAGGTCGATCGCGAACAATGATGCCGCAGAGTACACCGATAACAATTCCGACAAAGGCCAGCGCGTTCATAATCTCCCGCCACGACAAACCGACGTCTTGCAACAGGGCAAATCCTGCCTCGCCGCCTATTGCGCCCAGACCAAAGAAGAAATCGATGAGGCCCATCGAAAGCACAAAACAACTAGGCCGGATCCAGCGACGTCCCAACAGGCCCGCCGCAGGAAATCCAACTGCGGCAAACGCACCCAACGCGAATCGGGAAACCAATAGAGACGAAAAACTCACAGACTCGGCAAAGAACCACGCAGAGACGCCGCAGAGTGTCGCGGAGATCGCCAGAAGAATTCTGGGGCCGAAGCGGTCCAGAAGAAGGCCCGCCGGCAGTTGCATCAGGCTATAGGCGACAAGAAATGAGCCGGATACGACAGCAGCCTGAACGATAGACAGATTCACATCCCGGCCAATGGCCGACTGCAGCGATCCGAATCCGATTTGGATCGCAAGCTGATAAATCGGCAGCAATGTCGCCGAGGCCCAGATGATCCAGGCGTGCAACTGCGATGGGGCAGGGGGTGAGGGTAGTTGGCGTGAATTCATCTGGCGTCTCGACAGAGGACAGCAGAGCACAATGTAACGGGGCATGCATCGCCGACCAACCACCCACAGAATCAATCCTTTCGAGAAGAATAATAGATAAAGACACGGGCCGGATGAGCCCCGGCCCGTGTGCGGCATCTTGTGACATGCAAAACGCGATCGTTACAGATACCACCTCCCACCTCGCGCAAACAGTTGGTCTCTCAACTCCGCCGCGCGGGCGAGGGTACTGGGATTTCGAAGACCGAATTGCGTGTCGTCGCCATTGCGGAAATACGATCTCAGTTCAGCGGCCGTGACTTGGTAACGGCACACCTGAATCTTGTCGGCCACCTGCTTCGTCCCTTCGCTGTGGTAACTCACGCGGACTTTGACACCCTCAAGCTCATCGAGAGGCACATTCGCCCCGGAAGCATCGACCACCTCGGTATTCTCATCGTAGGTGAACGTTTCCCATTCCCCCTTGCCGTTTTCGACACGCACCTCGCCATCATTCTCCACCTGCGTAACTCGCCCGACAAAGCTACTGCTCTCTCTTGTCGCATCGATCGTCGAATCGAGCGGTACAAGTGGAACATCTTCGGCAATATTCATGCGCGGCGCTACCGCCTTCACCTGCACGCGGCAGACCTCGACCTTGTCGGCCACCTGCAGCGCTCCCTCGTCGTGGTAGCTCACGTGCACTTTGATCCCTTCTAGGTCGTCAAGGTTCACATTCCTTCCGGCGGCATTCACGACCTGAGTCGTATCGTTGTAACGGAATGTCGCCCATTGATCGCGAGGGTTTTCGACGCGGAACTCGCCGTCATTCACGATCGGTCCGACACGGCCTGTAAAACTCTGTGCGCTCGTCGCGTTGTGGTGTGTGTGTGTGAGGACCGTCGACATTTGGGCCACCTCACCCGCCCGATCGCCCGCAGCACCCAGCTCTGTTAAACCGGGAAGGCCGTCGGCTGAAAGCAATTGTTTTGCCTCCAGCCTTTCCACGTTCAATCGCTTTTCGGTTCTCTTTCGTCCTGCATGGCTCGCACTCTGTGCAAATAATCGATGAATCTTCATCTTCTGTTCCTTTCTGCCGTACGGCATTTTTCCGGCCCCGTATCCATTGCATCCGGTTTTTTTTCGCAAGTTCTCACCATGTTCGGCAAATTTTTCAATATTTCCGTAACCGGTGTGGTTTGGCGGGGTTTATGGCAGGGGGCAAGGGGAACGGATTCCGCCTTGTGCGGAACGAATGAAGGATGGCGAGCATTGAGCACCCTAGCAGAGCTTTTACTCGAGAAGGAGCTGATCTCCGGCGACGATCTGATCGAAGAGGTGCCAGAATCGATCGGGCGCTATAAAGTCATCGGCGTACTCGGCGAGGGGGCCAGTGGTCGGGTCTTTCTTGCCCATGATGAGCGGATCGGACGCAAAGTGGCCATCAAGGTACTCCAACCGGGTGTGGCCCGCGATCCGGTAAAGTTTGAGCAACAGATCCGCCTCGAAGCGTCGGTGCAGCACGAGCATATTGCTGCCATGTATGACGCAGGTCGTTTTGACGGCAGGCCCTATTTCGTGATGCAATTTGGCGGCTCGCAGACGCTCGCGAGCAGACAATTCCATCTGAACGAAGCGGTGAGGATCCTTCGTGCCGTTGCCCGCGCCTGTGCAGCCGCACACGCTCGGGGCATTATCCATCGGGACTTAAAGCCCGCGAATATACTCATCTCCGACGAATCGCCCGGGGTCCACAGAGAACATCCATGGGCGGTCGTTGCCGATTTCGGCCTCGCATGCCTGCTCGAATTCAATGCTGAAGAAACAACGGGCGGAATTGCCGGAACCCCTGCCTACATGGCTCCGGAGCAGGCGGCGGGTGGATGCGTGAGTCCACAGAGCGACATTTATGCCCTCGGTGTCATGCTCTACGAACAGGCGACCGGCGTGCATCCTTTCCGCTCATGTAGCGACCTGGAATCGAGCGCATCGCAGAGCAAGCCACATCCTCTGCCACCGAGATCATTGCGAAGGAGTTTGCCGGCAGAGATCGAGCGCATTACGCTTAAGGCAATGGCCAGCGAAAAACAGGATCGTTATCGTTCGGCCGATGAGATGGCAGACGATCTCGACCGATTCCTCGCGGGCCCACAAAGTTTTTACTCTCCACCGCAAGGCGCTGCATCTCTCTGGCAATCCGCTGCAAAGAGTACCGCGTTCATGCTGCTGCTGGTCACATGTATCGCGCTCACCTCGTTCGGTGGCGGCCGCACTCATCGCGAGGATGCAAACCGGACCGAACAACTCGCCGGCCACTCCGCACACAGAACCCTTATGCATTGGGCATTAAAACTCGAAACCTGGAAGCGCGAGTTGTATCAGCCTGCCGCGGCCCTCTCGATGACGACGCTTGAGGAAGTGGTGGCGGCCACCGATGCAATCTCGGCGAACGCCGACCTGCCAGCACACCTGCGCGGGCAGGCAATGCTCCTATCGGCCGAGGCCAGGGCGCTTTGCGGAAACACGACAGCGGCGATGAACGATCTCTCTGGCGCAATTGCACTTAGCGGACCTCCGGAGCAGTTGGCCGAATGCCATTACCGGCGCGCGCTCTTAAAGCTCGATGTCATGCTCCCGCACGTGGTACTCCATAGGCGGGGCAGGGGGGCAATGCGAAAGGCAGCTCTTTTAGATTTGCAAGAGAGCATCCGGTTGGGCCTCTCCGATTGCTGGAAAACACGGTTTGCCGGCACACTCATCAACCTCGCCGATGGAAGCGCCAATGCGCAGGACTCCTTAAACGCTTTTCTGGAACTTGCTGCAGTGCGTGAAGCGCCTGCCGAGTTGGCCTTGCGGGCCGCTGGCGATCTTCTTCTTCTCACGGGCCATCCGCAGGAGGCAATCGGGCACTATCACAATGCCCTCCGGCAGCGGAGTTCCTACGTCCAGGCCTATACCGGACTTGCCCTAGCGACCCATCGAGAGCGTGATTTCGCAGGATCACTACAGTATGCCATCGATGCCATTGAAATAAATCCGCATTACCGGCCGGCGTACGCTCTGTTTAATCGACTCACCCGCGCCGCGCTCAATAAAGAACCTGCAAACATCATGCAGAGTGAATATATCGACGAGGCGTCGGTTCTGAAGCAATGGATTTGTTCTCTCGAGCGGAGCCGCCAGATTCATCCCGACAACCCGCAACTGCATGTGGCCATCGGCAGCGTCCGGATGCTGCAAGGGTGCCTGCATTCGAGCGTATCGATTGAGGAACAATCCCGTTTGATCGGTCAGGCAATCGATCACTTCGAAATGGCCATCGAGACCGACGAGAAGAGCATAACGGCCCTCCAATTGGCCGGGATTGCGCGTCTGATCGCTGCAAAGAGCCGAGAATCTTCAGGCGAACACATTCGCGCTTCGGTCAACCACTTTTCATTAGCCATCCAGACCGATCCTGAGGCCGGTGATGCCTACCGCTGGCTCGGTCATGCCGAGTTTGCCGCCGGTAGGCCGCGCGTTGCGATCACGCACTGGCAGCAGGCGGTCGCGCTCGATCCCTCCCACCGCAGCGCACTTGCGATGCGGATAGAGGCAATGAGAGACAATGACCGGGCTTTCTCGGATCCGTTTTCACAAGCTCTCCAGGCAGGCAGCTAAGATGCATGCATTTCAAAGCACGCTCTGGAGTCTCATCTCTCTGGCTCGCAAGGGAGAGAGCGGCGCTGCTCTTCATTTCGGTCGCCGCTACCGCGCACCGGTGCTTGCCTACTGCCAACGCCTTGGCCTCCGCGCCGAGGAGGCGGAGGATGCCACCCAGGAGGTGATGCTCCGATTTTTTTGTCGCGGCGTGATCCAGCGGGCCGATCGGACCCGCGGCCGGTTCCGGAGCCTGCTCTGTGCGGTCGCACGAAACGTTGTCCGGCGCCACTGGGAACGACAGCGTGCCCAAAAGCGCCATGGCCTCACCGAATCGCTCTCAAACCTTGATGTCCCGGAACAAGTTTCCGACGACACCTTCGACTATGAGTGGCTCCGGCACCTGATCGATCTTGCTCTTTTGCGGCTCAGTGATGAGTCGCCCCAGTATTACGAGGTGCTCCGCCGCTTTCTGCTTGAGGAAATGTCGCACGCACACATTGCCGAGGCACTCGATATCTCGACCTGTTCGGTGAAAAACCATATCTATCGAGGCAAACAGAAATTGATACGATTGCTTCGCGATGAGGTCCGCGACTATTGCCATCACTGGGATCAGTATGCCGAAGAACTCCATCATCTGGCAAAGGTGATGGGCACCACCGGCAGCGAGCTGACCGCATCGCTCACCGTTGCCTAGGTGAGCGGATCTTCTTTTTTCGGCACGCCAAAGTGATGCAGTGTGTTTCGGACCAGTTTGGCGAGCACCGGATCGGCAGAGAGTGCCCATCCAATCGCGATCGCGCCGAAGTGGACCATTTTTCCGCCCGCCGGACGCTCCCAGTAGATCAGTTCGGCAGAGACACCGTCTCTCGTCCGGGCCGGATTGGTAAAGTAGTCAAAGGTACCGCCCCCCGCGTCCCGATACCCTTGAGCAAGCGTCACAATCCCCTCCGGTTCATTATCGGGTAGGTGGGCACCGGCCGGGATGTGTGAGGTAACCTCCTTGAGCGCCCCGAGACGAACATCCCACTCATGCCCTACGGCATGGGGCAGGCCGCCATCAGGCGCATGGCCAAACGTGTCGCCATCGGCAAGGCCGACCTGTTCGGGTTGTCGGAAGAGAAAATGATCGGCCGCACGCGTGTGGTAGATACCATAATCTTCCTTCCGCTGCTGTCCGTCCCAGCCGATACAGGAGAGTCCGAACGTTTCATATTCCGGAAATCCGCATTCGCGCATCAGACTTCCGCGATGTCCATCCTGACTGTGCCACGTTTCGCCCATTTCAGCTGAGCGGCGGCCACCGATGCGGGCATCGTATTTACGGCACTCCATCACGCTGCCATCGTCGCTAAAGCTTGTCCGCCAGAAAAAGGTATTGCCCGACATGATGATCGCCGTACCGCCAGCGGCTAAATATTGATCGAGCCCTTCGAAGGCTTCCGCCGACCAGTATTCACTATGGCCGTTGACAATCACCGTCTTGTACCCTTCGAGCAAGTTTGGGTCTTGGTGCAGATCGAGATCGGTAACCACGTCGTACGCATAGCGGTTGGGGTGTTCGGAATCCTCATCGTACACGCCGTCGAGCCAGCGGTGCGTGAAGAGTTCGCCTCGCATCAAATGGCTATACCCGACCTCACGGGGACTGAAGAGATTGTCGGCGCCCGCACCCGGCCAGGGACGATTGAGGCCGAGATAATAGGTTGGCTGCTCTCCGGAATGGTTGCTGTAACAACAATAGGAAGGCGCTCCGGGCAGACTCGGCGCATTCCAGTCCAGTCCCGCCGGTCGCGGTCGCGGAAACGGTGCGCAGTTGTAGGCGAGCCACGTCGAGCTGCTGCAAAGCATCAGGATCGGGGCCTTGGGTCGGTTCTCCGGCCTGCGGACGATGAACGTGCAGTCATAACTCATCGGTTTCCCGTCCCAGTCGTACCGGAACCGGCCGACGTAGACACCACTCGGCGCATCGGCTTTGATCGGATAGCGATGGCACACCTTCCAGGAGCAATCGACCAGATCGTCCGACGCAAGGCGAAGGCCATGGCGACGGTTCTGGTCGTTCGCGGGGTCGTACGGGGGGCTGTAACGGGGAATCGCCTCAGCGCGAAATCCGGGGCCACCGATCATCCATGTTCCGTGGTTGACCAATGTTCCATCCCGGCCCTCACCGCTGGCGTCATGAATCGCATCGCCCCCTTCTTCATCCAGCGGCCAGAGGGCGAGGAGCGATTCGGTCTTCGGAGGCTGCCCGCCCCGCTGTTTGTATCGGGCGGACACTTCTTCTCCGCTGAGCGCTTTGCTGTAGATAGCGGGCATGGCCAGATCGCCATCGAGAAAACCGGTAGCAAAACCATTAGCACCGAACGCTCCGAGCCGAAGGGGGACTGGCGAAAATGACGGCGGAGAATCGACACGAAACGTTTCCGATGCGACGCCATCGACGTAGAGAACAACATCCTTGCCATTGAATGTGGCGACGAGGTGGGACCATCGTCGTCGCGCAAGACGCCTGTGCGTGTGGCTGAACCGCTGCGCGTTCTTTTCTTCGCCACCTGCGAGACGAAATTCCAAATATCCATCGGCACCTACAAATAATCCGATGCCACCTGTTGTATCGTCGAACTGCGTTATGATCCCGGCTCGGCGGTCGACCCGCCACGGCCGGCACCAGCATTCAAACGTACAGGGGCCCTGGATGTTCTTTTCCGAGAGTGCTTTTTGCACATGCACATACGAGCCGGGGTAGATCGGTTGCTGCAGCGGCGCATCGGCGTCTACCGAGCCGAGGATGATATCACTCGCCGCCTCGTCTACCGGGCCGGCGAGCCGGCAGACATCGAGCCGGTAGGGAACCGTAGAGCTGACGCGAAATTCGACCGTCTCTCCCGCCGCGAGGCTCTTTTGTGCATAGGCGTGCAGGCCGACCAGCGGCATCGCCTGGTGCGGTGCTGGCCGAGCGGCACCTTCCGAGTCGGCATCGCTCTTCGGCGCAGCATCGGCTGACCCGACAGGCGAAATCGTTGCGGTCACGGCGGCAATTGCGGCTGATCGTTTGAGAAAACGCCTTCGATTTTTGTCGGTCATCGCGGGTACTCCACTAGGCGGGGAAAAACATACGGCGGGATGCTCTACTAATTATAAAGTGGCAACGCCCGGGACCACCAGGGAGCCGAGTCGGTCCGCTAGGCGTTTTGAGGCTTGCGGCGGCCTTTAGCAAGAAAATAGAGGCAGCTACCGATCAGAAGCAGGAGGCCGACTCCGGCCATAAAATAACTAAAGTCGATGAAAAACTCGAGGCGACCGAGCGCCGGTTCCGCCGAATCCGCGTAGAGGCAATCACGATAGATCTGCACGGCGACCGATCCGGTATATCCCAGCGCGTCCATGATATAGATAGCAAACACCGCCGTGCCGACGACATGCGTCGATGCCATCAAGCGGTCGAACAGGACCGACCCGTACGGGACGTACGCCAGATAGGCCCCGAGACCCACAAGGGTCATCCACCAGAATCCGTCGATGTGATTGTTTTCCATCGCCCAGGTGCTTCCGCCGAGAATGACCAGCCCGCACACCATGATCGCATAGGTTCCGATCAGGCCCCAGCGGTTGTTTCGGATCAGAAAAAGCAGGCCGAGCGGAACGAGCACCCCGAAGGCGACGAGGGTCTCGGCTTTGGTGATGATCGTTTTGTGAGCATCGTACGGGTAATCGAGGGCCGCAAACATCTCCACCTGATAATTATCCCGATAGTCCCGATACGCGGTAAGAAAAAAATAGGCAATCACCAGCAACAAAAGACCCCAGAAAAAACTGCGGACAAACGCCGCACGATCACTCGCACGCATCGGCTCGCGATGGGTCCGGGCCAACTCGTCTCTCTCGGTCGGTCGCGGCAGTTGATTGAGCAACCAGACTGAAATGAAAAATGGGATCAGAAACAGCCCGCCCGTCACAGCGGGCATCCAGCCTTCGGTGACGCCCCAGTCGCCCATCAGATGGCGACCGACATCCTTGACCACCCCGCTGGCAACAATGAACGAACAGCTCAGCCCCGCGAGAAGGACCTCCGAGACTGTCCGGCCCTCCAAATACCAAACCACGAGTCCCCAGACCATTCCGAGCGGAAGGCCCCCGAGGAAGATGCCGACAAACTTCCACTGATCGGGCAACACTCCGTAGAGGATGAGTGCCGCAAGTGCGAGAAGAATCATCGCAATGAGCATCGTCGCTCGGCGCGCACGCGTCACCTCGGAGCAGACCTTGATGCCGATATATTTGCTCAGTGCGTAGCCGAGGATCTGGCTGATGACGAGCGCGGTTTTCAAATCCACCGCAGAGGACCAGAATTTGATCGCATTGCCATCGGCATCGAGAAACGATGCGGCCGCAAACGGCTTGCGGAAGGCATACATACAGAAATAGGTGCTAAAGGACGCGGCGATGGCAAACGCCGTAAAGACCGGTAGCGGCGCATGGTGCAAAAAAGATGTTATCCGACCCGTTTTCGCCGACATCGCGTTCCTCACGCCAAATGTGATCGTTATCGGGATGTGATATTTATCGGGAAAGGAACAATTCCAATCGCCCAACGATCACTAAGGGCCTGCAGCGTAACATTCCACCACCGCAGCCTCAATCGGCATCGCCAAATCGCACGCGCTATCTCTTTCGAATCTCGCGAATCTGACTGCGCAACTGCTCAAGCGCATCGGGCACCTTCTGTTCCGCGGCGGCAGCTGCGGTGGGGCTCTCCGCCTTTTCGTCGCCTCCGTTGCTGCCACCATCGGCCGCACCTTCGCCGGATCGCTTCCGCTCTTGCGCTGCTTTTTCCAACAGCGCCCGTCGCTGCATAAGCACCTCGATCGTTGCCGCAAAGGAGGCATCGTCCAAGAGCGCGGCGGTTTGTGCGATGGAATGATTTCTCGCTTCGATCGACGCCAGGAGTCGCTGTTTGGCGGCAGCCTCGGAGTGTTGGGCATCGGCGGACTCACTGCGAGCAATCATGGTCATCACTTCTTCGCGTGCAATTGGGCCGGCAGTTTGTTGATGCTCTCCGGAGAGTGTCTTGATTTTGTTTCGAAACAGCTTGATGGCGATGATTGTTGCCGATCGTTGCTTCCGAAGTGCCGAAAGCGTGCTACGGGCCGTCTCTTTATTCTCCGGTCGTTGCTTTGGGAGTGCTTTCGTCTGCTCCGTTATGTTGGCCTCAAGCTCTACAAGGTGATTGATGTGTTGGTGGACCTCCCGACGGATTGTGAGGAGTTTCTGGTCGATCTTTTGCCTCGTTGCGTGGGCCTTGGTGAGCTGCAACTGCATTTCAGACAGCTCGAGCCCGGATTGTTCGGCCATCTTTTTAGCCGATTTATATTTCGCGTTATTCACGATGAGCGCACCGAGTGCTTTTTCTGCATCGTGGCGAGCTTGTTTGAGTGATTGCGCCAATGGCGGCGGATTGTTGTCGAGTCGAGCGATTTGCTTGCCGTCTGTCGCGTCGAATACAACCACCTCGCCTTCATACCCGCTCGCAATCACCCGGCCGGCGAGAGCGCAGAATCGCGATGCTGTAACGAGGTCGGCAAGCGGTCCAAACGACCGTTCGAGCGCACCCTCTGAGCGCAGCAGTCGCGTGTTGCCGTCGCGGCGGGAGATGAGCCAGCGCGCATCGGGCACCGCACTGACAGAAGTAATGTCCGCAGCGCCAGGTTCAAACTCTTTGACCTTCTTTCCCTTTTCCACCTCCCAGAGTCGAACGATCCGGTCCGCACCTCCCGAAGCAAGAATGTTTGAGTCGGCCCGCCACGCCAGATCGGCCAGAGCATCGGAGGAGCCGGGAAGTATGAGATACGGTTTTCCCGTCCAGCCTTCGTGGATATGTAGCCCACCGGAATGATCGGCCGAGGCCAACAGAACTCCATCCGGGCTAAATGCGATTGCGGTAATCCTATCGGTATGCGCATCGATCTTGGCGACCAACTTCTTAGCGGGCACGTCGTAGAGCTTGACCTTGCCCGAAGCTCCCCCGAGGGCGACGCGCCGGTTGTCGCCGCTAATATCTGCGGCGAGGACGGTATCGAATTCATCGCCCAACTCGAGCACCCGCTCTGCGGCGGAAATGCGCCAAAGTACGACCTTTCCGTTTCGCCCCGCCTCACCTCCGGCAGCCAGCAAAAGGGAGCCATCCCGGCTAAAGCGGAGCACGGCAATCTCGCCCTCAGGAAATGCAAAGCGCCCGAGCGGCTCGAGGGTATCTGTGCGGTAGAGCCAGATCTGCCGGTTACCGGGAACGGCCAAAAGCGGCGCGTTGGGGCTCACGGCAAGCGACCTGGATGTTGGATTACGCTCCGTATGCAAACGCGTCTGCCGACTCAGTCGCGGGGGCAGAGGTCCGGCGCCAGGCTCGAATTTTTTGGGAATCCACTGCTTCAGATTTTCCGCCGCGAGAGCAACCTCTTGCTCTACCTTCCCCTCGGCAGCCCCTGTTTCAATCCATCGGCCAATACGCTCGATAGACTCTTTGGCGATGGGGGGCGACTCCGGGGGCATCGAAGGCTCTATCGTATGCGCGACGGAGGAATAAAGAGGGCTGTTACTCAGATTGCCGGGATCGATCACCGCCCCCGAGGCACCTCCCTCCATCATGGTCGCATATCGCGTAAGGTCGAGTTCGCCCTGAGGATCATCTTCATTGTGGCATGAAAAACACTCCTCGCGAAAAATGGGAACAATATCCCGGTGGTAGGTGAGCTGCGGCTCGCTTGGCGCATCGGCAGAGATTGGCGGGACCGAAATGAGAAATGGCCAGACCAGAAGACAGAGCCATCCATACGTTTGTGAGCTGCGTTGGATCATAGAGTCGCGAGAGGGGTGGAGTCGACTGGCCTGATTAATGGATAAACAAAAATTCCTTGCTATTGAGCAGCGACCAGAACACGTCGCTAAGCCCTTCCTGTGGGTTTTTATACTCGGACACCATCTTGAGCAGCGACTCCTTCTCTCCTGCACCTGGCTTGCGCGAAAGACAACGGATGTAGAGTTCGTCGATCACATCAGCGATCGATTTCTTCTCTTCGAGACGGCGGGCGATCAGGCCCCCAGCGTCGATTTTGGTATGCACCGTGTCGCCGTTGAGCAAATGGAGCGCCTGAGAAAGATTTGGCTCCATCTTGACTTCACATGTACAGACGGTCTTCCGCGGACTCCGTCCGAACGTAGAGAGAAACGGCGTGGCCACAGAACCGTCGGGAATCTGAACCGCCCGGGTTCCGGGTAAAACGGTCTCGAATTTGTCGTCGGTTTCGGTCACCTGACTGATGGCATCGAGCAGGACTGCCGCCCGCATCCTGCGGAGCTTGGCCCGAGAAAAGTTGTCGAAATCGGCGCCACTCGATCGGCCCGATACCGTGGCGACCTGATAGGTCCTCGAATTACAGATATCCCGAACCAACGGCCGCACCTGAAATTGGTACTCTTTAAGTTTCGCCTCGAGGGCAGTCAACAGTTCCGGATTCACTGGCGGATTGCTCACCCGCGCATCATCCGGGTCATCCACAATACCGCGATGGAAAAAGTGGTCCCAGATCAGATTGGCCATATGGCGCGCAAAAAACGGATTTTCTGGCGAGGTGACCCAGTCGGCGAGCACTTCACGCCGGTCGCGGTCGTGTACCTCCGGTTGGTCACCGCCGAGAAATTTTGGCTCCATGATGCGATCGTCGAGAGGATGTCGCATTTCTCCTTTACCGGCATTGAAAATAATTGTCTCGCGAGGATCTTCACCCGCTTTGCGACCTAGCTGCGCAAAGAAGGCGGCAAAATTGTAGTAATCGTCCTGCGTCCATCGGTCGAACGGATGGTTGTGGCAGGCACAGCACTGAAGTCGCATGCCCAGAAAGACCTGAGCCATGTTTTCGCTAATTTTCTTGACCTCTTTTTCCGTTTCGTAATAGTTGCACGGCGCGTTTGCAAATGTCCCGCCGCCCGCCGCAATCAATTGGTGGACCATCTCATCGAGAGGCACGCGGTTGGCAATCTGGGTATGGAGCCAGGTGAAGTAGCTATTGATCGCCTTTTTGCTCAATCCGGGCCCGGTGCGAACCTGCAAAAGGTCCGCCCAGCGCATTGTCCAAATGTCCGAAAACGCATCGCTGGCAATCAGCGCGTCGATCCGTTCGGATCGCTTCTTGGGGTTGGTGCTCTCCACAAAAGCGCGGTACTCCTCGACCGTTGGCAGTCGCCCACACAAATCGAGCGTCACCCTGCGAAGGAAGGCTTCATCATCGCAAATCGCCGCGGGGGTAATGCGAAGTCGCATCAGCTTGTCGAACACCGCACTGTCAATGTAGTTGTGTGCCGCTGGGGGATCCCAGGTGAACTCTTCATCATCGGCCAGCACCACAATCGGCAATCCCACCGTATGCGTGTCGAATCGCGCAGTGATAAAGCTCTCACCGGTCTTCTGGGCGACGATCATTTCCCCCGCCTCCACACCCGCTGATTCTTTGTTCGTAGTTTCAAAGGTACAGAGCGAAGTCACGTCGCGATCGGTCCCGTCGCTATAGTACGCGCGGATGCAAAGAGGCTGTTTTGCGCCCGGCCCTTCGAGCACCACCCGCTCCGGATAGATCTGAATCGAGTCGACTTTCGGCACCGATGTAGTGTCGTACTGGGCACCGGCAGCAACCCATCGGAGCAGCGCCTGATATTCGTCGCTGTCATGTTCAATCTTCACGCCACCGGTATGGGGGACTTCTCCAGTCGCCTTGGTCAGCAGCAAGCTCTCATCGGGAATCGAACGCTTCACGCGGCGGCCAATCCATTGGCGGGTAAGTGTCTTGTAGTCTGTCGCGGGATCGGAACCGAAGAGGGAGAGGCCAAAACCATCCTGACCGCCCGCCGATCCATGACATCCGGCCTTATTGCAGCCCCCCTTGGTGAGCACCGGCATGACATCGAGGCGAAAACTGACGGCCCGTGCAAGCGCCGCATCGCGGACGCGGATCGGGACAGATAATCGCTCGCCGTCAATCGTAACGGTCAGCTCCGTGCTTCCATCACCAACCGGCAGGACGACATTCCCCTCGCATCGGACGATACCCTGATCGGCGGATTCAAAAACCGCCTTTGCAGTCACATCTCGCGTGATACCATTGTCAAACGCTTGTTGCACGATCACCCGCTGCCGATCCTGGGCGCTCGAGAGATCGATTTCCTGAGGAAAAACACGTACCTCGCCAGCATCCGCTACAGCGGGCAGCAACATTCCCGCCGCAAACAATTGCAAAACCAGCATGGGCACCTTCAGGTGCTGCGAAACGATCATTCATCGCCTCCTTCACCCGCCGCCGATGCCTGCGCAGTTTGCCGCTCGCCCGCTTCTTTGCGCAATTGTTCGAGCCGCGATGCTGCATCAGCCGGTGCTGCAGTGGCTTCGACTTTTTTTGCGACGGTGGGCCCCTCGGAGGCCTCGACGACGAGCAACCCCTTGCCTGCCGTAGCGACCACAACCCCGCCCGGCGATGGCACTTCGACCTCGCAGGCAAGCGCCGGATATTCGCCGATCGGCGTATCGCTCTGCGTCTTAATCAGAAAGGATAGTTTTTCGGTATCGGCGTCGAACGGGACCTCTTGAGCCGATGTGCCATCCGGCAATCCGATGAGTCGAGCGGTCGCGCGGCCTGCAAATGGCGCCACCCCTTTGAGTTGGCAGTTAAGTGGAATGTCCTGGCCCGGTTCTCCCGCCGCGGCGGAAAGGTCTGCCTTGACAAATTGTTTGTCCACCCGGAGTGGCACGAGCGGCGTCGATGCCCAGAAGAGGTCATTTTTTTCTCCGGCAGAGCCCAGGACGTAAAGTTTCCAGTCTCGTGGAGTGATCTGCGGGTGGGCAGTAAGCGTGAAGACCGCCTCGTCGGCATCCGGCAGCACCTTCTGGTTGGCGCTGGTGTACACTCCGGGCGGGAGGAAGGGCATCACGAGCATCACCTCACGGTCAAATCCTTTCTCTCGAATGACGCGAACGGTCAGGTCGATCTTCCCGTCGCGAACCAGGGGAGTCGTGGGCGGATCGAGTTCGAGGCGAAACGGAATCTTCTCAGTCACTGCGATCGCAAAACGATGGGCAATTTTCGTCTTTAGCCGCGCCAGGCCGGGCTTACCGCGAAGTAAATCTGCAACGGTGTAATAGTCACCGGAGATATTTTTTGTCGGGTCCGCGTGAGCACCCCGCATCGAGAGCAGTTTGCCCGAAAGCGGTGCATCTTCGCTCGCATGAAACACCACAGGAAATGCATCGGTTCCGGCAGGAATTGTCATCGTCTCCATCGTCACCCCGTCGGGCAATTCAGGGATCTCTAGCGACATTGGGCCCCTAAAATCTTTAGTGCGAGTCCGGACCAGACAGGCAAAGTGATTATCTTTTGCCACAAACACCTGCTGGCGGTACTGCCCCCACAAATCATTGGGGTCCTGCACGCGAGGCAGACGGACAAGCATCCACGGTTGTACGGCGCTTAACTCGACGCGGTAAACAAATGCCGGACCACCACGCGCGAGGCGATCATAGATCTTGAGAGTATACTCGCCATCGGCGGGTACCTTGAACCGAAAATAACTGTCTGGAGCGCGCTCCTCGGCATCCTGATTTTCGGTCACCTTCGCGCCATCGTCATTTGAGAGGATCATTTTGCCGCTCGGGTCATACAGTTCCATCACCGCATCGAGCGCCGAACGCACCCGCCTCGCATACACCTCCACGTCGTAGTGATCGCCCGCCTTCGCCTCAAAGCGATAGCAGTCCCGATCACCCGGCCGCTGAATGATTCCACAAAACGCATCCTGAAGGGCGACGGGCGTAGCGTCAGCGGAGCGATCATTCGGCTCTGACTCGAAGGCATTCTCGTGCTCCGAGAGCCGGAACGGAATCGGCGTCGGCGCCGCGCCGCGGTCGGTCTCACCGGAAAGAGCAAACGTACGATCGAATGTATCTGGCAGAGAGACTGTCTGCGAGTACGTCCCGGCAGGGTCCCCTAAAAACGTCACGCTGAGCGATTGGCCCATCTTGCCGCCAGGCGGAAAAATGGCGATCGGTCTCGGAAAGTTCCCGATATGCAGGCGATAATAACTCATGTCATTGCCGCCGCGATCGACTTCCCGTATCGAGATGTAATAACGACCGTCGCGCGGTACGGTCACACTCATTATCCCGTCCTGGAGGGAGAACGGGTGTCCCGTGGAACTGGCGATCTCATTGCCCTCGCTATCGAGTATCGCCAGATAGGGGTCGAACATCGTATTGCCGAGCCGCATGGCCACCACTTCGACCACAAGTTGCTCCCCCTCCTTAGCATCGAGAGCGAACAGATCCTCATCATCGGCGGTGACCCGTCCGGATGCCGTTACGCCCGACGCAATCAGCTGCGCGGTAGCAACGGTGTTGTTCGGTTCGATTTCCTCGAGGTGGGGAAGTGGTTCGACATAAAATGCCCGAAATTCCGTAACGCCGCTTTTAGTCCGCAAGTGGGCAATATGCTCACCGAGGCGAGTCTCCTTGGCGACCCGCACGGTAGCGGTGACACTCGAGTCGGTTTCATCGAGCTGCAACACCTCAAACCCGCGATCGTAGAAAAGGATCTCTTCGGTACCGGTGAGCCGCTCCCCTTCAAAGACGAGCTTGCCGACGTTTCCACGCTCGATGCCGCCCGGCAGAATGCGGTCAAGCCGCGGTGATGCCGCACGCGCAGTGCCAGCGAGTGCGCACACAAGCAGCAGACTGGCGAAAAACGAGATTTTTCGATGATGCATTCAACTTCCCCCTGCAGAGGCCCTAGCGGGGGAAAGCTTCTTTCCCTCGAAGCAGGCTTTGCCGAGCAGGCACAAATTCAAACGAGCAATTCGTGCCTCACGCTTCCTTGGCGGACAATCGGTACAGGACGATCGGCCGGACCCATCAATTTTTTTGAACTATCGATTCCGAGACAGTGGTACATGGTACTGGCAAAATCTTTCACGCCGAGCGGATCTCTTGCCGGCTCAGCCGCGATGGCATCCGACGCGCCGTAGACGAGGCCCCGCTGCACACCGCCACCCGCCATGGCGACACTAAACACCTTGCCCCAGTGATCGCGCCCTGCCAATGTATTGATCAAAGGAGTCCGCCCGAATTCCGTCGACACCACAACGAGCGTCGAATCGAGAAGACCCCGCTGCTCGAGATCGTTAATGAGTGCCGCAAATGCAGAATCAAATTCGGGCACATGCTTACGTATCCCCGGTTCAATCTCGGCGTGGTGGTCCCACTCGCCATAGTTCACGGAAATAAAGCGGACGCCCGCTTCGACGAGTCGTCGCGCCATCAACAAGCGCGAACCAGCCTCGCCCCGACCATAGGCATCACGCGTTTTTGGCTTTTCCTTGTCTAAATCAAACGCCTCTCTCGCTTTTTCCGAATTGATCAGATCGTACGCGCGGTGATAAAACGAATCGACCGCATCGAGCGCGTCTGAATCCTGCGTGTTCTGAAAGTGCGCGTTGACCGTGTCGAGCAATTTGCGGCGCCGCACAAATCGTTCGCGGCTCACTCCCTCCGGGAGATTGAGGTTGCGCACCTTGAAGCCGGCAGCCTCCGGTTTTGACCCGAGACTAAAACCGTTGTAGGCGGCGCTTAAAAATCCTGGCCCGCATGCATCACTGATCTGCTCGGGAACATTGACGTACGGTGGCAGATTATTGCGGACCCCCAATTGCTCGGAGACCACGCTGCCGAAACTGGGGTATTTTAACAGCGGGCTCGGATTGTACCCGGTGAACATGATGTGTATGCCGCGATCGTGGTCGTTTTCGCTGTGGGTCATCGAGCGAACGACAGTAATCTTATCTGCAATGCCAGCAGTTTTTGGCATCAGTTCGTTGAAGCGAATGCCCGGCAATCGGGTTGGGATACTACCGAACATGCCCCGATTCGCAACCGGCGCATATGGTTTCGGGTCCCACGATTCCTGCTGCGCGATGCCACCTTGCAAAAAAAGATAAATGATTGATTTTGCGCTCGCCGGAGCGGTGGCGAGGCCGGCAACCGAGCCGGCCGCTTCGATTCTTAATAGATCGGCAAGTGACAGGCCGAGTCCGCCCGCAACACCGACGCGGAGGAAATTTCGGCGGGATAGGTTATCGCGTTGGCATTTCATCGTGCGAGCCTTGCTGAAGACGTCCATGTTCTTCACCTCAAACACAGCACCGGTGTGGCCACCGCCAATTCCGACAATGTTGCTAGCAGCCAAATCCAGCGTACGATTTTTACCGGCAGGTCCTTGTGGTGGTGATAACACGGTGGGGATGCCGCGCATCAAAATTACGACATCGGAATTTTACGGATACCCAATAGTGGCAGCCATTTACATCCGCCTTGAGGATATCTTAAACGGCCACCGTTGTCAAAGACAAAACCTGCTCTGCCGGGGAAGCAGCAGGGTCGAAAACGATAAAAACTGCTTATTTTCTGCCTCCAACAGATATCTCCCCAAGGGAGGGAGAGCATGGCCGGCTATCTCGAGTTTTTCTTTTTGGCCGATGCGAGATTGGTCGATGGCTCCCGCCGCAGCGGCGAGAGAACAAAGAGGGACACCAAGTTCCATGGCTCGTTCGAATGTTGTCTCGATATAAAAAATGGAAACCGGCACTCAAGGAACAACCGACAACTCTCCATTCGGTTCTGCCGTTTTTAGACGCACGAGCCAAAATGTGTAACGCAGAGAACCCGCATCGACCCTAAAGGCGCGATTTAGAGATGTGTGCATCCAGTTTGGCACCCGCTTCACACATTGTTCCGACAAGTGCAACATCGTCATCACGTTACAGGGAAGTTCTTTCGAGTTTCGAACAGATATCATCCGCAATGACATCAGACCTAAATGTCTCTTTTTGCAAACGTAATTATATTTCAGAAATTTTCAAAAAAGAATGTGGCGTGTATCGAATGCCTATATAGTATCTTTTCCGGTTTATTTTAATGGAGGTACAGCATGCGCTATCTGGTCCTTTGTGTGTTGCTGCCATTTCTGGTTGGCTGCGGCAATTCCATCAAACCCAACGCAGACTTAACGGCAGCATACTTAAATGATGCCAACCTGAACAAAACCGATCTTGGGTACGCGAACCTCTTTGAATCGCACCTGCGTTCGGCTGACCTGAGCGGATCAAACTTGACCCATACCAATCTTCAGGCCGCCGATCTGAGCAGAGCCGATCTGGATGGTGCCAGCCTGAGCTTTGCAGACTTAAAAGGCGCGAAACTGGTTTCGGCAAACCTGATCGGGGTCGACCTGTCGTTTGCAGACCTCGGCAAGGCTGATTTATCCGGGGCAGTAATGACTTCTGCGAATTTGACACAGGCGAACCTTCGCAAGGCGAATCTCACCAACGCGAACCTGAGTGGTGCGAATTTGACCGGTGCTTTTTTTCGATATTCCGAGGGTTGGGACAAGGCAACCTGGACCGGTGCGTACTACGACACAGAACACCCTGCTGTGTGGCCGAAGGACATGGATCCGACAACGCTCGGCATCACTGAGAAAAAGCCCGAGGATTAACTCCCACGATGAACGATTCCCACATCCTTCAATAGGGGCGATGCTTGCTCGCACCACACCGAGAGATTCAGGGGGGGATTCAGAGCGGGAACCTGCGAATCAGGGTGCTTTGGCTGCCCCACTCGGCGCTTTCGGGTCCGATTGCCCGGGCCGCAAGAGCGAGCCATCGAGCTCGCTCAGATAACGGACCAGATCTCGCAAATCCGCCCGGGGCAGGCCGCTGGTTAGTCCCGAAGGCATCAAGGTCCCGGCCGCTTCGAACCGGTCCACCGTCCGCCAGGGAATCATTTCCTCTTTTTTGGTGACCGCATCAAGCAGGACGATGCCATCGGGACTCTCGCTGACCTTGATCCCCTGAAACACTTTGCCGTCGTGCGTGAAAATCGTAATCGAGACATACCCTTCCTTGATCTCGCGAGCCGGCCAGACCACCGCTTCAATAATCCGGTCGACCGGCATCCCCCGGCCAACACTGCTCAAGTCAGGCCCAACTTTTTCGCCCTTACCATAGATCGCATGGCACGCGGCGCAGTTGAGGTAGGCCGATTGAAAGACCTCTTTGCCACGTTCGGCATTTCCGTTTTCCAAGACCTCCAAAGCGAGCGCGTTGATCCATACCGGATCGTGCGCCCGTTGCACGCTCTTGAGCCCGAGTGCCGAATCGAGAACTTCGGTAAGCCTCTCGTGAGAAACCGCCGCAGCGCTCGCAGCGCGGCGCAACTGTCCCGCGGCAGCGGAGGGAATCGTCGCACCAGAGAGCGCATCGGCCAATGCAGCGGCGCCCTCCTTACGGACAAGAATCGCGGCAAGCAGATCGCTCGCCTGCTGCTCGGTCGTTATCGATTCGATCAACTCTGTAGCCCGCTTTGCCGCTGCGGCAATGTCCGTCTGCGCCCAACTCCCGAGCGCCGCACAGGCGAGTTGCCAGTTTTTTGGGTTTTCCGACAACGCATTTAGTGTCTCGGTCGCGCTGGCGGCACCGAGGGGCAAAAGCGCCTTCGCTGCTGCGCACCGCACCTCGGTAGCCTCGGAGAGATCGGTGGCAAATTGCAGAACCTCAGCAGATAGCTCTTCCATCTTCCAACTGGCCGCCAAATCGATCGCAGCGGCCCGCATGGCAGAATCATCGCTGCCGAGCCAGCGCCGCATTGGAGCAATCCAATCTCCCTCTGGCCGCACACCGCGCAAAAGCGCAGCGGTGGCAACGCTCTCGAGCAATGCGGCGCTGAGGTCCTCATGCCGCAGGACGTATGCGAGTTCTTTCGGGCCACCGGCTAGCGCCAATCGGCGGAGCATCTGCTCGCGAATCTTCGGGCTCAGGCGACCGACGAGTTTCGGGTTCTGCAAGAATGCTAACATCTCCGCAGATCCATCCGCGCTGAGAACAAATGCGATCCGCTCGGGATCCTTATCGAAATCGATCGAGCCGGCCACAAAGGCATCGCGCCAATGCGGCCCGAGCGCATGAACCGCATGCACCAGAGCATAATCAATGTATTTGTTTCGCGGTGCATCGACCGCGCGAGCAGCAACCTCCATCGCCCGCGCATCGGGCACATAACTGCACGCCACAACCGCTTCAAGTCGAACGCGCTCATTTTCATCGCGAACCAAGGTGGCCAGGGTACTAAGCGGATCGCGAAGCCGGTCCTGCCAGAGTCCGACCACGCGGGCGGCATAGGCACGCGCACGCGGATCGCGCGCTGCGACCAATTTGGAAAGAAGCTGCTCATCGACATATTCGTGCGACTGCAGAACACCGATCGCCCGGTAGAGGAGTTGTTCGTATGCCGGATCCTTCTCATCCATTTTGTCGACCCACGCCAACACCGCAGAGACCACTTTCTCTGAGTCGCCAGCCTGAAGCAACCGCCGGACCTGATGCCGCTCGTACCGCTCGCCGCTGCGAAGTTTTTCGACCAGTTCCGGGATTGTCAATCCCGTCAAATCGGAAGGCGTGCGAAGGGGACGGTCTTTTGCGCTCACGCGCCAGATCCGGCCATGCTCCTTATCGCGGTCCGGATGCCGGTACGATGCTTGATAGTGGCCAATAATCGGGTTGTACCAATCCGCCACATAGAGCGCTCCATCCGGTCCGATCCGCATGTCGACGGGACGGAAGCTACGGTGTTTGGAAACGATCAGGGGCGCCATTTCCTCGAGCTTCATGTTCTGCGAATCATCCTCTAGCCGGAAACGGAGGATGGTATTGTTCAGAAAACTCCCGGTCACGATTTGGTTGGCGGTCTCGGGGCCAAAATGCTCACCGCCTAAAAACTCCGTCGAGGCGACTTTGTCGCGATTCCAGAGCGTCGGTAGCGGCTGACGATGGCTATGCCGGATCAGGGCGGGCGTCATCCAGAAAATGCCGTGACCATTACCCGCTGCGAGGATCGGCTGCCCCCAGTCATCAAACGCCAATCCCCAGGGGTTGTGTGGTGGTGCTTCACGACCGAAAAACGGATCGAGTTGCAAGCGCCGCGGCCGCAGACGCCAGAGTCCGGCGTTGTCGAGTCGTTCGATGCCCCACGGCGTTTCGATCCGCGAAAAAATATGCAAACCCTGCGAGAAAAAAAGATCGCCCCCCGGGCTCCAGGTAAAATTATTGATGAGCTGGTGGGTATCGCCGATCCCGAAGCCGGTCAGCACCAAACGCCGCGTGTCCGCCTTTCCGTCGCCATCGGTGTCTCTCAGATGCAGCAGATCCGGTCCACTACCGACGTACACGCCGCCATCCCCCAGTTCGATTCCCTGCGGCAAAAAGAGGTTTTCGGCAAACGTCTGCCTCCCGTCCGCCTTTCCATCGCCATCGCTATCGGAGAGGACCACGATTTTGTCGTTGGCTTTCTCGCCCGGCTTGATCTGCGGGTAGAGTGGAGTACTGATCACATATAGTTTGCCATCCGGGCCCCATCGCATCTGGATCGGATTGGCAATCCCGTCCTTCTCCGATGCAAAGAGGCTCACCTCGTATCCCGGCGCAACTTCAAACGTTTCGAGTTCCTGCTCCGGCGAAAGTGCATCGGCAGCAAACGCCGCCCGCAGAGTGACTGCCAAAAGGAGACAACAGATGGGCATACAATAGCGCAGAGGTCGGATCACAGACACCTCTCTAAAAGGCAATGGACGCCACACCTTACTGGGGGGCAACCTGTTTGCTGATGTCCGCCTCGAGCGCAGAGATCAGCGGTAAAAATTCTTCCATTTCGTCAGGGAACGTTCGGACCTTGTGGGACGGGTCCTGGCTGAAGGGGACCATCATCCGCGTGCCGCCGAGGAAGGCCCAGTTGGTGGGACGCCAGTAGTTGAACCAGAGCCGGTTTTTTTCGCGGACTAATGCTCGAACCGGTTCGAGCTGCTCCGACCATTTGTGCGCCACACCTAGTTGTCCCGCGGTCTCTTCGGCAACGCCAAGCCAAGCATCCGGCGCAAGGTGCATTCCATCCGTGGTTTGCCGATCGGGTGCAGCCGGGCTAGGCGCGTTAAAAAGATCGACAAACACATAACCCCGCCTTGCAGCCAGATCGCCCGTGGCAGCAACGTACTCGCCAAGCGATTCGTTCAACTGCGCCAGATCGGGCAGGGGGGGCTCGGGAGTTTCAAACGGGATCGGAGAAACAAGCACGATGCGGTCTGCGTATGCCGAAAGCCGGTCCAGAAGTTTTTCATATGCTGCGACAAATTCCGATATTTTCTCGCGTCCCGCCATCGACTCAGGCCCTCCGAAGCTTGCGATGATGACCGTCGGCGCAACGCGAGGCAATTGTTTCTCCCAGCTACCAAAATAGGGGGGTCGCTGTTGCGAAAAAACGGTATCGGCTTGCCACGCCATGTTGCGAAAGCGGACCGAGCCGCCCGCTGCACGCGAGAGCAGCGATTCGAGATACCCGTACCGCGAGGCAAGCATCGCATTGGTCCCGCCGACAAAAACGACCGTATCATCTTTGCGGAGCGCAAAGGGAGTTGTCGGCTTTGCTTTCTTTTCCTGTGCCGCGCTCACCTTTTCGATCCGGGGCCGAAGCGCATCGATAAGTTCTTTTTCATTTTTACCGGCAATCGACAAGGGGGGGTTTTTTACTAATTTGAGATCGGCAAAGACCAGTTTCATCGGCGGCCCTGCATGCAGTTGCAAGCTTATCTGCCCCGAGAGCGCCCCTTTCGGGTCGTCGATTGCGACGGAAATCACGCCGTTAATCGCCGTCCAGATCCGGTGGCCGACCGCCAGTATCTCATACTCGTTCCACGCGTCGGGCTTAACCTGCTCTTCGCCCACACTCGGCCAGTCCAGAAAGGCCCGGCCATGCTCCTCATACAAACAGCCCCAGCTCCCTTTTCCGATATCGGCTTGATAGCCGATCGCAAATCCCCCTTTACCGGGTCGGCTTCGAAACTGCACTCCGCTGTTGCCGCTGTTGGGGATCAGTTTGACTTTGAAGGAGAGGTAGAAGTCGCCTACTTTTTCGTCCGACCAGAGAAATTCATTGCCTGGAATATATTCTTTCGATGCGCCCACAATCATTCCGTCCTGGACCGACCAGTACTTGTGGTTGCCCTGCCAGCGGTCCAGGTTTTTGCCATTAAAAAACCCTTTCGCAATTTCCGGTTCACCCGCCGCTGCGGGGAGAGCCAGTACCAGAGACAAACAGAACCAGATTATTTTTTTTTGCTGCATACCGATATTCCGTTACTCTGCCTCTTGGGCGAATGGGATTTTGGACGAATGCTTGAGGGAAAAACTCAGTAAAGGACCGGCGCTTTAAGTGAGCACCAGGGCTCTTCCTGGTAGACATCGATCAGGGCCGGGCCTTCGAATTTGGCGGGGGACAGGATGGCGAGAAATTCAAGCGTGGTATCGAACGGGTTATAGGTACCGTGGACTACGTCGATGGGGATGTGGGCAATTTCTCCCGGCCCCAGGATTTGATGCTCCTGCTCAATCCACTGCTCTGCCTTACCGGAGAGCACGTAGATAATTTCTTCCATTTCCGGGTGACGATGGAATTGATGGGCTTTGCCCGCTGGCATCGCGACACGAACCAACAGCAGTTTTTCTGCATCCACAAGCCCGGGACGCGCGAGCCAGTCGTGGGGACCCCAGGGGAATTCTTCCACCTCCACTTGATCGCCCGAAACAAAGCGAAGCAGTTCCGATTTATCCATAACGAATCCTCGTTGCGGAAATTGAGGCGGAAAACGTGTTGAGCGCTCGGCCCTTAGCCAGACTTCTGCTGGAAAGTATAATCGAGAGCCACATCATTCATAAGGGCCGTACAAACTACTTCCAAAACCCCGAGAGGATTTTCGCCCATGCCGCCTAGCACAACGTTTCAATTAGCTCCAACTCGCAAAGAAATTCTCGCCGCCCTCCGCAGCCAAATCGATGCCGCCAAACCGATTATTGGCGCAGGAGCGGGCACAGGCATCTCCGGCAAGTTTGCCGAAGCGGGCGGCGTGGACCTGATTGTGATCTACAATTCCGGCCGCTATCGCATGGCAGGTCGCGGTTCGACCGCTGGGCTGATGGCCTATGGTGATGCGAACGCGATCGTCGTCGATATGGCCCGAGAAGTGTTGCCGGTGGTTCGCAACACACCGGTCCTCGCCGGCGTACATGGCACCGATCCGTTTCGCATGATGCCGGTCTTTCTTTCCGAACTCAAGGAGATGGGATTTGCCGGGGTCCAGAATTTCCCCACTGTGGGACTTATCGACGGACATTTCCGGACCACCCTCGAGGAGACCGGAATGAGCTACCAACTGGAAATCGACATGATCGCATATGCGCACGAACTCGACCTGCTCACCACGCCCTATGTCTTCAACCCTGAGGAAGCGGTGGCGATGACGCAAGCGGGCGCCGACTTGATCGTGGCCCACATGGGCTGCACCACCAAAGGCAGCATCGGGGTGAGTACGGCCAAAAGCCTTGAAACGTGCGCGGAGGAAATTCAGGCGATCCACGACGCGGCAAAATCGGTCCGCGAGGAGGTGATGGTGATCTGCCACGGGGGAACCATCAGCGAACCGGACGATGCGCAATACATTCTGGACAACACGCAGGGAGTTGTTGGATTTTTCGGCGCCAGCAGCCTCGAGCGACTTCCCACCGAACGGGCGATCACCGAACAGGCCGAGACCTTTAAGGCGATGCGTGTCTAGCGGCACGCGAGCCTGCCGACTGGGCAACAACAGGTATTTTTTAAAGGCAGCGGGCCGCACTGCGATGGAACCATTTTCCATCCTGTACGTTCCGCAAGAGCCTCCAGAGATAAACCGCGGGAACACCGCCGGGCGGCCCATGCAAATCCATGTCCTCTATACGGCACAATTGAAAGATGCCGCGGGCGCCGCCGGGCAGATGATTATTCTTCCCGACCGAAGCACCGTCCGCCGCTGCCTTTCGGAAATTGTCCAGATCCATGGCGAGGCACTCCGCACGATGCTATTCGACTCCGAAGAAAACCTGCTTCCATCGGTACTCCTTTGCCTCGGAGACGAACAGATATCTATCGATCACGCATCGCCGCTCTCAGACGGTGATGAGCTGACATTGCTCAGTGCCATTAGCGGCGGATAATATTCTTTCCTTCAGGATGCAGCCATGCCTCAGGCACCACTGAACAACGAAGAGAAGGAAATCTACGCGTGGCAGATTCCGGTTTGCGATTTCGGCGAAGAGGGCCAGGAGCGACTCAAGGGAGCGAGCGTCCTCATTTCCCGCATTGGCGGTCTCGGCGGCGTCGTTGCGTACGAACTGGCCGCTGCGGGAATTGGCCATTTAATCCTCGCCCACGCAGGTGATATCAAACCGGGCGATCTCAACCGCCAACTCCTGATGACCCACGACGCCCTCGGCACACCGAGAATTGAATCGGCGAAAAAGCGACTCTTGGAGCTCAACCCGCGTCTTCAGATTGACGCCGTTGCGCAAAACGTTGCCGAGGACAACGCCGCCGATCTGGTTTCTCGCGCCGACGTAGTGGTCGACTGCGCGCCACTCTTTGCAGAGCGCTATCTCTTAAACCGCCATGCCGTTGCCCAGGGCAAACATCTTATCGAATGTTCGATGTACGAGATGGAATTCAACATCACTTCCATTGAGCCCGGCACGACACCTTGCCTGAGGTGCCTCTTCCCGGATGAGCCTCCCACCTGGAAGAGAGAGTTTCCTGTCTTCGGCGCGGTCTCCGGTGCCGTCGGATGTCTTGGTGCTACTGAAGCGATCAAGATACTCGGTGGCTTTGGAAATCCCCTCTACGGACAGATGATTCGCGGCGATCTACGGAACATGCAATTCCAAAAGATTACCATTCATCGAGACCCGTCTTGCCGGGAATGCGGGCATCTTTTTCAATAATGCCAGCGGTGTACGAGAATCGCATGTATTGTGATCTGTCCGCACTTCTTCGATGCCTCGCCAGCGAACCACACCACGGCGTACCCCATCTCGACCCGCTTCTTTACTCAAGCTAGGCTATGGATAGCTTCGAGAAGCAATGTTTCACCAATCACCCGCTATTCCATGCGACTCTTTCCACAAAAATCAGGATCTACCAATTCCACGACGATCCTTTTGTATGGATCTCTGGTGGTGTTGTTTTTGCTGGTCCTAACGCTCTGGCGGAGCGGTTCGGATCAAAGAGCTCCCGTATCGGAAAACACCAAAGAACCCACCGCGAACGCTGATTCCGATCGGCCGCTCTTTGTCTATTGCGCGGCCGGCATGCGTAAACCGATTGAAGAGATTGTTGCCGCCTACGGGCGGGAATACGGAGTCCCGATCCACCTGCAATATGGCGGATCCAACACACTCCTTGGCCAGCTTGAGGTAAGCCGCACCGGGGATCTCTACCTTGCAGCCGATGAAAGCTATACCCGCCAAGCCCAGCAGAAGGGTTTGGTTCAGGAACGACTCCCCGCGGCAAAGATTCGCCCCGTGATCGTCGTTAAGAAGGGCAATCCAAAAGGCGTGCAGGGCATTGCTGATTTAGCCGCTGGCAAGGTGAGGTATGCCCTCGGAGACCCGGATGCTGCGGCCATCGGTAAAAAAACCCGCAGCCTCCTCTCGGCCTCGGGCGACTGGCTCGCTGTCAAAGAAAACGCCACCGTCATCAAGCCCACGGTCACCGATGCAGCCAATGCCGTGAAGATCGGCAGCGTCGACGCCGCCATCGTCTGGGATGCCACCGCTGCACAATATCCCGAATTGATCGCCATTCGCGACCCGGCCCTCGATCGCGGCGCCGCGATCATCGAGATCGCGGTCACCTCGTTTGCCAAGGACCCCACCGCTGCCCTCCATTTTGCCCGATTCGTTGCCGCGGCCGACAAAGGGCTGACATCGTTTGCCGGTTGTGGAATCGAAACGGTCGACGGCGACCGGTGGGCCTCGCAGCCGGAAATAACCCTTTTCGCAGGTTCGGTCAATCGCCGCGCGATTGAACCGGCAATTCGTGCGTTTGAAGGCCGCGAAGGGGTCACCGTCAACACGGTCTATAACGGCTGCGGCATCCTGACAGCCCAGATGAGAGGCATGTACCAATCCAGGCAGGATGATTTTCCGGATACCTATTTGGCCTGCGATGTCTACTATCTCGACACCGTAAAAGAATTATTCGAAAACCCGGTCAATATTTCCGACACCGACATTGTGCTCACCGTACAAAAAGGAAATCCCAAAAAGATCCAAACGCTAAATGACCTCACGCGCGATGGTGTTCGACTTGCCCTCGGTCAAGAGCAGCAGTGCACCATCGGGATACTCTCCCGGCGCCTGCTCGCAAGCCAGGGCCTTTACGAGAAGCTCGTGCAAAATGGGAATATCGTCACGGAAACTCCCACCTCTGCGCTGCTTGTCCCCAACGTCACCACAGGGGCTGCCGATGCAGCCCTCGCCTACTACTCCGACACGCTTGCCGAAAAAGACCGCCTCACTATCATCCCCATCGACTCCCCGCTCGCCAAGGCAATCCAGCCATTTAGCATCGCAAAGACCAGCCAGTACAAATACATGGGCCGCCGCCTTTTTGATGCGATTGCCGCCTCGCGGGACGATTTCATCGCGGCGGGATTCAACTGGCGACTCGGCGACCGGACGGGTCCGTTAAAACCTGAAGAGTCCGGCAATTAGGGCAACTGCCAATTCTAGCGGAGAGCATTCTGTTTTGTCTCATATCGATGTTACCCTTAGCGATCCACCTCGCCGCGCCGGAGCAAACCGGTTTTTCTTTTTTGCGCTAGGCACGATTGGCGGCACCTACGTGCTGCTTATCCTCATGCTTCTCGGGGCAGATGTCGTCTACCTCTTTAGCGATCGCAGCAGCGAAGAGGTTGTTGTCGATTTCTCAGTAGATGCAAATCGAACCCGTATTCAAGGCGGCGAGAGTCCGTCCGATCGCTTTGCAAAGTATGGCATGTCATTCGCCAGCGACGAGGAGGGGCATTCTCTGACATTTCTTGACAGTTCCGATCCTGGCGCGTTTGAAGCGTTCGGCACACCACATGAAGATTTTGGCGGTACCGGTCGCGGCGCCGGTGGTCGACGGGGCGAGCAGACAGAGAACGACCGGCCGCTCGGTAATGTACTGCTGCTTACTGAGGATAACGCACCGAGCGGTGGCACCATCACACTGAACTGGAAACAACCGGTCGAGTTGGATCGCCTCACCATCCTCAATGCCCGGCAGGGGGCATCGCTGCGGGCATTTTCTTCCGATGGAAAACTCGCCATCGAGAGAGAACTGGCAACAACCGGTCCATCGAGTGTGCTCTCTGTGCACCTCGGCATCAAGAATATTTCCCGGCTTGATGTCGCGTTGCCTGATGGCGGCGCACTTGCCGATATCGCCTTTTTCTGGAACGGCCGACTCCTTGCCGACTGGGAGGCGACACATCCGGGCCTGGCCGCTGTTGCGTACAACCCGATCACCAATGCACTGGCAAAACCTGAAATCCAGCATTCCATATACCTGAGTCTCGTCTCCTGCACGATCACCACCATCCTGTCCCTCTGGACGGCCGTCCCCTTGGGCTACCTCCTCTCCAGGCATCGTTTTTTCGGTCGCGATTTTATCGACGCGGTGCTCGACATACCTATCGTGCTTCCGCCGCTCGTGGTGGGGCTGAGCCTCCTGATCCTGTTCCAGTTCTTCCCGGCGACACTCCGCGAGGCGGTCATCTACAAAGTTCCCGCCGTTATTCTTGCCCAATATGCTGTTGCCTGCGCGTTTGCTGTACGCACGATGCGCGCGACCTTTGACCAGATCGACTCCCGCCGGGAAATGGTTGCACTCACACTCGGCTGCAGCCGGGCGAGCGCATTTATGCACATCGTACTCCCCGAGTGCCGCCGCGGCATGCTCACCGCGGGCACCCTCGCCTGGGCGCGGGCGCTGGGCGAATTCGGCCCGCTCCTTATTTTTGCCGGAGCCACGAGAAACAAGACGGAGGTACTTTCGACGACCGTCTTTTTGGAACTGAGTGTTGGCGACCTGGGAGCGGCGGTTGCCGTTTCGATGATCATGGTCGTCTCTGCGATCATCGTCCTCGTTTTGGCAAGGCTATGGGGAACCCGTACCCTATCGATTTGAAATGCGTCTGGAGACTTTTTTTGATCCATATCGATCACGTGACAATCCGAGCGGGTGACTTCCATTTGGAAAATGCCTCTCTCTCGGTACCGACAGGTAGCTATGCGGTTCTGATGGGCAGAACCGGCTCGGGCAAAACATCGCTCCTAGAAGCGGTTGCCGGCCTCAAACCGATTGTTTCAGGCCGCATCTTTTTTGGCGACCGCGATGTG